>Ga0100403_1000244_pt1 | contig 50737 bp, 52 predicted proteins | sample CryGeymet201501t_FD_83663 | JGI IMG/M metagenome (GOLD analysis project Ga0100403, IMG submission 83663) | Groundwater microbial communities from Crystal Geyser aquifers in Utah, USA - Crystal Geyser metaG 2015-01t | ecosystem: Environmental > Aquatic > Deep subsurface > Groundwater | place...
CCTACGATGATGATTTTCCGATTTTTATCTTAACGGATTTTTAACAGATGGCTCGCTTTGCCCTTTTTTCAAGATTATTTTTAGACTTTTACCCACTCATTTTCACAAAGAGCCTTTGCTTATTTTGGAGAAATCATTTGTGAGGGGTCAACCCAAAGTTTGAACTGCTCCTCGGTCAGATGGCCAAGGGCGAGGGCGGCTTCTTTCAGGGTAAGTCCTTCTTTGTGAGCTTTCTTGGCAATGGCGGCAGCTTTGTCGTAACCAATGTGAGGATTAAGGGCCGTCACTAGCATGAGCGTGTTCTGAAGATGTTTTTCAATGGCAGCTTTGTTGGGTTCAACACCTACAAGACATTTGTCAACGAAGTTTTTAGCAGAGTCCGAAAGGAGTCTCAGGGAGTGTAAGAAGTTGTGGACAATAAGTGGCTTGAAAACATTAAGCTCAAAGTTACCTGAGGCGGCTCCAATGTTAAGTGCAACGTCATTTCCTAAGACCTGGCAGCAGACCATCGTCATGGATTCGCTTTGAGTGGGGTTCACTTTGCCTGGCATGATCGAAGATCCTGGCTCGTTCTCGGGTAAGTTTAGCTCGCCAATTCCGCAGCGGGGTCCGCTCCCAAGCCAACGGATGTCGTTGGCTAATTTCATAAAGGAACAGGCTAAAGTTTTAAGGGCGCCGTGGGCAAATACGAAGGCATCGTGCGCGGCAAGGGCTTCAAATTTATTGGGAGCCGTTTCAAATTTGCAGCCAGAGACAGAGGATATTTTCTCGGCGACTAGTTGGGCAAATTTAGGGTGCGTGTTTAGACCCGTTCCAACTGCGGTGCCGCCTTGTGCAAGGTAACGTAGCTTCTCAAGAGATTGTTCGACTCTTTCAATTCCGTATTCAATTTGAGTGCGGTAGCCAGAAAATTCTTGTGAGAGCGTTAAAGGTGTTGCATCCATTAGGTGAGTTCTTCCGACCTTAATGATGCCTTCAAACTCTTTTTCTTTCTTTGCGATAGCGTCTCTAAGATATTTTAAATTTGGAAGGAGACTTCTCTCCGTTTCTTCTACTGCGGCAATGTGCATAGCCGTTGGGAAGACGTCGTTACTAGATTGGCTTTTGTTGACATCATCGTTCGGGTGAATAGGGGCTTTGCTACCAACTTCTCCACCAAGGATTTGAATGGCGCGATTGGAGATCACCTCATTGCTGTTCATGTTGCTCTGAGTGCCTGAGCCTGTTTGCCAAACAACAAGTGGGAATTGATCGTCCAGCTTTCCTTCGATGACTTCGTCTGCCGCTTGGCAAATGGCTTTGCACTTATTTTCGTCTAGTTTGCCAAGTTCAAGGTTGGCCAGCGCGGCTCCCTTTTTGAGGATACCAAGAGCTCGAATAATCTCTCTGGGCATGCGATCGTTTCCTATAGGGAAATTTTCTAAGGAGCGCTGAGTTTGGGCACCCCAAAGTTTATCACTTTCGACCTTGATCGTTCCCATGGTGTCGCTTTCGACTCTAAAATTTTCGCTCATTTGAAAGGTTTCCTCCTGATAGGTCCTTGAAATTCGCAAGAAAGCGGAAAGCAGACAAGCTTTAGCTTCGGGATGTCTTGTTGCTGTGCGTTGGGAAAAATGGTGAGTCGGCACGGGCTCGAACCGTGGACCCTCTCCTTAAAAGGGAGATGCTCTACCGACTGAGCTACCGACTCACGCCAGATAGTTCGTACCCTATCTTGGGGCTGATTCAAGTCAAAATAGAAAAAAATGGACTCCTTTAAAACAAGACTAGTTTTTAGACTAAAAAGTGAGGGCTGAGATAAAAAAATCATAAAACTGTCGGTAACTTGCAAAATTCACGAAGCTTTCTAAACTGAAGGGAGGCTATGGACGACTTATCTCCAGTATTGAGCATTCAGGGGTTGGCGAAAAGTTTTAGCACGCCTGTCTTTCGGGATCTTTCTTTGGAGATCAAATCTCAGCAATCGGTGGCGCTGGTCGGGGCCAATGGGGCGGGAAAATCTACTTTTATTAAAATCATCCTTGGGTTGGTCGGGGCCGACTCTGGTTCGGTCAAAATTTGGGGTCAAGACCCGAGAAACTCTAGAGTTTTGGAGAGGGTCGGATATTTGCCAGAGGTCTCTGGTTTTTGGCCGGAGCTTTCGGCTCGTGAAATGTTATTTTTTGCTTCGAAGTTTACAGACCGTAATCAAGAAGAACTGGTGGAGCGTCGCGAGAACTTGTTATCGGTTCTAGGTTTAAAGAACAGGGGTGCTCGCAGGATGGATGGCTATAGCAAGGGAATGCTTCAGCGCTCAGGGCTGGCTAACTTGCTTTTACATGATCCAGAGTTTTTAGTTTTGGATGAGCCCATGAGTGGGCTCGACCCTAGGGCTCAGGCTAAATTACGAGATATTTTGTCTCGCTTGAGAGAGCGGGGAAAGACCTTGTTGATTTCTTCTCATTCTTTAGAGGATATTCAGAAGCTTTGTGATCGGGTGATTGTCCTGGAAAAGGGCGCAAAGGTTTTAGATGGCGAAACCTCTCAGGTCTTGAGTGAGTTAGAGCGCAAATACCAAAGTTCCGAGCCGTGGGACGAAGACCCATTAGGAGATGACAGTGGTTTTTTTTGATCGAGTATTTTGGCTAGCATCTCTTCGCTGTTTAATATTGCTTCGACAAAAATTAGGTTGGATGTCTTTGATCGTGGGGGGAGCACTGATTCCCCTCGTCTTAATTGTGGCCCGAGTTTCTTTTGTGGGTCCTGCTAAAATTTTCTGGGATTTCTCGTTGGGGATCTCCTTTCTGCTTCAAATTGTATTGGCCTCTTATCTGGGGTCTCATGTTTTGGACGAGGAACGTGCTCGTAAAACTCTTCATGTGCTTTGTGCGGGACGAATGACCCGAGTGCAGTGGGTTTGGGGGCAGGTTTTGGGAACATGGGCGTTTATAACGGCCATGAATTTTATTTGGTTGCTTGTTTCGGCAGGGTTGTCCAAGGCTATTTTTGCTGATGCAGGCAGTTGGATACATCTTCAAACTCAGATATTTGTGGCTATTGAGGTGGCCATTGTTGTTGGGGCTGCTTTGCTTTTGAGTATGTTTCTTCGTTCGGCTTTGGCTTGGATGAGTTTAATTTCTGTTCTGATTTTGCTTCATAGCGTGAGTTACTTGCTGACTATTTTAAAAAGTCAAATTTTTCAAGTGTCGGGTGAGGCTGAGGCTTACGAGTATCTTTTCAAAGCTCTCTATTTTCTCCCGCCTTTGGAATGGTTGGATCTAAGAGTCTTTGTTGGGTATGAAGAGTTTTTCGAATGGAGTCAGTTTTTATCAATTGGAGCGCTGGGAGTTGCCTGGTCTTTGTTTTTCGTCTTTATCGCACAGCGAAGAATTGAAAGGTTAGATTTTTAAAATGAACTTTGATCCCATCCTCCTTTTGAGTCCAGTCGCCATCGGCGTTGGCCTGATGGGGCTTTTGTTTGGCTCTTTAGCGAATGTTTTGATTTATAGAATACCGAGAGATTTGCCTCTTGGGATGTTGGCTGGTTATAGAAGCCGCTGTCCTGAGTGCAGCAATCAGATTAAAATTTTTGATAACATTCCTTTGCTCTCCTACGTCTTTCTTCTTGGTAAATGCCGTGCTTGTAATGCGAGAATTCCATTTCGTTACTTTTTTATTGAGTTGTTGGTTCCTGTTCTACTTTGGTTTAGCTCTGCAGTTTTATTGCAAGCTAATGGTCCTGAGTTTCAAGGAGAGCTTAGTTATTGGGCTTGGTTTCTTTTAGAACTCTATTTTGTGTATACACTTTTGGTCATTGTGGTCATCGACGTCGACTTTAGAATTATTCCAGACCGATTCAGTATAGGAAATTGGGTTATTGCGTTGGTCATGATTTCTTACTTTGAGAACTTTTCCTTTCCGGAGTCATTTTTTGGGGGATTGTTTGGATTTGGGATCTTTTGGCTGTTGGCCTGGGGGTATGAAAAATACAAGGGAATCGAAGGTCTGGGCTTTGGTGATGTGAAAATGATGGGCTGGCTTGGCACTTGGCTCGGCTTTGCAGAGGTTCCACCTTTAATCTTGATTGCCTCTACCTCTGGCTTGTTAGCGGGTCTTTGGGCGATGAGAAAAGGTGGAGATGGGATGAAAACAGCAATTCCTTTTGGCCCTTTTCTGGCTCTGGGCGCTTTTTTGATGTGGATTAAAATCAAACTCAGCTCTGGGCTTTGAAAAAGGCAAGGCATAGACTAAACTTAAATTAGCGTATTTATTTAATTTAGACGCAATGTGTAGGGTTTGAGCATCTATGGGACTTTTCAATTTATTTTCCAAATCATTGGTGGGCGTGGATTTGGGTTCGAGTGCCATAAAAATCATTAGAGGAAAAATCTCGGGCAAGCATTTTGAGATCGAAGACCTTTTTGCCTCCCCGTTGCCAGATGGCTGTATATCCGATCGAGGCATTGAAGATGTCTCCACCGTCGTTGGGCATTTACAATCCGCTTTGGACGCCTTGAAACTTAAAAAGCCAAAAGTAGGAACAGCGATCAAGGGCGCTGGAGTTCTCACGAAGAGAATTATGATGCCCAAAGTTCCCAAGAAAGAAATCCCTCAGCAAGTTCGCTGGGAAGCCGAACAAGTGTTTCCGATGGACATGAGCAACATCTTGATTAGTCACTTGTTGTTGGGTGAAGGCAAGAATGTTCCTTTAGCTCCTCCTGGAACTCCTGGCTGGGACGTTTTACTTGTCGGTGTGCAAAGAGATGAAGCCATTAACTATCGCGATGTTCTCTCTCAAGCAGGAACAAGAATTGAGGTCATGGATTTAGACGTCTTTTCCAGTTCGGACTTAATTGAAAGTGTTATGAAAATTTCACCGAAGGAAGTTGTTGCTACTGTCGATGTAGGAGCTTCTGGAACGCGCGTTGGTGTGCGGCATAGAGGCAATGTGGTTTTTGTTCGTGAGTTTGAAATTGGTGGGCGAGCCTTTACGGACGCTATTGCACAAACCTTAGGCTTGAGTTTTGCAGATGCTGAAGCTTTAAAAATGACTCCCGATGAGGGGGGGATCCCGCAAGAAGCGCAAGATGCTCTTTCAGGGGTTCTGGCAACTTGGAAGAGCGAGCTTCAGCAATGTGAAGACATCTTTGTGACTCAATCTGAATCTCAGTTGATCGAGCGTTGGGTGATGCATGGAGGTGCTTCTATGACTCCTGGTCTAGAAGAAGTTCTTCAAGACGAACGTTTTGCTAGTAAAGTGCAGTTTATCGACCCAAGCGCTGTTTTTGTGTCAAAATCTAAATCTGTAGATGCAAACGTTTTGGCCGCATGGGGTCCAAGGCTCTTTGCTGCAGCTGGACTCACTACGAGAGGGGGAAAATAGGCTTTATGGCTTCGGGCGTAAATTTGATGGATCAACTGGCCGATGATTTTCAGCCTTCCAATAGTGATTCCGAAAGTGTTGTTAGAGATTTTGATAACTCTTCAGATGATCAGGGGGGTGGAGGTCGTTTTTCTGTTGGTAGTGGCTTGGATAAAAGAGAACAAGCTCGTTTTGCCCTTACACTTGTTTTGGCTGCAGCCGCCTATTTTGGGCCTCAATATTATCAAAGCACCTTGATGGAAAAGCTTCAGATGAAGCAACAGGAGCTGCAAGCCATTCAAGCCAAAGTTTCAGAAGAGCAGCAAAAGAAAACTGTGTTGGCCTCTATTCGAGAAGAGATGCTTGAGTTTGACAAACGTATGGACGAGCTAAAGAGAAAGATTGCTAAGGTTAATAACCTCAATGACAACCGTAATCTGCTAGTGCGCGGAATTGATTTTTTGGTGACTGAAATGCCTCAGGAAATTTGGTTGTCAAAAATTGATGCAAAAAGAGGTTCGGGCGGAAGTATTTCTGTGGAAGGTTATGCAAAAGATCTTCAGACAGTGAGTCGATTCATGAAGAAATTAGAGTCTGCGGTTTTTTTCCCGACTTGGCTACTTGAAGAAACTTCTCATGAAGACAAGGGAAGCGAAGCAGGTGCCGCTACCTCTAAAGAGATTTCAATTCCTCGCGATGTTAAGAAGTTTAATATTCGTGCGAAGTTAGAGGAGCCAGTTTCCTCATGAATCAGCTTGTAATTTTAATTGGAAGAATTCCTCTGATCCTATGGGTTCTCGTTGCTGGCGCTTGGGCTTATTCTATTCATACGGATTTTCATGAAATGCAATGGAATCCTATTTTGGGACAAATTGTTCAACAAGAAAGCACTTACAAAAGATTGGTCAAAGAAAACTCTGAAGCGGAGGCCTTTAAGGAGCAGCGAGCGCAGAAGTTAAAAGAGCTCAATCAATTGGCACAAGACTTTCAAAGCACAGCAGATAAAATTCCTAGAGCGCCAGAGGTGGCTTCTGTTTTGAGATCACTAGCCGACATCTCAGACAACGCGGGCCTTACATTTGCTCGCTTTAAGCCAGGAGCTCAGCTCCAAGAAGAGTTTTTGGTGATTACTCCATTGGATGTTGAGTTAAAAGGAACCTATCCTCAAATTTTAAGTTTTGTGGATGCTGCTGCAAATATTAAACGAGTTGTGTCTGGGCAAGAGCTTGTTATGGATAGTCCTAGTAAACGAGGCGGCTCCGCTATTCTTCAGGCTAAGACAGTTTTGTACACGTATCATATTGGGGATGTGGTGGCTTCAGACTCTGCTTCAGAGGAAAAAGAGCCCAAAGAAGGTGATAAGTGATCCAGGCAATCTTGGCGATACTTTTTGTCTTCAGTATTTTTTGCTTTGGTCAGGATAACGAAAAGGCTCGTTTTTATTTTAATCCTCTAAAGGTTAGAAGAGATCCGTTTCTTCCGCCTGCTGCTTTTGAACGCAAAGGTGTCAACGAGTTGACCAGCTTTGAGCTTAATGAAATGAGTTTAGTGGCGGTTCTCTCTGGGATGGGTGCTGCAAAGGCAATGATTCTCCTTCCCAATGGTAAGACTCATATTGTTCAGCGAGGAGATGCTATTGGTAGAAATAGAGGACGGGTCTCTGCTATATCTGGCAGTGAAGTCGTCGTTAAAGAAAGTTTCAAAGATTACAAAGGTTCTGTCAAAACTTCGACGGCAAAACTTGTTTTAGAAGAGTAGAAGCCTCTTCTCGCTCTCCCAAATTCTTAGCTATGGGTTTACAATCAAAAGTGGGGGATGCAATGAATATTCTTGTCGCGCGCTTTATTCGCAATTGCTTATTTTTTCTTTTGATCGCAATTTACGTGGGGCCTTCTCATGCTCAGTCCTCGGAGGATGAACTCATTTCTGAAGTAGATGCTCTTAATGATTTTCCCGAAGACGATGAAGGCTTTGCAAGCGGCGAACCGTTGGGACTAGATGATCTTCCTTTAGATGAAACGCCTCAAGATCAAGCACCTATTTTAGGAAACGAGCAACTCTTAGATGGAACATCTCTTGGCCTTGATGGTCCATTGGGACCTGCCGATGTCACCTTAAAGGGAATGGAGTTTCGTCAGCTTGGAGATCGAGTTCGTTTAGAGCTCACTATGGATAAGGTCGCTGATTTTGCTTCTGAGCCGCGAAAGACCAGAAAGCAAATTGTCATTGAGCTACCGAATGCAAAAATGGAGCAAAGTTTTTTAAAGCGTGCACTTGATACAGGTGAGTTCGACGGACCTGTAGCCTTAGTTCAGGCCTTTGATTCCCGAGTGGGTTCGAATCCTTCTGTGAAAGTATTGTTCCAGTTACGAGATTTCATTGAACCAACAATTACAAAGCAAGGTGCAAAGATTTTTATTGATTTTCCAATGTTAAGTGGAGATGGAACGCTTTATAGGTCTCAGGCTCAATCTTATGTAAGGCCTGAGCTTTTTATCTCTATGTCTGACGCTCCATCTTTCAAAGGAGCGCGAATAAATCTACGAGTTAAAGATGCGCCTATGTCAGATGTTTTGAACTTTCTTTCACAGGCATCAGGGCAAAACTTTATTCTTTCCGAAGGTGGCGAGGAGAAGGTTACGCTTGCTATGAGAAACACACCTTGGGACCAGGTTTTAGCGACCATTCTTGTGAGCAAACAACTAGGTTATCAAAAAGTTGGAAATACTTATCGAGTGGCGAAAGCAACGTCTTTGCAGAAGGAGCTTCAAGATTCTGCAACGGCAAAAGAAAAAGAGAAAGAACTCATCGGTCTTGAGACCAGGTTGTATAGCTTAAGTTATTTGAATGTTACCGAGGCCGAAAAATCCGTCACGAGCTTATTGAAGGCCGATAAGCGAGCTTCCATTACGACTGATGCGCGAACCAATAGTTTGGTGATCACTTCTATCCCCGAGAATCTTGAGCGAATTTCTCGCTATTTAAGTTCGGTTGATCGACAAACTCCTCAGGTGCAAATCGAAGCTCGTATTGTCGAAGCAACAGAAAACCTTGATCGCTTTATTCAACACAGATGGGGCATAAGTGGATTTAACGTCCCAGGCTTTAAGAAAGTTTTCAATTCTGACTCTGGATCCATTTCGATTCCAGACATTGCCACTAGAGGCACGAGAAATTTAGAAAGTGGTTCTCTAGGAATGAATGGTTCGATTGATTTGGGTGGGGCTTTTGGCTCTCTAGATGCCTTTTTTGATATTCTTGAAAAAGAATCAAACATTAAAACCATTGCCTCCCCAAAAGTGTTGGCATCTAATAACGAAGAGGCCAATTTGTTCCAAGGTCGTCAGGCTATTTTCGTAGAACTAAATAGCGAAGGAGAGCAGTCAGTAAATACCTATGACTTTACTCTTGATCTGAAGGTAAAGCCTCAGGTGACCAACGATGGCTTTGTTCTTTTGGATGTTGATCTTAAGCGAGACACCATTGGTGAACAGGTTCAGTCTTCTGCAGCCGCAAAAGATCGACGAGGAATCAAAACTAAAATGCTTGTTCGTTCAGGGGACACGTCAGTTATCGGTGGTCTTTATGTAGACGATCAAAATGAAACAAGAGCAGGGGTTCCTTGGCTTCGAAAACTTCCCATAATAGGAAGGCTTTTTGAGCCTGTAATGAGTCGAGTTAAAAAACGTACTGAGTTGCTTATGTTCATTTCACCACGCATTATCAACGCTGATTCCGCGCTTCTGAAAGCAGCGGCACCCAACGTAGAAAATCGAGATTTATAGGAGTTGCGGACTTGCTTTGTTGTCGCATCGTTTAGCCAAAGTGAGGACGTCCTTTTTTAGATGGTCAAATTTTAGACACGCCGCAACGCTTTGCTTCGTGTATTCTATTTTTAGATGAGTATTTTGGTGGTCCAACTAGCTTTAAACATCGTGTTTTGCTACTGGCTCTACGTTTCTCTCAGAAACAAGATTCAGATCTCAAAGCTAGAAGAGCGTATTTACAATATGGACTTACATATTCGCGAAGCTGGAAATTTCAAGTTGATGCAGGGTGCGTTCGATTCTGAAGTGGTGCCGAACAGCCTTTCCTCTGACGAGGAAGTGCCTCAAGAACCGGTTATGGCAGCTTCAAGCACTCGTCTAGACCAAGGTTTGGCTTCGACCATCAGTGAGCGCCAAATTGAACAAAGGCCTAACTATTTGGATGTTTATGCAGATGCCGCTCAACGCTTGGCTCAAAGGCAGGATCTTAAAACTATCTCGCGAGAGACCGGTTTAAGCCTTTCTGAGCTGAGGCTAGTTGAAAAGATTGCATCTGTTTCTTCAGAGAATTCAGCGACTTAGTAAAATTAGTAGAATGTGGTCTTAACCGCGTATAGTCATTAGGGTGTCTATAGAGTTGACACGCCTTAAAAATATGACTATCTGCGTAACATGCGTTGGCCGACAGAAGCAGAGTGGCTTGTTATTGGTACTGTGTTTTTAGGGCTAGTGTTGTTTGAGCTCGGTCCGAAATTGCTGAATCGAGTCAAAAAAAATAGGGGCAAATAGGCCGGCTTAGAAAGAAGATTTTAGGCCAAAATATAGCTTCTAAGGCTTGAAGCGTTGCGAAAGGATGTTTAGGCTCTGCTTTCAACGTAGGCTCTTAGAAGAATGGGGCTTTAAAAAACGAGGGGGAAAGATGAACGAAGGAACTAACATGGAAGTGCAAGGAACTAACAATCAAACTACGAATGTCGTTAGCAATAGCAGTGCAGCATCAAATGCTGGGGGTATGGACACTGGAAACTTCACAAAGGTGATTAAGCGTTACCAAAACAGGAAGCTCTACGACACTCATCAAAGTTGCTACGTAACTTTGGATGAAATCGCTGACATGATCGTAAGGGGCGAGGAAGTGACTGTAATTGATAACAGAACTAAAAAAGATATTACTTCCAGTACCTTAACTCAAATTATTTTCGAGAAGCAAAAAAGATCAAAAACTTTAATTCCTGTAGATACTCTACGGGACATCATTCAACTTGGCGGAGGCACTTTCTCTGGCTTTCTTTCTAAGACAGCTGAGTCTGGCTCAAACATTTTGATGAAAGCTAAAGAATCTTTAGAGCGTTCTTTTTCAAATGCGGAAAATCTTAGAGGCACTTTTCAAATTACTCAGCGCGCAGCTGACGACTTGAAAAAGGCGATTTCCGAGCGAGTGAACACCTCTGGTGTTGGCCAAGGCAAAGAGGCGCTTAACGCGGCTCAAGCTCAACTTCAGAATCTTAGCAATCAACTTAACAACATTGAAAAGTTGATTGATGCTGCTGAGACTCGCACTAGCAACGTATAAAGAAGAAAAGCTTCGATAATTATTTCCCAAAAAGGGTTGCTCTCTTAAGAGGGCAACCCTTTTTTAGTGTTCAATTCATTGTTTAGGATAGTTTGGAGTTGAGTTCGCTAATTTTTCGAGCGACTTTTGAATTGTCTCCAGCATTGAGGAGTTCTTGAATTTCGCCAATGAGTGATTTGAAGTCTTCTCGTCTTTGTTCGTGACACTCCATTGCAAAGTTAAAGATGTCCTCGAGGTTCTTAAACTCATCTCCTTTGCGCAAATGCATGCGAACCCTGGGCCTTCCGTCGGCGAACTCTCTCAACCTAGACTTCAAAGAAACAAGAGGTCCTGCAACCTGTTGAGATAGATACATGCCGGCAACAAATAACACCATCATAAGAAAAACCAGGGATCCCACAGCGAGGCTAACGATCAGGTTGTGTTGCCTTTCTAGTTCGGCAACAGGGCTACTGCCCGATCCGGCAAAAATTTGAAGAGCGCCATCTATAAGCATTTCGTAATTGATCCCCGTGAAGAAAAGAAAAATACCCACAAAAACAGCAAACAAGAGCCCGTTCAAAATACAAATCTTCAGCGTGAAGCGGAGTTGAAAATCCCTTTCAACGATTAAGCGAGGTTTTCTTCTCTGATAAAGGGGTTTCATGGACATTCCTCCAGTGCGGCAGCAATTGAGTGCACAGTTGCTAAAAAGTGATAAATCTTCCCGCGCTCTAAGAGTTCTAGAGGGGGGATATTTCTCGCGGTGACCATAGGTGAGTCCAAAGGTTCTAAAGTAGAGCCTGGCTGATTGAGGCTGATTCTGTCTAAATCTGTGCCTTCACTTCGCTGGACCCGGTAGAATCCTCCAACCGGGCTGCCGTGAACCGAGTAGACTACAGGTTCTGCAACAGCCTTTTGCTTCGGGCAATTGTAGTTGCTGGCTAAGCCTTCTTGGAAAATAACACGGCTTATTTTGACGGATTCTTTTCCAATGCGCATTTTTTTACGAATTTTTGATTCCGCTTGATCAAGATCAGCTTCATTCAAAAAGCTCATGACGCCCATCCCGTAGGTGCCGGCATCATTTTTCATGAAAATGTAGGGATCTTTACTTATTCCACGCATTTTATGTTGGGCTCGTAGTTCTTTGAAGAAATCTTTTCCTTCGTGAATAACTTTTTGAATGTCTTCTCGGCGATCCATATCAAGGTCGCCAAGGCTGCGGCTCTTTATGCTGTAAAACCATGGGTCGAAATCAGAAATTTGCTCGGCTATTTTTTTTAGGAGAGCTTCGGCGATTTCAAAATGGCTCGATTTTTTTCTTTTATACCAACCCAGCTTTGGGTGTGGAAAAATGGGTCCTTGGTAGTTGTGTATAGCTTTGGGAAGTCCTCCGCTAAGATCGTGATTCAAGAGAAGGGCGTCTGGATTCTCAAGAGCTTCGGAAGCGGGTAGGTAGGTTAGAGGTTTTCCTGATTTAGTTGAAATAATCCAAGGTCTAGGAATTTCTGGGCCTGGCCAAAGTATTTTTGTTTCCGCGCCAGCGAGTTCTAGGATCTCAAGAATATCAGCTAGGTTCTCTAAGTAGCCAAAGTTATTTGTGTGTGCTTCGGGAACGACCGTGATTTTCCACGGGGAAGACTTGAGTAGTTTTGCGGAAAAAAAGTCCCGCATTTTCTTTCCGGCAAGCTTCTTCCCTGTTTCGCCAATATTGTTAAAACCTGCAGGAAACAGGTTAACATCAACCGAGGCGGCCCTTTGGCCGTCGTCACGAATATCCATGGAGGTGTAGACGGGAAAGCCGCAAACAGGTTTGATTTCCAACAAGGCTTGGTAAAGCTCTTCTACAATTTCATTTTCCATTGTTTGATGGCCTCTTCTCCCATGATCTCGAGTCTCTCAATATTAAAATCCTTGATAGAGTAGCACGGCAGAAGGGCTGAGGCATCAGGGAGCTTAGTTTCTGATGCTATTTTCTTAAGAAGGTTTTCTTGTTGCGAGGCCAAATGAGTGATCAATGTGGCACGTTTCGATCCAACGAGCTTGGTTAAAAGAGCCTTCTTTGGAGGGGGAGATGTGGGAAGGGTTTTGTTGGCGAGCCAATACCGTTGTTTGGATAGTTGTTTAGCGTTGAGCATTGCGTTTAGATAATTAATCTCATCTACAGGGTGAGGCTCAAGGACTCCCACCAAAACATAGGAGCACTTTTCGGATTTTAAAAGAGATTGGGCCTGTTCGGCCGTCGCTTTGAGTGCTGTGTAGAGAGGCCTTAAAAGGGCGAGTAGGCTGGCTAAGTCGTTGAAAAAACTTTTCCCAAGCAGAGTTTGAAAAAGCTCTATAATTTTATCCTTGCCTATGGAAAATGCTTTAAAGACCCAGTTCTTTTTCTTTTCTTCTGAATGGGTGAAGTGTTTTAAAATACTTTCATCGAAGAACTCTAGTAAATGTTGAGGACTGTCAAAAAAGTCTAAAGCATGCTGAGAAGGAGGGGTGTCTAGGATGCAAAAGTCATACTCGTTTTGATTGACTAGAGTTAATGCTTTTTCAATGCCTAGATATTCTTCAATTCCTCCAAGTTGGGATTCAATAATTCTGAAAAACTTATGATTGAGCATTTTACGAAGACTTTCTTCGTTGGGAGCATGCTTTGTAGCCAGAGCTTCTAAGGCGCCTTTTTCCGAGAGCCAAAGTGCGTCGACTTGGCCATTGGGATATTTTTTTACTAGTTGAGCTTCGTCGCTAAGGTCTTTTAATCCCATCGCTTGAGCTAGCCTACGAGCTGGGTCAACGGTCATAACAACGGTTTTGAAGCCTTGCTTCGCCATTGCAGTTGCGAGGGCTGCCGCTGTTGTGGTTTTCCCCACGCCGCCAGGCCCCAACACAACGACTAGCTTGGTTTCTATCGGGGTTGCTGCGCTCATGTAGCAATCCTTTCTAAATTAAGTTTCTGAAAGTTTGTGCGTAGCAAATCAATCCAAGCCTTACCGTCGATACCAGGGACTGTTTCAATCTTTAGATATTCTCTACCTAGTTGAATTTTGAAATTAGAAAGTAATTCTACCTGCAGTTGCCATTTTTCTTCTTCAGTTTTTAAATGTTGAATCCAGTCAGAAGAGACCTCTTCGGAAGTCTCTAGCTCAAAGGCTGAAGAGTCTGGATACTTGTTAATGATCATTTTAGATTGAGGCAATTCAAGTTCGTTCAGTAGGTTGTTCAGATCGAGAGCCTCTTGAAGCGGTAGTTCTTCAGGAAGAGTTACTAAATAATACTTTGAAAGATTTCGGTCCTTAACAAGGTCGACTATTTTCTGAGCTTGAGCTTTGATCGGTCCTCTGTCGAACACTTTAAGGAGAGCAAGTGTGCTTTGGAAAAGTTGAACAAAGTGTCCGCTTGCTGGGGAATCAACAACAATATGCTCCCAAGGACGATCCGTTTCGGGGGCTATTCCGTTTCTTGATTCCCAGCAGACTTTGCCAAGCATTACGATGGGCTCTAGTCCGGGGCAGGCCTTAACGAAAGCTTTCACAATTTTATTGTCGGCGATAAGATCGGTCAAACTTCCCCTGATTCGTGAAGTTGCATTCAGAAGGGCACTGTCAGAGCTTCCTAGCGCAAGCAATACGCCAATGTATTCTTTAAATGCGGCGTGAGGCTCTGTTCTAGAAACCCAAAGATTCTTTATGTCGAAACAACGCCGTGGCTCTAGTTCAACTTTTTTGTGACCTAGGTAGTGTGCAGCTGAACCGTGTCCCAATATATCGCAAAGCAGAACAGGCCCTTTTGATTCACTGGAGAGTTGCTGAGCGATGCAAGCAGAAAGGGTTGATTTTCCAACGCCACCCTTGCCTGTCACAAAATGTAATTTAGCCACAAGGCCCGGTTCTAACGCATTGGGAGTGAGGGTGAAACTTTATTCAAGGGAAAGGGAATCGTGCTGTGCATTAATACCCCCTTCTTGCATGCCTATTTAGCCTTTCATGGGCTAAGATATTTCACCTATGAGACAACTTACATTTAATTTAACAGTTTGGTCCTTTGCAATTCTCTTAACCGCTTGTGGAAGCAGGCAGTTCACACAAGGCGAATATGATGACGTCAATGAAGTAAGGCACCTAGACGATAAGTTTAATGAAAGTGATGCTGCAATTCTGATTGAGGAAATGGTTGGCTCTATGGCGGAGCACCCTGTTTTTTCCAAATCAAAATTGCCCCCGATTGTTCAGGTTGAAAAAGTGCGAAACAAGACCTCGGAGCATGTTGATACAAAGATGATGACAGATTCTTTGCGAACAGCTCTTATTAAAACCGGTAAGGTTCGTTTTTCAAACAAAGAAGATCGAGACACTTTGAATGAAGAAGTGGATTATCAGAATGAATCCGGAAGAATTAGAAAAGACACTCGTAAGAATAGAAGTGGTGGTATTGGGGCCGACTACATTTTGACCGGGGATTTAATATCCAACGTTCAAGAGGTTGGTAATCGGAAGTTGATCTTCTACCGATTGAACTTGAACTTAACTAATTTGGAAACCAATTTGATTGAGTGGTCAGACGAGAAGCCAATCCGCAAGCGTTATAAGAAAAAGTCTGTTGGTTTTTAGGTTTTAGATAGTGAGGCTGATTAAGCTCTGGGCAATCGTTTTTTTTTCGATCGCCTTGAGTTCATGTTCATCTCGGAGTTATCTGAACTCCGAAGGGCATAGTGCCATGGTCCAAGGCGACTATTTGAAGGCCGCTGAAGTTTTTAAAGAGCGATCTGCTCAAAAAACTGGGAATAGGGTTCTTTGGCTAATGGACCAAGGGTCAGCTTTGTTTGCTGCTGGATCGTATAAAGAGAGTATTGAGGTCTTTTTAGAGGCGGAAAAGCTCACCCAAGTAAAGGAATTCACAAGCATTACAGAGGAAGCGGGTTCGCTCTTAACCAGCTCAAATTTAAAAGACTATAAAGGCGAAGATTACGAGAAGGTTTTAATCAATGTCTATCTTGCCATGGCTTTCTCGGCTCTAGGAGATGAGGATGAAGCATTGGTAGAGGCCCGAAAGATAAATCTTTTGCTTAATCGAATGATCACCGAAGGAAAGCGAAACTATCAAGAGAGTGCCTTTGCTCGTTATTTGTCAGCCATGCTTTGGGAGTCCGGGGGAGAGTATGACTCGGCCTATATTGATTACAAGAAAGCCTATGATTTGGAACCAACCTTTCCTGGAGTTGCACAAGATCTCCTTGCTATGGCTCGAAAGAATCGTTTTATGGATCGATTCGAGAAATGGAAGAAAACTTTTCCAAAAGAGGAGCTTAGAAAGTTAGGCAAGGGACAAGGAGAATTAGTTTTTTTGTTTGAAGCAGGGCTAAGTCCAGAGAAAGTGCCCAGAGGGGGTGATGATAGCACTTTACCAAGGTATCGACGCCGACCCCACGCCAAACAATCTGCCCGTTTACGAATAGATGGTTTCGAATCACCAAAATTTGAAATAGCCCTGGATATAGAGAACACCTCCATTAAGTATCTTGAGGATAATGTCTCAAAGATTCTAGCTGCTAAGATTGCAGGGGCAGCGGTTAAGGGGGCTGTCGCTATCGGAGTGGGTAAGGCCACTAAGAACTCTGAATTAGGGCAAGCTGTTTTTCTAGCTTTGATGTTAACCGAACAAGCTGACTTAAGGCACTGGAGAAGTTTGCCTGCCAACGTGCAGATTTTAAGAACTCCGCTTGACCCAGGAAGCTACAATTTCACTCTAGACATCTTGTCGGTGGGTGATACCGTTTATAAGTCGATTGAATTTAAGAATGTTATAATAAAAGCTAATAAAAAGACTTTTTTAACAGCACGATAGGAGAGATATGTTTGGTCCCGTTAAAAATGTGATTTTTGATTTAGATGGAACCTTGATCGACTCCATGCCTGGCGCGGTGGCGGGCTTGAAGGGGATTCTTAAAAAGGTGCTTGGGGCACCTGTTTCTGACGAGGAATTTACTAAAGCCTTGGGCAAAAGTCCGCGAGAGATTTTTGCTTGTTTTTTAGAGGAAGCTTCGTTGGATGAAGCCGTTGAAGATTGGAATCACTTGAATCTAAATACAACTTCTGACCAGGTTCCAATGTTTAAAGGCGTTTCTGAACTAGTTAGTTTTTTAGTGGAAAGTAATGCTCATAACTTAGCTTTATACACAGGACGTGATCGAAAAGGTGCAGAACGTTTCATTTCTCTTCACGAACCCTTGAGGCGTGGACTAAGTCCCGATCTTATTCGATGTGGGGATGATGGTTTTAAGCCAAAGCCTAGTGGTGAGGCGGTAAAGGATATTCTTTCTAAGTTTGCATGGAGCCCTGAGGATACAATTTTTGTGGGAGATCACCACCATGACTGTGGTTCTGCACGCGAAGCTGGAGTTAAGTTTGGTGCGGCTCTTTGGGACGAATTTTTAAGCCAAGGAAATACTTCCAGGGCAAAATTTAAGGGTAACTGGGAACGTTGGGACGCGCACAATGTCGACCTTCGTTTCAATACTCCAATCACATTTTTAAATTGGTTAAAGAACGATCAAGGCTAATTAAGGTTATTCTATTCGACTACGTTTTCGCCACCGTCGATGCGCAGCGTGTTTCCGGTGATAAAAGAACAATAAGGCGAAGAAAGGGCCACTAACGCGTTGGCAACGTCTTCGGGAGTGGTAAGTCTTCCCATGGGATTTCTTTTTTGTGCTGCTTCAACCATTTCCGAGTTACCTGGAATTTTTCTTAAAGCAGGTGTGTCGGTGACTCCCGCTAGTATCGCGTTCACGCAAATTTTTCTTGGAGCAAGTTCCAGAGCTAACTGGCGACAGTGACTTTCTAGGGCTGCTTTGGCAGCACTAACAGCTCCGTAGCTTTTCCAGACTCTAGAAGAGCCTGCTGAGGTCATGGCGTATACGCGCGCTCCTTCGCAAAAAAAGCCTTGTCGCTCTAAGTCTTGGGCCCAATAAATGAGTGAGTTGGCCATTACGTCCATGGTCATTTCAACTTGTGACTTTGTAATCGCGTCTTTGGCTTCTTTTTCTATGAAGGGTTTGAGTGCGCCAAAAGCTAAAGAATGCATAAGAACGTGAATCTTACCGCAGGCCAATTCCTTCATTTCTGAGAGTAGTTCTTGTCTCTTTATCTCGTCAGCTGCGTTGATATTGAAGAACTTAACTTCAACGCCAAAATTTTGTAAGTCAGTTTTTAAAGTTTCAACAGACTCCATTGCGGCTTTTCTATCTAGATGAACGCCAATAATATTGAGGCCTGCCTTAGCTAAAGCTCGGGCACTGGCAGCCCCAAAACCACTTGATGCACCTAGAATTAAAGCCCATTTACCTTTGAATGATTCAGTCATAGTGATCCCAAATGTAGCCTTATTGGCTCTAATCGTCAAAAGCCTGGCTTGGGAGGATTTAACGCTAGTGGGACAATGGCTAGAAGAGAGGGAGCGCGTGGAAATACCTGAGTTTTCAACATCAAATCCGCAGTTTCAGCAGGCCTTCCAACGGGTGGCTAAAGCTGAACAGAAACCATTGCAACGGATAGAAGAGCGGGAAAAGAAAATTGAAAATAAGCTTGGCCTCGTTCGTGATTTCAAACAAAAAGTTTCTGATGTGAAAACGGCCTTAATGGGAATGCGGAATGTTAGAGACTTCCGTGAGCTTAAGGGGACTTCTTCCGATCCTGACATTCTCGACGTGAGTTCCATTGATAAATCAAAGGCAACACCAGGGAAGTATGATTTCGAAGTTCTAAATCTTGCCAATACGGATTCAATTATGACCTATGGCTTTGGAGATCCAAAAAAGTCAGAAGTGGGTGTTGGCTATGTTGAGTTTAAAACTCCTGATGGAGAGACAAAAGAAGTTTATATCAACTCCGACAATAATAGTTTGGAAGGTGTCGCTTCCAGCATTAATAAAGCAAACCTTGGGATTAAGGCCTATGTCGTTCAGGATGGAACTGATTCGGATGAACCCTGGCGCTTGGTCATTACGGGTGATGAAACAGGGTGGAAGAATGATTTTGAGTGGCCAACTTTTTATCTTTTAGATGGAGATTTAGAGTTTGATACTGAAAGATCTCGTGACGCAAAGAGTGCCATTGTACGTTTTAATGGTCAGCCAGTGATGCTTCAAGAAAATAAGATTAATGATATTCTCCCCGGAATTAGTATCGACTTAAAGAAGGCTAAGCCTGGAGAGCCGATCTTTTTTGAAGTGGGCGCGGATATTGCCAAAATGGGTGAAAAGGTTCAGACCTTGGTCGATTCAAGCAATGCGGTTTTAAAGTTTATCCAAGATCAAAACTCTTTAGGCTCAAAAAGCTATGGTGATCCGACAAAAGCCTTAGGTGGAGATGTGACTATTCAGGCGTTGGAAAACCGATTCCGAACTCTTATCCAAAGAACTACGAATGATTTACCGGGTTCTCCAGTTCAACGAATGGCAGATCTTGGAATTCAATTCAATAGATCTGGCCTCTTAGACTTTGATGCCGAAAAATTTCAGTCTGTGCTTAATAATAACTTTGACGATGTCGCCGCTTTGGTTTCTGGAACTCAGCCATTAGAAGGCTTTGCCAATGAAATGATTTCTTTAGTTGATGGGATTGTGCGTTCTGGAGACGGAATGATGACCGTTCGAGAGAAGAATCTTCAGGGCCAACTCGATAGAATGGCTAAAGAGAAGGAAAAAACCGAAGGGCGTGTGGAGCAAAAGCTTCAACGAGCAAAGGAAGAGTTTGGTAGAGCAGAGGCCGCTATTCAAGAGATGCAAAATATGTCTGCACAAATTGGCGGCGGTGGTGGCGGAGTTAATAGTTTGATCGGCTAGATAAGGGGTATAGAGACAAATGAGTTACGGAGCAAAATCATATAAAAAAACTTCCATAAAGACAGCTTCGCCAGAGAAATTGTTACTTATGTTGTACGAGGGCGCAATTAAGAATGCAAAATTGGCTCGCAAGGCAATGATCGATGGTGACATTAAGCAGAAGTGTCTGTTTATTGGTAAGACCCACGATATCGTGATGGAGCTGAACAATACCTTGGACCCAACAAAGGACCAAGAGATCGCCGCTCAATTAGAGTCTCTGTATAATTTTTGTACCTCTGAGCTTCTAGAAGCCAATATGGGGAATGACCCTAAAAGAATCGACAGCGTTGTGAAAGTGCTAAGCACCCTTTACGAGGGGTGGGTCGCAGCCGTTAATCAAATAAGAAATAAAACTGAGGAGTAATTCATTCATGAAGATTTCAAAGACACACCTCCTAGAGAAATTGGATCAAGTTGATGTGGATTTATTGCAGCTTTGGGTTGAAGATGAGGGAGAAGTTTCAGATGAGCAAAAGTGGGAGATTTTTGTGGAGCTTCTGGAGCGTCGTGTGACTGTTCTTCAAACATGTAGGAACGCCAATATCAAACTAAGCCAGGAACAGTGTCTTCCCCGTTGGTTGGCTAGGTTGACGCAAAGCCGCAAAGAGTTACGTTTGCGTGAGGTGAAAATCTTGTATGATGAATTGAAGCGACGTCGAAATGTTGCAAAGTATAGAAAAGTGGAGAGACAGCTAGAAGATGACACCGTTTGAGGCCGCGCAAGTACTTGCCCAAAATTCTGACTTTAATGAGTCTTTAAAGATTTTAAATTCCTTGTGGATTGATTGTGACCCTCGTGACGAGTTTTCAATTTTTTGCGCGATGATGGAAGTTTCCATGGCCCAAAAAACTCCAGGCATTAGAGATGCCTTCGATCAAGTTATTTCCGGCGAAGGTGAGTGGAGCGAGTTTTGGGCTCGTCGAACCTTAGTAGAGCAAGGCATTCTTTTCGAATGGTATGGAGAGCTTTGTTACTCCTGTAACGAAATGGGAGCTGCACTAGATAGTTTAACTCGTGCTGCAAGTCTTGGACGTGATACGTCAAATATGTGGCTTCATCTTGGTGATTTGTATCTTAAAAATAACGAACTAGAGCTCTCTGTGCGCTACTTACGAAGATCTTTAGAGTTATACAAGCAGCCGGGTTTGGATATCTTAGATCCTCATGAAGGCTACTTAGGTGCCTACTCAGGCACTCACCCACTAGACTTTAATCCTGGCCCTACGGAATATTTGGGCGCTCTTTTAGATGTGATTAAACTTGCTAAAGGGCGCAGGTCGTTGCGGTCTGTTAGAGATTTAGTTGTTGAAATGATTCACCAGTTTCCTCGGGAAGAGAGACTGCCAAAAATCCGACTCTTGTTGGAGCGTAGCTTGGTCAATCACAGTCTGCAGCCAGGTTATCCAGCATAGAATTAGATCACTTCCTAGTCTATGCATCATTAATCAAAGACTCTTGATCAACGTTCCAAAGTTTTAAATAATTCTTAGTTTTTCATTAAAGTTTCGATAACACCAACCCGAAGCAGTTAATGAAAGGGAATTTGGGGACAAGGATGCTCGTTTTAACAAGAAAAATTGGCGAAGCCATTGTGATCGATGATGATGTTAAAATCACCATCGTTCAGGTTAAGGGTAAGCAGGTTCGTTTAGGAATCGAGGCTCCTCGAGAAACCAAAATTCACCGCGAAGAGATTTATCAGGCTATTCAAGCAGAAAATCAGGCAGCGACACAGTCGTTCTCTGGTGGGCTTAAAAGTCTTAAAGGGGAAAAGGTCAGGAAGACCGGAACCGAAGAGTAAATCGCACAGGCGCTAGGAGGGGGCCTAAAATGAAAAGAATAGTTAATACCAATCGATTTGGATCCATTGAAGTTCAGGATCAACACATTATACATTTTAAAGATGGAATGGTCGGCTTTGTTCAGCTGAAAGATTATTTCATTGTTGAGTCTAGTTCATTACCATTACTTCTTTGGCTTCAGAGTGTCGATAATCCAGCTATTGCTTTTCCAGTTGTAGAGCCAGCTTTTTTTCAGCGTGATTATAAGGCTGTTCCGACCGAAGCTGATAAAGCTCGCCTAGAGCTTGAGGTGGGAGAAGCTACTAAACAGTTTGTCGTTATGACAATTCCTGAAGATATGACAAAAATGACAGTAAACATGAAGGCTCCAGTGGTTGTGAATCTTGAAAAAGGGCTGGGGTCTCAGATGATCTTACAAGACAAGAATCTTCTTGTTCGTAAACCTGCCCATGAAGCTTTTAACAAAGCTGTAGCTAGTTTAAGTCTCGATCATGATGATATCGATGTGGAGTCAGAAGAAGACTTTAACTGGAGTCCTGTGGATTATAAAGGAGTTAGCCAGGTCGGTTAACAGGTTCAATTATGACAATGTTTCGTAAAATACTGTTTCTATCGACGTTGGCTGTAGTAGCTCCTAGTTGGGGAAAGCAGGTTTCTCGTAAAACCGCCTCGAATAAAGTAGCTCAAAAGAGCAAGAAGGCGAAGATGAGCTCTAAAGACGTTGCGGCAACAGTCATGGTCTATGACGAGCACACCTCCTTCGAAGATCTTATTGAAAATCGGGAGAAGCTATCCAGAAGGCCCGCAGGATTCAATATTAAGGCGCGAGTCATTGGAATTCGTAGAGATATTGGTTTGTCCAATGAAAGTGATGATGCCTCTCAAAGAGATGTAATTTTGAATGCTGGTTCAAACGCCGGGCTGACAAAGGGAATGGTTCTTGGGGTGAAGAGAAAAATTCCGATTTTAGATCCGTATCGTGAAAACGTTCAAAGGTTATTAGAGTTAGAGTTTGCTAAGCTTAAAGTTGTTCATGTCCAAGGAGAGTTGTCTATTGCTAGAATCTCCTCCGTGGACGACATCGCTGAAGGCCTTTCTATCGGATTAAGAAGCGTGGTCATTGGTGACTACGTCGGAACTAATTAATATCTTTTTTCCCCTTGATAACGGGGATGGGAAAAGGACTATTTCTATCTTTACTAGATATAAAATAGATAGGGGCGTCCCCCTGGTCTCTCAAGATCAATTCAAGACTACTTTTTTGCAGTTTAGCCTCTAAGAGCTCTCCAAGCTCTTCAATGGCTGATTTTAGTGCCACCAAAGGTTGTTTCTTATTGTAGTTCAAAGACAATTTATTAAAGGTCAATTCTGTTTCTAAATTCGAAAGCTTTTCTGATAGAGACGGGGAGTATAGAAGGGTTGCCTCTCGTTCAATCTCGCTAAAATATAAAAAAAGGGTCGGGGTTTCTGTGGACTGACTATGGTCATAAAATAGAGATTTAGCTTTCATTTGCACTCGATTTCGAATGGCTTTGCTGGCGACATGAGGTAAAAAATAATGTCGAAAGTGAAAGAGGGAGCACCCAATGCAAAAGCCGAACAAAGGCAGCGCAACCAAATCAGGATAGCCTTGGGTGAAGGGAAGGTAAGTAAAGAGTGTTCCTATAGATAGCCCAATCAAACCGAGTAAGAATAGAAGTTCGAAGTAGTGATCGCTTTCGATGGCAATGATGGCAACAAAATTAGCGGGTAAGCCCGTTTGAGCTTTTTTAAGAGACTGTGCCAGCTCATTTTTCCATTCTGGCTTCCAAGCCTTTGAACTTCTTTTCCTTAGATAATTTAAAAAGGTCTTAACGGGATTTTCCATCGGGAGACCTATGCTTGTAGCCTTTTGATGGACAGTCAAGATTGAAGGACTTATACAGGTTAGGTGAATGAATTTAAGAGAGATTTTCATCATCCGTGGATTGAAGATCTAAGTTGGGACAACGCAAATGGTCCAGAGCTTTTAAGTTCAGTTTCTTCCGTTCTGGCTGGCTCCAGTCGAAGAGCCTGGGTGTTTGATCTGGATTCAACATTATTTTGTGTTGAGCCTAGAACGCGCTTTATATTTTCTGAGTTTTTAAGAGAGCAAGTTAAGGTTCCTCAGGAGTGGTGGAAGCTTTTGTCTTTTTTAGGTCTAATGACTCATACCTATAGCGTCCAAGACATGTTTGAGTTGGGTTTTAGAGAGATGGACTCTTCAAACTCTGAGAAAAAAGCAAAAGACCTATGGAAGGCCTTTGAGCCTCATTGGATGAAGTCTTTTTTTATTGGTCGCTACATGCATTATGATCAGCCCTACCGTGGAGCCGTTGAATTTGTGCAAAAAGTTCAAAGTGCTGGGCACGATATTGTTTACCTTACTGGTCGGGAATACCAGAAGGCCTTTGGTGCAACCGTAGATTCTTTAAAACAGTGGGGGTTTCCTACCGGGCCAGATATTCAGCTGATTTTAAAACCCTGGCAGTGGAGACATTTGAGTGACTTCGAATACAAGGATCGAGCTTGTTCTATTATTGCTTCACAGTATAATGTTGTGTGTTCCGTTGATAACGAGCCAGAAAATCTGCTGGCATTTGCAAAAAATTTCCCGGCAGCCCATTTAGCTTTGTTTCATAGTGTAATGTCTAAGCGGAGGCCTTCAACGAGTGACGAAAGAGTTTTAGCCGGCCGAAAGTTGATCAAATTGTTCAACTACTGATCAGGGCAGCAGAACATTCCTTCGCCATATCCTTGACGAGGGTCCATGGGGTGGCAACCAGAAGCTCTAGCTCTTTTCATTTGTTCTTGGCTAACCACAGTGCAATCTAGTTCTTCTTCTTTCCATCGCTTCATTTCGGCTTCGGTGGGTTTATCTGCATTTTCGTATTTTTTATTTTGTTCAATCTTTTCTCTATCCCAAGGCGTTTCATGGCCAAGGTGCTTAACTTTCTTCCTGGGTTTGTAGGAATTGCAAGATGTAACAATAGCCAGCAGTGACAGAAAGGCGAGGATATGGGTAAGCGTTTTCATGTAGTAAACTATATTTAATAAAGATGCAAAAAGTCCAGCAGTTTGAAATTTCTTATAGCGATTCTGGAGATCAGATGGACGAGTTGTTGGACTCGGACCTGCTGTTGACAGTATTAGGGGCAGATCTTTTCGGACGCTTGAAGTGTCAAAGGGTTGACGCGGTTGTTTTGTCCTGGTCTCCCGCCGTGACGCCTCCTCCAATAGGGATCTGGGAGAAAGTTTTTTCCTTGGGGAAAGTGATCAATCTTTCTGAGCCTAAGCTTGCTTCGAAGGTTTACATTGAACGAAGACATATGGGGGATTACTCCTCCAGCTTAGAGACGTTGGTGCACTATTGGTTAGATGCTGAAGGTTACTCACTTCCTGATAAATGTGTGATCTTTTCCCGCTTTAAAATAGATGGAGATGTTTCGAATGCAGAATTGAAAAAAATTGAGGCTATATTTACTAAGCTCGCATCAATTGAGAGCAAGTCTCCACTTTTTGATCCCAAGCTTCATGAGCTCAAAGTTTCAAGTAATTTTGATCCTGTTCGATGGTTGCTGACGTTGAGTGAGCAAGATCCATTCACTCAGGAAAAAATTGATGAAGTTTTAATCTCGGGAAATCTTTCTGTTTCTAGACAAGGCGCAAAAATTTCTTTTGCTCGAGAGAACACGCCCTCTATGGAGAGGAATATTAAATCTCCAATTGATGGTTTAGCCAGATCTACTCTTGAACAAGCGAGGGAGGATATCTCTTTTGACATTTTAGTTTCGTTGCCAAAGAGAAGGCAGCCAAAGAAATACCCTTGGAAAACCCTTTTTAGAGAAATTGATTCAGCCGTTAGTGTCTACTCTAGGGCCCCTTCCATTCTCGGAGTGAGAATGGGGTATTCTCTTTGTTCTAATGTAACCTTTCTGCCTGCTATTCCTCAGTTGTTAAAAGAGCCTATTTCTTCCTCCCAGGATTCTGGACTTTATTTTATGGGCCCTTGGAGTGCTCAGAATAGCCTTTCCCAAAGGGGTGTGGAAGACTTGTTTCGCGTTTGTCCTTCTTTAGTTGAGAAAACAATGTTGTTAGATTCGAGTGATGATTGGGTTTTGGCAACACTACTCATGCTTAAAGAATGTGAAGGGTTTACTTTAGATTTTGAAAGTTTTAATTCATTATATTTGGCTAATTTGCGACGTTCAGCAAACGCTAGAGCTCTACTAATGCGATGTGGATTCGACGAGGCTCAAGAAATTTCTCAAATTCCCTGCCCTCATCCTTTGCGATTTAGGTCTCTTGGGCTGCCGAATACATCCTCTAAAGTTGATGCATTGGATATAGATGGCAACACAAAATTCACGATTGAGGTTTCTGACTTAAATTCCAAGATAAAGAATTGCTTCGAGCAGAAAATTGAAGGCAGCTTTAAAGTGCCTAATACGAAGTCCACCACATTTGGCTATGATCGCGCATTGATCTACCCAGATCAATATATGTTGAAGATAACGAATATCCCAATGATGAAAAGAGCTCTTGCTTCCAAGCAATGGGCCTCACGTAGCTCTTCAAGTCATCTCCATGTTCAAATGCGACGACCCGAGACTTCGTATTTAAATACGGTTAAATTGATGTCCTCCGAGAAATCAGAGATTGTTTCGTGGGGGTCTGTTCGAAGGACTATCGATATTGATCCACTTAGGTCTGGTCACGTTGCCGTAGATCAAGCTGTCCGGTCTCACCTGTGTCAGGGATCATCATTGAAGAGCTTAAGCGCTGAAACATTTATTAGTTGTCCTAAGTCTAGCTTTAAGCTGCTTAGTTCTGAACAACAGATTCAAATTAAACTTTTACTTGAAGGCGTTAATTATGCTTGTTTGCAGCTCAATATAGACAATCTTGGTGAACGCTTTTTACCTACGACCGATCACAATCAAGAGATTTTTGCATGGGTTCGATTGAAGAGCTTTGAGCCAATGGCAGATGTGGCAAATGTCTTTAATGGGTTTCGAATGAACCAAGAAAGTGTTGTGAGTTTGGGCCCACGGCCTCCTTTTGTTGATGCTGGCAGTAGGATACTTGCACACGTCAGAGTGTTTTCAAACTACCTAACGGAGCTTGATTTTGAAGTTCAAAACAGTCTCTATACGAGAATAGCTGAAATGATACGAAACAATCGAGTGAATTGCCTGTATCCGGTAGGACCTGGTGGAATCGCTGAGTCTTTGTTTGAGATGGCGTTGTGGGGTGAGCGAGGGATCTTATTGAAGCCAATGATCAATACGATTGAATTGTTCAGTGGTGCTCCTGGGCGAATTCTTGTCGGTGTCGGAGAGCATGAGGTAGAGAAGCTGGAGCGAGAGTTTGAGAGCGAAAAAGTTCTACCAGTAGGAACGGTTTCCGGTGATAGGGTTTTAGGCCTGTCTCTCGATGAGATTCAGAAAGGCAGGGGGGGCGAATGAGACGCGTTTTGAGTTTTTCCGGCCCTGGTTTCAGTTCAAACAAAGGAATTGCAGAAGAGCATCCGGATAAAGATCTAGAGATCATTGAAAGGTCGATTTTATTCGATAGCTCTCAGGAGATTATGCAGGCTTTCCTAAGTTTATCGCCTGAGGATTTTATGTTTCTAAGAGCGCCTCTACATCTTACTTCTGAGGATTTACTTCTATCTCGTATTGCTTACTTGAAAATGTCTGAGGTTTTGAAGGTATATGTTTCAATGAAAGCCCAGGATAGACCCACTCTTTTTGCTTTGGGTAGAGGGGCTTTGCCACTGTTAGAAGTGTTGGCAGAAAGTGAATTTAGGTCTTGGAAATGGCATGATCACTATTCTCGTCTGGCCCCGTTTACCGAGGTGTCAATGTTTCTAAAAGATGGTCGAGAGGCTAGGGTTTATGGAGCCTTTTCAGGAATTAGTGTATCCTTGCCTCAGGAAAGTATTTTTTCCGATTGGGAGACGTGGGTTAAGATTCACGAAGAGGTTGTTGGTTGGCGTCTTGAAAATTGCTATTTGAGCTTAGTGGATGTCTTTGGGCTTAAACGCTTATCTCAGCTAGACGATTATGGTTATCGAGAAATGAAATCTCTTACTGGAATTCAAGCCCTGGAAGAGTATTTATAGTTAGGATTAATGTATGAATCATCAGGAGCAGAAGACAGATCGTCCAGAAGCTGAACTTGAGCGATGGTTTAGTGTATCTTTGTTGGATTTATGGTCTCTGTTTTTAAAGTTTTCTTCAAATGAACAAGATTTCTCTGAGCTTTCTAGCCGAGTCACTCGAAGGCTAATTTCTAAATCTTTATCCTCGTCTGCCCATGCCGAGAGAGAGTTTTTTCGTCTGTGGAGCAAAAAATTTCATCTAACAGGCCGAGAAGATCTTGAGCAAATTTGTGTTGTTCTAGCTTGTGAGTTGGCTTGGCCCATAGAAAAGGTTTCCTTTTTTACTGGTCTTACCTCTTCTAGAGTTTCTTTCTTTATTACTCAAACTTTTAAGCGCTATGCTCTTATGAATAACGACTTGCCTGAGCCGTTGGGAGCAGACTGTGCTCGAGTCGATCTTTATTTAACGGAGCTTTTGTTGGAGCGCTCGCTCCCTGGTTTAAAGAACAAAGCTATATTGACTAAGAAGCATACACAGAAGTGCCCACGCTGTAGCCAGCTTTTTGATGTGGGATCGACTCTTCTTGTTGAAATGGTCGAAAAGGAAAAAACTCCCTTTCCAGAGAAGATAGCCATTTGGTTGCGCTCGTTCCAAGAAGAAAAGGTTGCAATTTTGAGTCCTGTTGAAAGGCATCTTTTTTCCTCAAAGTTGCTTTTAAAACTACCTGTTGTTGTTTTGATTGTGTTGACGGTCGTTGGGGGTGTTTCCAGTATTCCTTATATAGGAAAGCTTAACTTTACTTTGCCAAGATTTCCGATCGAGTTCTTTCAAGCTCAAAAGCCGGTTGTCGTGGATTCGATTGATGAGTGGATTGATATAGACTTGCAAAGTCGAACCCTTTATCCACCATGGATTGAACACGATGAGGCTTATCTAGCGAAAAACGAGGTTTTTGCAATCCATAGATATTTATTAGCTAGAGGCGCTGAGCTTGCAGAAGTAGAAGAAACAGCAACAAATTCTTCCGTTGAAGATGTTGTTGCTGAGCCTAAGCTTCAGAGTTCTAAGAAGATCACGAGCTCACGTTTAGCCTTCTATCGATGGGGGGCTTATAGTGCCGATTTGTCGGCTGACACCCAATACTTGAAAACACTTTTGAAGGACTTGCAGGCCATTCAAGCGGGGGAGCTAGAGCTAGGTGCTGAATATAAAGGGGGTAGTTATTTCCACTTTGAAGTTCCCTCCGAAAAGTTTGATAGCTTGAATGAAAAAGTGTCTCGTATCAGTTTAGAAAACTTCACTTCAAATCGAGCTCGCTCAACAAGAGCCTCAACCAAGGGCTATGTTCGAGTCGTATTTTTAGTGTTACCTAAAAAATAACGAGAAGCTTGTCTTATTTTGTCGGGCTAATTCGTAACTCAGCCAGCTGATCGGCGGACACTCGGGACGGAGTGTTGCTCATCAAGCACAAAGAAGAGGCTGTCTTTGGAAAAGCAATGACGTCTCGAATGGACTTAGTTCCCGCCATAAGCATTATGACCCGGTCAATTCCGAAGGCGATTCCTCCGTGCGGAGGGGTGCCATACTGCAAAGCTTCAACAAAAAATCCAAACTTTTCTGTAACCTCATCAGGTGAAAGCCCTAAATTGGCGAACATTTTACCTTGAACTTTGGGGTCGAAGATACGCAAGCTTCCTCCTCCGAGCTCAAAGCCGTTTAATGCCAAATCATAGGCATTAGCTCGCACTTTCCTTAAGTCAGAGGTTTCTGAAGAGAAAAAGAGGTCCATATCGTCCTTGTGAGGTTGTGTGAATGGATGGTGGGCTGCGTAGAGGCGTTGGTCTTCGCTGTTGAATTCGTATAGTGGAAAATCTACCACCCAACAAAACTTCCAGTTGTCAGTGGAATTCGGCTGAATCAGCTCGAGTTTTCTGGCGATTTCAAGTCTTAGCGCGCCCATGGCTTCGAATACGGTCGGGCATTCGGCTGCCCCGATGAGAGCGTATCCATTTTTTTCAATTTTCAGAGACGTTTTCAGTTGTGACTTTTCTTCATCACTCAGAAATTTGGCTATGGGTGAGCTAAGTTCTCCATCTTTAACTCGAACCCAAGCGACTCCTCTAAGGCCAAATGGTGAAACGGCAGTATTGAAGCCATCGAGATCTTTTCTGGACCATTCGGGAAGTTCTTTTACTTCGTGTTCATTTATAGAGATTGCTGTGACGGCTCCCCCGAGGGAAAGCACTGTAGAGAAGACCTTAAATTCTGTTTTTTCAAAAACAGATGAAATATTGCTAATTTTTAAGCCAAAGCGTAGGTCTGGCTTGTCTGATCCATAGCTGCTCATTGCTTCGGCGTAAGCAATTCTTGGGAAGCGATCTTTAAGGTCAACGTTTAAAACTTGCTTCCAAAGGTGTTTAACGAATCCTTCCATAGTGTTTAGAATGTCTTCTTGGTCGATGAAGCTCATTTCGAGGTCGAGTTGGGTGAATTCTGGTTGTCTATCAGCTCGGTTGTCTTCATCTCTAAAGCAACGAGCAATTTGAAAATATCGTTCAAAACCAGAGACCATTAATAGTTGTTTGAGAGTTTGTGGTGATTGAGGAAGGGCAAAAAAGGATCCCGGGTAAACTCGAGATGGCACCAAGTAATCACGAGCCCCTTCAGGCGTAGATTTGTATAGAATGGGTGTTTCAATTTCGTAAAAATCTTTTTGAGTGAAATAAGCACGACTAGCCTGAAGAGCTTCGTGCCGAAGCTTAAAGATTTTTTGCAAATGAGGCTTTCGAAGGTCTAGATAGCGATATTTTAGACGAGTGTTCTCAGAGGCCGTGTCTTCTTGGGTGTTGATGGGGAATGGGGGAGTTTCAGCTTCGGATATTACTTCAATAGATTTAACTTCTACTTCCATTTGGCCGCTAGCCATTTGAGAGTTTCCCATACCATCTGGGCGCCGTTTAGCGATGCCTGTGACCGAAACTACAAATTCCGCTCTTAACTTCTCGTGGTCTTTTGAACTTTCGGGAAAGACAATCTGACAAAGTCCAGATCGGTCTCGCAGGTCGAAAAAGAAGACTCCACCATGATCGCGAACTTTATGAACCCATCCGCAAATCTTGACCTCAGCTCCTTCGAGCTTTTCGTTGATTTCTGAACAATGGTGACTTCTATACGTGTTTTTCGACATGAGAGACACTATTCTATACTAAGATCTCATCTTAAAGTCTTCAAAATCGCTCGATTTCCATCCGCTTTAACGAGGAAATTCTTTAATTTCTTTAAGGATATGATTTAAGGCCTTGCTCTTTGTCTGGGGAGTCACTATTTTTAGGCCCAATGCCTTTGTCGATGAAGCCATATAAGGGGACTCGAGATTTCTATCCTCGAGATAAGAAGTTTTTACGCTTTTTGGCTGAAAAATTCTCTAATATTTTAAATCTTTACGGTTACCTGGAATACGATGGGCCGATGCTAGAGAGTTTTGATCTCTATGCCGCTAAAACTGGGCAAGAAATTGTTGAAACGCAGCTTTATCATTTCGAAGATCGCGGCGGGCGTAAAGTAGCAATTCGCCCTGAAATGACTCCGACTTTAGCTCGAATGGTCTCAGCTAAGATAGACGAGCTTCCAAAACCAATACGTTGGTTTAGTTTTCCAAATTTGTGGAGATATGAGCGCCCCCAACGTGGTCGCTTGCGGGAACATTGGCAGTTGAATGTAGATTTGTTGGGGGGAGTTAACCCTCAGTCTGAGATTGAGATATTGAGTGTGGCCGCCGAGCTCTTAAAGAGTCTAAAGGCTCTACCGTTTGTTGAATTGAGGGTGAATAGCAGGGCTTTTGTAAATTTTGTTTTTGAGAAGCAACTGAGCTTGGACGCAAAGCAAGCGTTGGTCTTGGAAAAGTTGATCGATGCCAAAGCTAAGATGTCCGAAGTAGAGTATTTAGGAAAGTTGGCTGATCTGAAGTTAACGGACACTGTTGTGGAGAAGGTCGAGCTTTATAGTCGAATGGGGCTCGAAGAAGCTCTAAAGGTGTTTGCGTGCCCTGAAATTGAGGCATTGTCCTCGGTTATTCAACAGATCAATTCTCAGTATGGAGCTAATCTTGCGGTGTTTGACCCTACTATTATGAGAGGTTTGGATTATTACACTGGAATGGTTTTTGAAGCCTTTGATAAGTCTCCGGATAATCCTCGGGCGATGTTTGGGGGAGGGCGTTACGATAATTTAGTAGGACTCTTCCACGAGAAGAAGCAATTAAGTGGAGTTGGTTTTGGGATGGGGGATGTTGTTTTATCCCAATTTCTTGAAACCCATGGATTGATGCCTGATTTGGGTCAAGATCTTGACGTCTATGTTGCTTATCAGTCTGATGATTTTCAAAGTTCTGCTCAAAAAATATCGATTCAACTTAGGGAAAAGCATTTTCTATCGGTAGTTGTGTCTCAAGAGGCTCAAAAAATTAAATCGGCGTTTAAATCAGCGAATCGCCTCGATTCGACCTCAGTTATTTTGCTTTCTGAGGACGAGTTCTCGCGCAACTGTTTTGTTTGGAAGAACTTGAGTAGTGGGGAGCAAATAGAGCTACCCATTGAAGGTTTCTTAGCCCAAAGCAGCTTTAAAAGTGCTCTAGAGAAACTTAAGAAATCCTGATTGTAGCTGAAAGTTGCCGTAGTCTTCGAACCCTTGGGTGTGACGAATAGTGTTTTCAATGTAGAGCTGTTTTATATATTTTCCGGAGCTTTCTTGAATTTGCCAAGTGACAAAGTCTATGTGAATCACGCCGGCCTCTGAAGTTGTTGAGAGGGAGCCGACTTTGCTCAAAGTGGCTGAAGGAATTCTCAAAAGGTTTGTGGGTTTAAAATAGCATTCCTGCTGTTCCACGTTGGCATCGCCTAAGATGACACGAACATAACTAACATTATTGGGGATATTGAGGTGAATAAGAGCATCTTTGTCTCGATCAATTTCGACGGTTCCAGGCGTTCCGTAGGTTGGAAAGTCGATTGGCTGGGGTGCTAGGTTTGGATCATCGATCTGAATATGAATGTCTGGGTCCATCTGGCTGACCAGGAAGTCAGAAGAAAACCTTAGGATGTCGCCTTGGAGGCCGCTACTTTCGATAGAATGCTGCCCGCTAGGCAGATAGAGGTTCTCAAAGAATCTAAACGGAACGCTGAGAATCTCCCGACTTTGAAAAATGTGTGATTCGCCCGTGTTGCTGTGAATTGTAATGTCACCTACATCGAGCGAGCGTGTCATTACGATTGTTGACTCTCCGCTGTTTCGTTTTCTGCATCCGTAGGTTGGTTCGGCTTCATCTTGGTAATCAGATCCTTCGGTTGCAACAACAGTTTGTGCAAAATATGTGGAAAGACCATCTCGGAGCACATAACTGCCGTTTGAATCCCGGTAGTCGTAGGGTCTTTGCATGAAGTTATGAATTGAAATTACATTAGCAGTGAGGGTTCCATCGTCTTTGAACTTCGGATCTGTGGGGTCTGCTTCTTTTCCAAGTGGATTTTTAACTTTACATGCAATCAACGTTAGGAATGTGGCAAAAATTATTAGTTGCCTTAAGTATTTGGACATAATTTGATTATAAACGGTGTTGAATTGCTCGCTTCACAACAAATTTTGACATCCCATTTCAAAAAATTGACCTAATTATTTACCAAGTAGCTAGAAAAATTCATTTTGCTATTGCGCACAAGGGAAGTGACACGTATGGTTAGTAATAAGAGAAAATTATTTAATTGATTTTCGGAAGATTTTAATAGGAGGGCCATCCATGGCAGCTAAGAAAAAAGCAACTAAGAAGAGAAAGAAAAAGGCATCAACCGCTAAGAAGACTACGACTCGTCGTAAGAAGAAAGCTTCTACAGCTAAGAAGACGACTCGTCGTAAGAAGAAAGCTTCTACAGCTAAAAAAGCTAAGAAGACCACTCGTCGTAAGAAAAAAGCAGCAGCAGCCCCTAAAAAGGCTACTCGCCGTAAGAAAAAAGCAGCAGCAGCCCCTAAAAAGGCTACTCGCCGTAAGAAGAAGTAAGTTAGCGTCAAATTTCGGGCAGCTTAATTGTTGCATCGAAAGACCCCCGATTCACCTGGTGAATCGGGGGTTTTATTTTGCTAGAATCATAAAAAATGGGAAATTTCGTAGAGTTTGAAATCTTAAAGGCTTTGATCGCAAAGAAGCCAGATATTGCGCGTTTTGAGCTGTTGGAAGAAGTTGAATTTAAGGGTGAGAAATACCCCATTTATGGTCTTGTAATGGGACCAGAGGACCCCAAGGTTCCAACGTTCGGACTATTTGCAGGAGTGCATGGGCTTGAGCGTGTCGGCAGTCAGTTAGTTTTGTCCTATATCGAGAGTTTGTTTGAACAACTGGCTTGGGACAAAGACTTACAAAGGAAATTCGAAGACTCTCGATTTGTTTCTATACCCATTATTAACCCTGTTGGTATTGCGATGGGAACACGTTCTAATGGAAATGGTGTTGATTTAATGCGAAATTCTCCCGTTGATGCGGGTTCTACTGCTGCATTTCTAGTTGGTGGCCATCGCATGGGGAAATGGTTGCCTTGGTATCGAGGAGAGGTAGAGGCCGAAATGCAGAAGGAGTCCAAAGCTCTTTGTGATTTTGTTGCCAGGCATATGTTTCCCTCTCAGTTTTCGATGTCGGTCGATGTTCACTCTGGATTTGGGATTCGAGATAGACTTTGGTATCCCTATGCTCGTTCTAAGGAAATTTTTCCTTGCTTAAGGGAAGTTGAAAAATTTAAGTCATTGGTGGATCACACTCGACCTCACCATGTATACATGATTGAAGCGCAGTCGCTTAACTACACAACCCACGGAGACTTGTGGGATTACATCTTTGATTTACATTGCGAAGACTCTAAACTTAAAGGGGACACTCGATTCTTTGTTCCTTGGACTCTTGAAATGGGTTCTTGGCTTTGGGTTCGAAAGAATCCAATTCAGCTTTTTTCTTCTTTAGGGGCCTTTAATCCCATAAAAGAACACCGTTTTCGTCGAGTTATGCGCCGTCACAAACCGTTGTTAGAGCTTTTCTTTAGTGCAGTAAGGAATCATGAAGAATGGCTGAAAAAATACTAAACGTTCTTTTGTTGCGTGGCCTGGTGCGGGAGCAGAGGCACTGGGGTCGTTTCCCGGAAGTTCTTCGTGAAGTGGTTCCTAATTTTAAGTTACACTTTTTAGATTTACCTGGTGTCGGAACTGAGTTTAGGCGTAGTTCGCCGCGTTCCATCTCTGAAATTACTGACGATCTTCGAGATCGTTGGCTTTCCTTGCGCGACTCTAATACTGGAGGCTGGGGATTGTTTTCAATTTCTCTGGGGTCGATGGTCGCACTTGATTGGGGGGATCGATACCCAGATGATTTTTCTTGGTTGAGCTTAATGAACACGAGTGCAGCGAACATGAGTCCAGTTATTGGGCGCTTGCGGTTTTTAGCTATTCCAAAATTACTTCAGATTGCCTCGACTAAAGATTCTAAGCTTAAGGAGTTGAGAATTCTTAAGCTCACCACCTCCATGTTGGTAGATGTAAATGATTTGGCTGAGGAATGGTCGAGATATGTTATGTCGCCCGTTCGAGCTCGTAGCTTGGCTTTGTCTCAGCTTGCGGCGGCTTTGCGCTTTAAGGCTCCTTCAAGTCTGGCTGTTCCTGCTTGTATGTTTGTTGGTATGGAAGATAAGTTGGTGGATCCCAACTGCTCGCTTTCCATTTCGAAAAACTTGAGTTTAGATGCATTAATTCACAATCAGGGTGGGCACGATGTTTGTTTGGACGACCCTCGTTGGGTTGCTGACCAGTTGCGAGAATGGGTTTCTAGAGCGACGTAGTTCGATCGAGCATAAGTTTTTTCCCAGCTATTTTTGGAGCTAGCGCCATGGCTAGGATAAAGAAAGTTTTCAGGTTGTTTTGATCAATTTCTTTTCCATTTTTACCTAACTTTATCGACAGCGCACCAATTGTGCTTCCTCGATGCCGAATTGGGATAACTAGAAGGCTTTGGATGTCGATGCTCTTAACGTTTGCTTTGATGTCTGCGGTGAGTGGGTTTGAGGTTATATCTTTAATGTGAATAATTTGATTTTTTAGAAGAACCTCACGAACTTCAGAATATCGATCTAACTCAACAGATTTGTCTCGAAATGACGGGTCGTCTGAGGAGCATGCTACGATAGCATTCGGGCTTTCTAGATCAGCCAACATGATGTTCACTCGGCTAGCTGTTGAAAATTCAGCTATTTTTTTAAGTGTTTCAAACATAGCATTCTGACTGCTTCGAAATTCTGACATAATTCTCAGGCATTCATAGAGAAGTTTAAAGTCGGCTTCGAGTTGAGGAGCGTTTACATTGAGCTGTTCTATGTCGATGTTAGATTTTTCTTGAAGCTGAAACTTGATTCGTTCAAGAAGCAAGTTTGTGTCGAAAGGTTCGATAACAAAGTCGTTGGCTCCATTGCGAATCACTTGGCGAATATTGTCGGCGGAATAGTGAGAAGTGACCACAATAATTTTTGTGTTTGGGGAAAGTTCTTTGATCTCTCGAATGGTTTTAAGCGTGCTTGCATTAGACATGAAAAGATTAATGATGACCACTAGTGGCTGAAAATTTGCAACGACGCCAGCCACTGAATTCCGATCGTTGGTGCTTCTGGTTAGCCATCCATCGCTTTTAAGTCGATTAAGAACTTCCTCGTATTTTCGAGTGCTTGGGTCGACGATAAGAACTCTTCTTGAGTTCTTATCTTGAATAGCTTCTTGCGTTGGCATGTTCATTCACTTATTCTCTCTATCCAAATGCAAATCACATTTGTTTTATGCTGGGGAACGAAGAAGGTTGAAAGACAGTTTCATTTCTCTTCGTGCCTCGAGCTTTTCTTAGAATATACGAGCAGGCTGAGAAAGTTTATCCCCTGTAATGTCAAAGTGACTACACCGGAAGCCTTTGCGCCATTGCCCACTGATGTGAATTGGTGTTGTCATGGGCATAAGGGGGCTATGTTGCCTAGCTCTGAAGAGCTTTCTGCTAAAGTTGAAATGCTTATGGGGTCTGGAGTCAAAAATTTGAATATTCTGATAGGGCCATCGGATGGTTTTGATGAGACTTTTTTGAAGAGACTTCACATGACCACATGGTCTTTTGGGCCACTCACACTACCGCACGAGCTGGCTGCAGTGTTGGCTTCGGAGCAGATTTACCGAGCTTTGAGTATAATCAATCGTCATCCGTATCATTTAGGACATAACTAAATTTTTTTTGAATAAAAAAAAGAGCCGTAGCACTCTCGCTACGGCTCTTTTAAAGCTTAATGATTTTGCTATTTAATTAGTTGCTAGCAACTGGAAGTTGATTTTTATTAGGAGGAGGGACACCTTTTTCTGCCAATCGATAAGTCAGCAAGGGAGCTTTTTCTCCAGGAATGGTGCAAGTATAAGCTCGGTTGTAGCTACTTACTTCTTTGGCTACTTGAGCGCAGCGGACTAAAGCCATGGTGAACCAACCTTCACCCATTAGTTCTAGTTTAAATTCTAATTGATCGTTCTTCACCCAAGCATCGTTGATATCGAGCTTGTAATCAATTTCTAAGCTGTCACCTTGGTTTAGTGGCCATGGTTGAGCACTGCCAATATCGATGACGGAGTCTTTATCAAAAGTGGCTCTTAAAAAAACCTTCTCCTGGCTTTGTAGCTTGCTAAACTCTGAAAGAGCTAAGTTTTGAATATGCAGCTCATAGATTTTCTTTGAACTTTGGCTTGAAGGGTATCTGGATTCTTTGTGCATGAAGCTTCCAAATTTAGAGACACTTATTGAAATGATCCCCGCCACTAAAGCAGTTCCGATAAAAAACGTATCAAGTTTCGCAAATATTTTCATAGCTTCTATAAAGGTGCAAAAGGTAGGCCAAGTATAATATCAGTAACTTGTGGGGAGTAATTGGGCCTGAAATGCGCAAATTTGCAGCCTTTTGTATAAGTATTAGTCACTCGCTAGGTGCCACGGCTCTAATTTTGATACTTATCTAAAATGATTAGAATTTCGGCAGCCCAAAAACCTTGTTGAATCGTGTTGGGAACGGGTTTCTCGGCTTCAAGTTTATAATAATTTAGAAGTTGATTGAGCCGAGGCAAATCTTTGGAGTTAGCAGGAACGCTAGTGTTCAAAAAAGCCTGCACTTTTGCCAAGTCCAGGTCGTATTCGCTTTCTCCGTCTAGCACGAATTCCATAGGGTCTTTATCGCCTTCATAGGGTTCGAAGTCTTTAAGAGGATCACCGTAGTATCCGACGAGCCCGATGATGGCCGCCATAATTCCAGTTGTTGGAAATCCCACAAGGCGACTGACCCCAAGCTTTCTTTGTCTTGTTTTGCGCTCTAAATCGCGAAGGATATTCGGGCTTGTGATCGTGTTTTTGTATTGTTCTCGATCGGCCTCTAGTTTCCCCGATCTAGTTTTTGAAAAGTATTCTTTTGCTTCTAGGAAGCCTTCTACTGTGAAGGGATGTCTCTTCATGACTTGATAGTCGAAGCCGAAAAGAGCCGCTAGGTAGGAGGCAGGGCCCATGCTTGCCTCCTGAGGTGTGCTTGGCGTGCTTTTTTGCTCTCCTAAGAAGGTGTGTATGCTTTTTATGGCAGATTTGTTGTCTTTAAAAAGTCCTTCTAATTGGTGAGCTTTTGAAAACAGTCGCAAATCAGCGAGAGCTGCCTCTTGAAGCATTTTAGCTTGATATTTTTTGTCTCGTCTAAAATAAGGGAGAAAGAGAGCGGTCTGCTCCTCTTTAGCGAGTTTAAACTCGCTAAGTGTTCTGCTGATAAAGAGAGTTCTTGCGATGACTTCTTCGGGGGTGGAGGGTGCACCTTTGGGGAGATCAATTCCAATCTTGTTTCCATGGCGCTCAAAATTTGGAACATTCTTATCTCGAAGGCGGAAGCTTACGTTTTTGTCCTTTAGTTCATCAATTTGAGCTAGAAAACTTAACTCATAGTTTCCGGCCATGTAATCAGACCAGGCCATGAGGGCAGCAACCTGATCTGTGTCTGGGATGCTCTGGAAGAAATTAAATGGAAACGCAGTTTTGGGAAATTTTTCACTCCAAAAATGCGAGTAGTAATGTGTGTGAAGTTCTGGAGAAAATGGTTGAGAGCTAAGTCCTCTTATCAAGCTTTGGCATTTGGAGATGGTCCAGCTGATGGTTCCGGCGTGACTTGTGGAAACGTTTATTGGTAAAAGTGTTACCAAAATGGCAACACGAATGAGTTTATATATCTTCAAATCAAGAGTTAATTTAGCAGAAACTCTTTTATTGAACAAACTCTGTAATCTCTTCGAGATTTTGAATTTGGTGTTTGCTGAGAGGTAATCCATGGTTTTCTAACTCATTCGATTTAAGAACAGATTTGGTGGCAAGGTCTCTGGCCTGTTGGTCAGAGCTTTCTTGATTTACAAAATGCAAGGCTAAGGTCATGGTCAAAATACAAAGTAACCAACCTAATGCTTTCATTTCTGTTTCTGTTCCTTTCTTAAATTAGTTAATGGTGTATGAAACTTTTACTTCGCTCTCATGGGCTGGGACGGATGAGCCATGAAATACAATTCTGTTTTCACCAGCACTATAGGTCCAGCCATTTGAGCTGCTTTCACTAACAGAGGCACCATCGACAACTACACTGATGCTAGAAGGGTTGGGCTTGTTAGAAAGGATATATTTAGGTTGATAGCGAAGAACCACTGAGGAGCTCGCATTCGGCTTGTTGTTAAAAACAACTTTAGTTCCTTGAATGGCGTAGTTCGCTCCTTGTTGTTGAAGAACTCCGTTGAGGTAAACCTTAAGCGAGCTTATGTCTGGTGAGCTGCCTTGAAGGGCGAATACGTCCGTTGGCTTACTAACATCGGTAGAGAGGTTTTGAAGAATGTCATCAAAGGTATCATCGGAACATCGACTTACGTTAACTCGATTAGTTTCAAGAGCATCGATTCCAACCGCAACGTTGGCAAGGCGATTTCCCTGCTCTTCGTTCTGATTTGTGTCTACAGAACAACCGGCGTTGATTCCTTTAACTATAGAGCGGCCTTTGATTAGAGCAGAATCTTTTCTGCTTTTAATGAAGCTGATGTATTCAGCTTCACTACTGTTGCTAAAGAAGGTGTCTGATTCATCGTCTTCATCCGATACAAAAACAACAACAAGGCTAGCGCCTGAGCGAAGGAATCCTTGGTTTGAGCTTAGAACTTTTCTTGTAGCTTCAAGTAAAACTTCTCTGTGTTGATTTAAGGCTAAGCCTACTGGAAAGATTTGAGCGGCAATTTGGTTTTCAAGAGAAATGCCTAAACCTGCAGTTAGATAGGTTCCACCAATGAAGGTGTTAGCAACATTGTCACTACTATTGTGTATGTTTCCGTTTACAAGGCCAATTCTATAATCGATGTCATTTCCCTTAAGAGCAAAAGCAAAGTCTAGAAGACTATCTTGGACTGCGGCCTTGTTGTTAAACATAGAGTAGCCTGTATCTAAGACAAACATGTAGTCAGCTTGCAAGAGTTTACTAGCTTGAGAGTAGTTGTCCTCAGAGTCGACAGTAAAAGTGTCGACATTGTTGGGGACAAACGTTGTGGGCTCTTTACTGCAGGCAGCGGTTAGCACTGTGATTGCAGAAAATAGCGCAATATTCATAGCAACACGCGTTCTCATCATAGTTCTCCTAATGAGATACATGCAAAGACGGTGCCAGCGTTAATTTTAGACGATTCGACCCTTGGCGATCTCTATATCTTCTTGAATTTGCAGCTTGAGCGCATCTAGGCTGTCGAACTTTTTTTCACTCCGTATTCTGTCTTTAAATTCGACAGTGATTAATTTTCCATACAGATTTCCTTGAAAGCCCAAAACATGGGATTCAATACAAAAAGGCTTGTTTTCACCGATGGTTGGTTTGAACCCAACATTTGTTACTGATGGAAAAGAGCGCCCTTCCTCTACAATTGTGCAGGTTGTGAGGTAGACGCCAGTGGCTGGCATGCAAAGGTCTCCGATTTTTCCCGAAGAGGGGTATAGATTCGCCGTAGGAAAGCCCAACAATCGACCTCTTTGATCACCTTGTTCTACTTCTCCCGATATTGAATAATCTCGCCCTAGTAGACGGGAGGCTGCTGGGAGATGCCCAGAGGCAATTAGCTTTCTAATTCGGGTGCTTGAGATGGTTTCTCCGTCGGCCTCGATGCCCTTGACGAGTTTTGCTTGGATGCCTTTTTCTTTGCTCCATTCCAGAATCTTTTCAGGAGTTCCCTCTCGGTTGTGTCCAAAGTAGAAGTTATATCCAACCGCGATAAAGGCCACATTGTGGCTTCCAACAACGTGCTTTTCGAAAAACTCTATAGCAGGAATGGTTGCGTATTCCTTTGAAAAGGCAATCAGTCGGACTTCGTCTATGCCCGCACGCTGAAGTCTTTGGCTTCGCTCATGAGAGGTGCAAAGCCTTTCAACGGGCTTTCCGCTGAGCACCTCGCGGGGGTGAGGCTCAAAGGTCATTGCCATCGTCTTAATGGAATCGGGTTCAACTTGGTTGCTTCGCCAGTCGCGGAGCACGTCGACTAAAGCTCTGTGGCCCTTGTGAACTCCATCAAAATTTCCAATAGTTAGTGCGGTTTTCATGCTTTTTAACAATCTCTTAGCGCAATATTTATAAATTGGCACACTCTTCGCGACAATCCTAGTAGGGGAAAACAATTTTGAGTCACTTAGAGTAGCTAAGAGCTCGGAATGAAAGGGGGATGCGCAGGCTTACCTGAGCAGATGCAAGTGAAGAACTTCTTAACAATGCGAGTAATTCTTAACAGTGTGCACGTTTCTGGCGTGTTTATGCTGCTTTGCCTCGCTGTTCCTTCTTTGCAAGCCTTCCAATCTGAGCTTCCAATGGCCTATAGGCCAATTGATACACAAGCTGAGCAATGCTTGAAAGCGGGCAATTGTTTCGAGACGACCAAGTTTGTAGGCAACATGCAAGACTTGGGAGAAGAGTCGCGTAGGGGTGGAATTCTTAGTGGGAGGATTGATCGAACATTGATAGACATTGCTCGCGATCAAGATCTGTTGTCAGACCTTGTATCTGTTTTTCAAAGAGATTCAACGCCGAAACTTTTGGGAAGTTTAGGAGATCAGGATAGTGTTGAGAGCTTAATTTTAGATCTTAAGGAGATGGCTCTTAATTCTACGGGAGACTCTCAAGAAGTTGTAAAAATGAAAATAGAGTCTATTGCTAAAAGTCATTTCGGCCGAAGTCTTCAGCAAGATGAAATGGTTGTGATCTTTGACATTGTAGACGAACTGGCGACTCAACCTGATCATTGGGGAGATGGAGAAATTACTCGCGTGGCCCGTCGTTTGGCCGAACCTGATGTTAAAGATCTAGCAAGAGTGGAAGTTGCCTTTAACACTGTGGTGGGACCTGATCGTGATCCAGCATCACTTAATAACTCTTCGCCCGTCTTAGATAGCTTAAATGCAGTGAAAAATATAAAGGGACCATCTTTTGTTGATGGTGGTTTTTCTGCCTTTTCATCGAACTCTTTCCAACTAGCTAATCAAGGCGCTTCAGAGATTAATGATGAAGCTGTTGAGGCAGTGTCGGAACTCTCTCAAAAAGAAAGTGTAGAAGATGAGTTGGCCTCGAAGTCTGAGGGTGAAGATGAAATGAAGAAGCCTGAAAGGTCTTCGCTCTCAGATCCGTTCTCGAAGTTTACGGCTTCTAATGATGATGTCAAAGATACTCCTCAAAGTTCTGAAGAGCAGAGTTCTCAGGAAAAGGTTGCCCCCGTTGAAGAAGATAAAGACGTGGCTGAAGCTGAATCTGTAGAAGAAGCTCCGGTAGAAGAGAAGAAGAAAGAAGAAGAAGTAGCGAAGGTTCCTGATGTGAAGGAACTTGGCTTGGATAAACTTACAGCGAAACGACCCAAGGGAGATCTGCCTGAGGTTGTTCCGACTAAAAAAGAGTTAACCCCCGAGGACGTGAATCTTCGGGAGAATTTTTCTAGCTATTTGAATCAACCTATTAACACCACTGGCGAGTTGTCTGCTCCTTCGGAGTTGCCTTTGGTGGCTCGCAAATCGAATAGAAACAGCCACGAAGTAAGTGTCGCCTCTCAAGGGCAAGATGCGATCAAAAATGCATTTAACAACATAGTTAAAGAGAAATCTGGTCATGATTTGAGCTCGGTGATTGGTAATGAAAGCTTGAGTTCTTTTCTTTATTCTGGTTCGAGCTACAGTAATCTAAGTGACTACAGTAGTGATGAGAGTAGCTCTAGGTCTAAGAAGAGACCGTCATCTAGAAGGCCGGCCAGCTCAAGCAAAGCAAACAATACAGTAGATGCTTCTGGACGCTCTGAGAACGCAGATCTTTCCAGGGACGAAGCTGTTGAGCAGCTTCGTCAAACAATTGAAGGTGAATCTTGTGACGAGAAGCAGTTGTCTGGAATAGAGCTACAAGAGGCAAGAAAAATTGCTCAATATATTGAGACTCAAATTCACGTCGGAAAAGATCAAGACTTTTCCGATGATGATTGTGCAGCCGTGACTGCTACCTTGTCGAACCTGCACCGTAGTTTCTTTAGTGATGAATTTTCTTTTGAGCACCAAAATGATCGTAGTTATAGAATTATTAAGTTTAACGAAGCTTGTGCCATTGGGATGAGTGCGTTGAAGCCAGCCCTTAGTGAATTTAAAATTCAATCTTGTATGAGACGTAGCGCGAGAAAATGGATGGCCGGTGGTTATCTTGCTAAGGCTTTTGGAGCACCTGATTTGCTGGCTTTAAAGGCTGGTAGAGTCTGTAAGACTGCTACAAAGTCTGTGAGTTCTTGGACAGCTGTTAAGAACAAAGAAGAGTTGTGGGGAAACTTGGAAGAAGCCGCTGGAGTGGCTGCCGTGGCTATTGAGATGGATACGCGTTATCGCTATCAAGCTTGTCATATTTTGGCAGGGATTGATCACGTCCAGAAAGTGGCTTTAGATTCTATAGCTGAACGGAAGAATCAAAACGTTGTAGATACTTCGGAGCGTTTGGAGCTAGAGACGCATCTTTTAGTTGATTATATGGCCAATGTTCCTGCTCATTCGCCTAAGTCTGGCGCTGATACGCGAACTTTAGCTCGAGAAATTGTTCCCGCTTCACCATTGTTGGATGTTTCTGAGTCGAATAGAAGCAAGCGTGTTGCTGGTATGGTTTCGATCATGAACTCCTTAGGTAATTTGGTTCATGACTGTGCTTCTTACATGAAGCCCACAACAGAAGTCAGTTTAAAGGCCGTAGCTTCAGATCATCCTTCCCTTGGGTTGCCTGAGCGTGCACAGTGTTTAGATGTGCAAGGAATTTACGAAAGCTATGTTGATCGCTGTGAAGCTTTAGCAAAGAATGACTCAACTCTAAGTTGTCCAAAAGTTCCTGGCTTTATGACTCACCTTTCAGAGGATGCGAATGGTGTGCATGTGGAAGCTGTTAAGAATTAGGTGTTTTTCTTTAATTGGACTTAAATTCCAATGTCGCCCATTGCGCGCAACATTCTCTCTCGTTGAGATTTATACTTTGGATCCTGCAAACCTTTGTCTAAAAGCGCTTGGGCTTTGCTGTCGTGTTTTGAAGCTTTGTATATATAGGCGCAGTTGATAATGTGGTCAGCGGTGTTAAGCCTATCTTTGGATAGCTTGTCGCATAAGCCACGCCCACGTGCAGGGTTTGAGGAGAAGGCGTAAAGGGTTGTTCCTAGTTCTGCAACGTGGCTAGAAAGCTCTTTTTTAATGAGAACACGAGCCATGTTGCTAATCGCATAGTCAAAATCCTTTTTGATGGTGTCTTTGGGCGAAAAATTTCTACTTTTTGCGTGAGATACAATGACATTGGCTAATTGAACTCGAAACTCTTCTGAGTCGGGGAATAATGCAATGGCTTCTTTAAGAAGGGATATGGCTTGGCCGGGGCTTGAGTCGGCAAGGTCCGCAGCACCTATTGACTTTAACTTAGCCCTAGCTTCTCTTGCGATTTCATTTTTAGGTAAACTGCTTTCGAAGTTCGCACTTAGCTTTTTTGCCTCATCGTATCGTTCAAAATGAATAAGAGCCCAGGCCTTATAAGCTTTGAACTCCTCTTCACTGGGATTTTTCTTTAGAGCCATGTTTGAAGCAGAGAGCACTTCGTGATGGTCCTTTGATTCGTAGGCAGCTTGAATCCAGTTTATGAAATTTTCCTTGTCTGGCTTTTCTTGGCTAAGTCGTCGTAAATGCGGAACGGCTTTATCGGGTCGTTTTAACTTGGTTAAATAAAATTTACTCAACTGGGCAAGGGCCGTTGTATTGGAGGGCATTTCTTTGAGCGCGCTCAACCAGGATTGCTCGGCTTCGGCAAAGCGATCGTCGGTTGCTAGAGCGAGTGCCTTGTAAACATAAGTTTGTGAGCGGACCCTAGGCGGCACTCCTTGAGTTTCTAGAATGGCGTTTAGTCGAGTGATGATTTTGAGTTTGAATTCTTCTGTGGCTCTAACTCGTTCAGACTTTGTCGGAAGTGCCCTGATTCGATCGGCCTCAATGCCCTGGAAAAGTTCAAAGGCTTTTAATTTGTAGTCGGCATTGCGAGGATCTTGGGTGGCCGCTCTGTCATAAGATCCGAGGGAATCACTTTTTTTCCCCATAAGGAAGAGGTAATCCCCTAGAAGGGCATGAAAGTCTGCTCGGTCACTTAAGTTTTGATGCGCGTTTCTTGCGTGCTGAGAAAAGGCTTTGTTCTTGATTTCATAGCAGCGTTTATAAAATGAGGCCGGCATCTGCTTTGGGTTTGCAATCAAGCCGCGAAGCTCTCGGATGTCGTTGTAAATTAGTTTCATACGCTCTAGGCGTTGAAGCTTACTCGCGGAAAGGTCTGTGGCCATTCCAACATCGAGGTCTAAAGTAGTTTTGCTGCAGTTAACGGCAGCGTGAACAATGGGGAAGAAAGCTAGAGATAAGAATAAAGTAAGCCCTCGAATACCCATAAGCTATTATTCTAAAGCTTTAGCTAGCTTTAGGTCTGCTTAAGCCAACCAATAAATTGGACAAAAAGAAGCCGATTTTCTTATGAGGCTTAGGTCAAAAAAATGGCTTCTGCCATGCGAATGCCATCAACAGCCGCAGATGTGATTCCACCCGCATACCCAGCGCCTTCCCCAGAAGGATAGAGGTTAGAAACATTCGTTGAACAAAGTTTCTCAGGGTCCCGTAATACTCTTACTGGAGAGGAGGTTCTTGATTCCACTCCATGTAGAAGGGCATCGCTTGACATAAAGCCTGGCATCTTTCGATCAAAGCTTTGAAGGGCTTCGATGAGGGCCTTGTTGATTTCTTCAGGATAAATTTCTCGCAAGTTCACCGCAATCACACCACTCGGGCAGGAGCTTTTGCCTGCGGGGGTGACTCTGTTGCCAATAAAGTCTCGAGCTTTTTGCACGGGGACTTCTCTTGTGCCACCTGCGTTGATGACTAGGTCTTGAGTGCGACGCTCAATCTCTGATTGAAATTTAAGGGCAGCCTGAGGGCCTTCTTTAAACCATTTGTCTTTATCAATGCTGACGACAATTCCAGAGTTAGCAAAGGGGGATCCATGATTGTAGTTACTCATTCCGTTGACAACCATTTGTCCGCTTTGAGCGCTTGAGGGGAGAACATAGCCTCCTGGACACATGCAAAACGAATACACGCCTGTGTTGCTTTCATTGTTATGGTGGGTGACTTTGTAATTAGCTACTGGCAAGTCTGGGTGTTCCCATTGGCTTCCAAATTGTGCCAGATTGAGCCACTTTTGTTCGTGTTCAATACGAAAGCCCATCGCCATAGACTTTGCCTCGGTATCAATGCCTTTTTCAAAAAGTTTTTCAAAAACATCGTGGGCCGAATGACCGGTAGCCAAAACAAAGCGATCGCCGCTCACTGTTGTTCCATCGGCCAGCACAACAGATTTAATTTTATTGTTTTCAAGAATGAAGTCTTCGACTCGAGAATTAAAACGCACAGGGCATCCGTTGCTTTGAAGATAAGCAATGAGGTTATTAATGATCCCTCGAATTTTGTTGCTACCTACGTGGGGGTTGGCCATGTAGAGAATTTCTTCCGGGGCCCCAAAGCGAACAAGTTCTTGCATCACGTAATTCTTGTGCGGAGATTTAATCCGCGTGATGAGTTTGCCATCAGAAAAACATCCGGCACCACCTTCGCCAAAGCATACGTTTGAATCAGGGTTAATAATTCCTTTTCTCCAATGAGCAGAAATGTCTCTCATTCGAGGACCAAGAGCTTTACCTCGCTCAAGGATTTGGCAAGGCATTCCACGAGCAACCAATCTTAAGGCAGCAAAAAGTCCGGCTGGCCCTGCGCCGATGATCACGGTCGTAGGCGCATTGTGCTCGGAAGATGAATAACTTTTCAAATTCTCTCGATCGAATGGCGGAATTTCAGCAGTTGGAAAAGTTTCTACGGTGTAAACGTGAACAATTCGGCTTTTTCGACGAGCATCCAGAGACTTTTTCAAAACTCGGTAAGATTTCATTTCTGGATCGAGCTCTAAAAGAAGTTGCTCAAGACTTACGCCAAGCTCAACCTGAATATTCTGAAATATTGCCACCGCCCCTCTCATACTACAGCTTTAGGTTCCAGGGCACTTTTTTAACGTAATCATTGGGTTTATTCGAGAAAAGCAGGGCTTTGGTCTTTTCTTGAGCATTGTAGTAAGACTTTCTAATGAGGGCGCTCCTTCTTACCTTTTGCCTGATCTGTTTGAGGACTTCCTTTGCCGAGAACTGCAGTTTTAGCTTTGATCAGCTCCCCTCCAAGCTTTCTGCTACGTGCCTGTATGAAAACATCGAAAGCAAGCAACTTAATTCTGCATTAGAGGCTTATAGTCCACGTTACCCGTTGTGGAGTGATGGCGCTCTGAAAGAACGTTGGGTTTATCTGCCGCCCGGCGCTCAGATTAATACCAAAGACCCTAATCATTGGGAATTTCCGGTGGGCACTGTTTTTTGGAAACAATTTTCCTTAGATGGAAAGCGTCTTGAGACTCGAGTGATCAAAAAGGTTGGCGACACAAGGGAGCCCTTTGTCGCTGGTAGTTCCGTTAACTGGATATATGGAAGCTATGCTTGGAATGCCGATGAGTCGGAGGCCATTTTGCAGCAATGGGAAGTGGAGCGGGCTAGAGGCACCGCACACACCATTCCCTCCAAAGCTTCTTGTTATAGCTGCCACGGCGTAGAGGGATTTACTCTTGATGAGAACCAGCTCTTCAAAGATTCCTATCTTGATTTTAGACCCCTGGGGTTTAAGGCTTTCCAGTTGACCGATGCAAGTCAAGACTTCCCAGAAGTTTGTAGAGAAAAATTACACTCCAGCTACTTGAAAGAAATTTCTTTGGACTCATTAACATTGAACAAACTTTTAGATGCGAATCTGTTAACAGACTCCCATGATTGGAAAAATAGAGCATCGCTTATTCCCGGAGATTCGCTCCAAAGAGCGACCCTGGCCTATTTTTCTGTGAACTGCTCCCATTGTCATTCTTCTGGAATTCCAGATGTTCATAATGTTTTAAAGGTTCCAGGATTATTTGCTGGTGAAGCAGGCTTTGTTGGAATGCGTTTAGCTGTGGATGTGAGTGGCACACCTTATGAGATGCAGCCAGCTCTTGTGACTTTGGTGAATCAAAAGACAAGCTATTATCGAAGGGCCAGCGGCGGAGTCTTTAGAGTCAAGGCGGGTGATTATGAGGAAAGTGCGTTGTGGCGCCGATTTACCTCTTCTTCCTTTGATCATATGCCAAAGATTGGTGCACATAAAGTTGATCCTTATGGACAGTGTTTAATCGAGAATTGGATTGAAAGCCTCGGAGAAGATTGAGTTTGAAGAAAGTTTATTTGGAAAGCGAACGTCTCGTGTTGCGAGAATTTACTCTAGACGACTTTCAAGATTTGTTGGATTTAGATTCTGATCCTGAGGTCATGAAGTATCTCACTTTTAAGAAGCCAACTCCTCCCGATAAGGTGAGGAAAATTTTAAATCGTTTCATTGAATGGCACTCTGTGCACGGCGGTCAGTTGGGTTTTTGGGTGGCTGAAATGAAGTCTTCTCAAGAGTTTATAGGCTGGTTTCATTTAAGGCCCGCAAAGAATGAATTGGAGAACACGAAGCGTCTTGAGCTTGGCTATCGACTGAAAAAAAGTTCTTGGGGGCAGGGATTTGCCACCGAGGGAACAATAGCTCTGATTGAGAAGGCTTTTGTGAGTCTTAAAGCAGAGGAAGTTTTTGCTGACACGATGAAAAAGAATATAGCTTCTCAACGTGTAATGGAAAAGTCGGGGTTGAGTTTTGAGACCGATTTTTATGAGCATAATTTTCCTAATTCTGGCGAACTCGAGGTGCGCTACAGTTTAAAGCGTGTTGATTTTAATCATGAGGAATTAGATAATGAAAGAGCTTAAAAAAGACCAATTAGACTTTTGGAATATGTATTTATCAACCTTAGCTAAAGACGACATTCCCTCTGATCCCGACATTTTAGTTATGCCTGCGGGAAACCTCTCAATCACAGATGAATTGATTGCACTCTACAAACAAGGGAAGAAGTCTGCCGGTAGTGGTTTGCTTGAGGATTACCAGAGTATGGGGGACCCCTTGCCTAAGGTGAATGATTTCTGGATCGTCTTAGATTCAAAGGAAAGTCCTGCTATACTTTTGAAGACCGTTAAGGTTGAGCTTAATAAGTATAAAGATCTTCCTGAATACATCGCCATCGCCGAAGGCGAAGATGATCTAAGCGTTGAATCTTGGAAGCGCTTGCATTCTGAGTTTTTCACTCCTTTTTTAGAGAAGTGGGGTGTGAAGAACTTAGATGAAGCAACTGTTATCACCGAATTTTTTCAAGTGGTTTATCCTGCCCTAAATACTTTTGGATGATTCCGTGGCCGTTTAGGAGTTAGAATCGCTTTATTTTTTAAAACAAGTTCCTGATTCAGCTACAACTTGCTCCGGATTGTTTTCGAAGTGATAGGCATAGGCTTCTCGGACAGCAATTGTTGGATTGTTCCAGTCGTAGTTTGAATACATTTCTTTCAATGCTTGTTTTTTCTCGGAGCTTAAAGCGTCCCAGTAAGCTTTTGCAGAAAGGTCTACTTCCGGGCAGCTTACGTGAATGGCATGAATCCGCTCGTGGTTAAGCGTTTAGACGGCCTCTTTGATTACTTCGCCTAGGCCGTTGTCAGATCTAATTGCACCAATTGGGTTTATTGCAATGATAGATACTTTTTCGCCCATTTCCTGCTCCAAATCGATAACCTCTAGGTTGAGTGAGGTTTTGATTGCTCTTGAGCAAGATTGGCCCTTGGTGGAAGCCAACCACTCTTTATAACCTTCTAATTCTTTTTTTAAGATGGCAAATCCACTAGCGGCGATTGCCATTTGATCGGGTGCTAAACTTTCAGGATTGAACCATTCTTTAAAAGCAAAGTAGCAATAAGCATAGCTAGAAAAGTATGCCGGATCATTAAAGGCAATAAAGCGAACTTCATCATCAATAGGAAGCTCGGTGGCGCCGACCTTTGAGGGGAGTATGTTTTGAACGTTATCATCGCCGGAAAAGAATTGTTTTTCTATTTTAGAACACAAATCTGTATCGAGAGCGCTAACAAGTTTCTTGTTTTTTAGGTGAGTTTGACATGCTTTTAGAAAGGGGGAGGTTGTTTGAAGTCGAAAGAATACAACGGCACCCACGAGGGATATCGTCAATATGGCTATGGATATCTTCTTCATCTTTAAACACTGTAAATGCAAAATGTCTCAGAACCAATTGATTGCGACTTAATTTAGTTTGATAAATTGGCTCGTAGCGCAGACAGTAACAGTGCTGCGCAGGAATCTAGGTTTCCAAGTAATGTTTTAGTTCTAGGTTTTCTCGCTTGAGCGATGACTTAAGTATTTTTTTTAAGAAGGGGTTGAGAAGGCCTAAAAAGACTGGGTCCATCTCAAGGCTAAGAGTGTAGAATCGTAGAATCCCATTAAGCGGGTAGAATCGTAGAATCGTAGAATCAAATTTTCATGGATTGCTTTTATGGTTGATCCCGATTGAGAGTGGGTAAAGCTAAAACAGACAAGTAGGCACTTAGAGTTTTCTCTGTAATTATTGATTTGTTCAAAGAATCAGTAACTTACGAAAGGAAAACAAGAAGTGCCTA
>Ga0100403_1000246_pt1 | contig 50703 bp, 45 predicted proteins | sample CryGeymet201501t_FD_83663 | JGI IMG/M metagenome (GOLD analysis project Ga0100403, IMG submission 83663) | Groundwater microbial communities from Crystal Geyser aquifers in Utah, USA - Crystal Geyser metaG 2015-01t | ecosystem: Environmental > Aquatic > Deep subsurface > Groundwater | place...
CTATTGGAAGGATTTTGGAAAAAATGGAAAATCTCACATCACTGTTCGAGAATTATTAGAACATAGAGCCGGTCTGCATATTATTGATAAAACTTTAAGTCTAAATGATTTTTATATTAAGTCACCTCGAATATATAAAGCATTAGTAGATCAAAAAGTCAGATGGAACTCTAATGAAAAGCAGGCTTATGGTGCCCAAGCTTGGGGAATTTTTGCTGCAGAATTATTCCAACAGATCCAAGGTGAATCCTTGGGTCAATTTTTCCATAGAGAAATTGCAAAGAAATTAAAGCTAAATCTTTTCATAGGCTTACCCAAGAATAACAAAGGCACAGTCGCAAAGGTATATCCAATCTCAAATTGGGATAGAACTATGGCTTTGCTACCCCATTTATGGAGAGGTAATGATTCCGAGGGGCGTACAATTCGTTCAATTTTAACAGGAGATCAAGAAACAATGCGTGCATATCTCAACCCCTGGGCTGGATGGAAGGGCATTGAAGTCTTCAATGAAAGAAAGTTACAAGAAACAGAACTTCTTTGGTGTTCTGCTATGGGAGATGCCAGAAGTCTGGCAGAGTTGTACAATGTGTTCCTATTGGGTGGCCAGCAAAAAGGTGTGAAGCTCGCAAATAAACAATTGATTGAAATTTTATCAGAAGAAAATCCACTTCGTTATGATAAAGTTATTCATAAAAAGCAAGGTTGGAATTTAGGATTTCAGAAGGAAGAAGAAGGAATCTTCTCACCTAATGCCTCCAGTTTTGGACATAATGGAATGGGAGGTAGTCTATCTTTCGTAGATCCAACTGCGAAGATTTCCTTTGCTTACACATGTAATAAGTTAGACTATAGAAACAGACCTATCAAGACAATGAATCTTTGTCGTGCAGTTTATGATAGTCTTTGAAATTTATTCTTTCATTTACAAGTTCTAAGATTGATTGTAAGGTGATTTCTTCAGATCATCTTTCATGAAGGATGATCCTTCTTCACAATAATACTTACTTTATTGAAATTGAATATTGGAAAAGTAATTCAATTACTATATTCTATAGTATATCCAATTAATGTATAACTATCCATTTTAACAAATTGACCCTGTTTATAAATTAATGATTCATTTATCTATAATATTTTTACAAAATACTATGAGGATAATTATGAATAAAATTTTTAGGTTTATAACTTGTTTCTCTATTGTAGCTATGGCAATCTCATGTGGATCTAAGCTTCAAGAAGAAATAAAATATGTTCACTCGCATGGAATGCCTTTTAAGGGTAAAATTTTAATGATAGCTAGCAGTCCCTCAGTTTCCAAACAAACTGGTTGGCCAATTGGTTTTTGGGGTGCAGAGTTAACTCACCCATTGAGAGTTTTCCAAGAATCGGGCTATGAAGTTGATTTGGCTTCCACAGAGGGTGGAAAAATCATCATGGATGCTTATTCAGATCCTACTCATGAAAGTGGATATTCTGCCCATGATATTATAACATTGGGTTATCTGCAGAAAAAAGAGTTTAATGATATGTTAGCTAATACTAAAAAATTTACTGATGTCAATCCTGAAGATTACGTTGCAATATTTTTGGTTGGTGGACAAGGACCTATGTATACTTATAAAGGTAATAAAGAATTACAGAATCTATTTGCTGGTTTTTATGAATCCGGTAAGCCCACTGCAGCAGTATGTCATTCTACAACCTTATTGTTAGACGCAAAAAAATCAGATGGAAGCTTATTAGTATCAGGAAAGACATGGACTGGTTTTGCCGATTCCGAAGAAGATTACAGTGATAAAACTGTAGGAATGAAGATACAGCCTTACAGAATCCAGGAAGAAGCAAACAAGCTAAAGGGAACAACTTTTAGAGCAGCGGAAGCCTTTTCATCTTATGCAATCCAGGATGGGAATTTAATTACTGGTCAACAACAGAATTCAGGTGCAGCTGCTGCAGAAATGGTTGTAGCAAGTTTAAATAGTAAATAATAGCAGATGTTAAAAGATTAATTGTTTTTCAGGATGTATTAATAAAATCTGGTAGACAATTTAAATTAAATGGGACCCGGAGAATTAATTTCAACAGGGAGCTGTTCGACAGAGCCTGCCGGTGGATTTTTCCCTGGTTCCATATCTTTGATTGGTCTCTTTTCTTCGGAATCTGTTGTCTCTTTTCCTAATTTTGGTTCAATACCTTGCAAACGATCCCCTTCGATTTTTGAATTAGTTTTAGTTTGTCTAAGAGAGTCTTGGACAAAACGTATAGTTGCTTCATCATAAGCGGGGTTTAGATAGGAAAGCGAATCATTTCTCCATCTATTTGCAGACGGTCTTTCACTTACAATTGATTTCATAAAAAGATCTGCTTCTGCTTTATACTTAGTAAATTCCTTTCGAATAATTTTGGACTGAATTACGAAATAGGTATTTGCTTTACGTGTAAAAAGGAATCTGTTAGATATGAGTTCTCCTTCCTCTTTATAATGAATTAATACAAAATGTGCATTATCAAAACCGTTGTAATCATCCTCTAGTATTCTTTCTTGTTTGATCTGCATATCTGGATGTCGTCGCAAAATAAGATCTACATTCTCTTCTATGAATCTGTCGAGATCCCAATTGGTTTCTCTAGTTTGCGTATCGAGTCTTAGAACTGCTTCGTTATTTTTTTCCAATTGAAGGATTAAATTATAAGGTGTTCTCTCTATTTTTTTAATCCAAGCTCTAGGATATTGGAAATTTATTGCCAAAGAATCTTCAATCCAGATACCATAACTGACTTCTTGGATCGGCTCAGCAAAACTATGGCCTGGCAATAGGCAAAGACAGAAAATGACAACTAATACAGTTCTTCTCATATGGTTTTCTATATCTATTATCGACATCAAAACTGTGAATATTGATTTTTGTTACTATTCATTTTTTTCTAAATATTTTAGTGGTTCTTATTTTATTGATTTATGTCCTTAAAGTTCCCAGTAAATAATGCGATTGTAATGCTAGCTTACAAGAAAAAACAGTTGTCCCAAGCCAACGAATGCTCCTAGAAGTGCCCCTACAAGTATTAAGAGTAACTCATCCTCTTGGAAAGCAGACCTAAGAACAGATTCAAATTCTTGTGCAGAAAGTTTGGACATTTTATCTGCCATAGTTCTTTCTAAATCTAAAGCTTGCTCAAAAAAAGGTTCTATTTCTTCTAAGGAATTGAGAATGCTTTCAAGCATTCGATTCGATAATTCTTTTTTTAAAAGATTGAATTTTTCCATTTTGCCAGTAGTAAAAAGTATAGGTTTTGCTAAAAGTGTCAACCTATCGATTTGGGCAGAAACAGAGGAATCAATTAAAGATATAAATTCCTCTGATTTAGCGCCACGAAGAATATCTTGCAAAATGTTTTTAGGTGTGAGAATTTTTTCTGCGACAATTTTAGAATATTCTTGAGAAACTTCTGTTTGTCTTTTCAGAAAAAGTCCTTGGTAACTAAATAATCCAAAATAAACTTTCGGAACTAAGGGGCGAAAGATCATATTGATTGCTAAGTAATTTGTTAAATAACCAACGATAATTCCTTGTATCGGAATACTCCAGCTAACAGGATAAATTAACCAAAATACCAATTGTAACATTCCAAGAAGGAACCCAAAATAAAATCCAGATCTTTCTATAAATTTGAATTCAGGCTTTCCTACTTTTTGGAAAACATCAACTATTAATCCAACATTAGAACCTGTTAAGCAATGGAGAACGATTCCTTTAAGATCGAGATAGGATTCAATCTGGTTTCTTAGCTTGAGAATAACATTCCGTATAGTCGCCCGTGAAGCTCTCTCAACTTTGTAAGCGATTTCTTCATGAATTATCTTCGGTAAGGAATTCCACATTTCGAAATTAATACTTCTACCGAAGACCTCAGTAGATTCTTGAATAGAATCAGCTAAGAGCGGATATAATTCATTTTCGAATTTTTTTGGATCAATGCGTGCAAATACTTCTTCCACATTCATTAGCTTATCAGTGATCACATCGACCGCTTTGATTGCCATTTTATGAGCCTTTCGCGGAATGATTCCCTGCCAACCGATGTAAGGTGGAATCCCCCAAAATTGCAAGGGATAGAATGTCATCTTTAGAGCTAACCAATTCGTAATCCAACCTACAAATCCATAGGTAAATGGCATCATAAATAATAGGAAGATGTCTTGAAAGTCCATACTGTTAAATTTTATTGGGCTAATCCTACCTTTTTACTTATAAAAAATTGACAATAGATTTGCATCACTAAAATTTAACTTTCATACAGAAAGGCAGACTTGGATGTTTTACAAAACAAGAGAATTTATTTATAATCTCTATTCGTATCAATATACGATAATAAATCAGGATTTTATTTATTGAATAAATAAGACCTAGAGTTGAAAATTTGATCTCTTTAAGAAAATCGTATAAATAATTTCTAATCAGCCTCATTTCCTATCTTTTAAAGTACATAATGTCCATAAATTTAGATTATTATGTCTCATTTAGATCTCAGTGTATTTTGCTAATATCCGCTATACTAAAATAACTTTTTTCATAATTTTTTTGTTGACTTTTTATTTAAGAATTCGTCTCTTTTACAATGCTAGACTCCGAGGTTTCTGAGATTAGCAATTTGCGAAAAAGATCCATATAGGAATTTGAAAATGAACATACAATTGGGAAGTTTTTCCAGAAGTCTAATTCTTCTGGTAATTATCCTTTTCTCTACTGTGAATTGCAGTAAGAAGAAAGGTGGCGGTTTATTCTGGCTTTTGCTAGCTGCAGGTGGTGGTACATCTGTTAGTGACGTAAATGTGGACTCCAACGGAGTTCCTCTCCCTGAGAACCTAGGAACTAATACTGAAAATGGGACCGTTCCTATATCTTTAGCAGAACAAGAGGTACCTACATCAGGTGCAGCTTCTATTCGTGGTAATTTTTATGCTACCATCGCCAATCAACCATCAGGTGATGTTTGTGGTGAACCAGGTGCTCCTATTTCTCCAAATTGCTTAGATTTTACTGCGATAACAGCTAAGCTGGTAGCACCGAATGCGACAGTAGTTTCTTCACAGAAGCTTCTAGCAAATGGGAGCTTTCAATTCGATATCGATAATCTACCTAATAACAACTACCGAGTTCTAATAGAGACTGGCTTTGGTTTGAATTACGCCCATAGAGATTTTCTCTTTACATTTGATCCTACTAGCGCCCAATCTATTACAATTATTAATCTAGGATCTATAGCAGCAGAGAGATTATTCTATACTTCAGGGCCAGCTTCTTTTACAGGAACTGTGAATACTTCTGGTTTTGCAGGTGATGTGAATGTGCCTGCAGGTCCAGTACAAGGTGTTCTTGTTCAAGTCATTGATTCCCAAGGAAATGTTATTGCTTCTACAACGACAGATTCTTCAGGAAATTACAGCATCAACCTTCCGAATTTAAGCAATGGAAATTATACTATAATTCTGGATGGTTCAGATGTAACTGCAATGGGTCAGAACTTTTCTACCACTAGCCAAGATATTCATTTTGTATTTGAAGGAACGAACTCAGCAGTAGTTACTCAAGTTATAGTTCCTACTTCCAATCTACAGTGGTTAGCTGCAACAAGCTCGTCTGCAACAGTGAGCGGTTCTATAATGAACGCTGCTATCTCGGGAGATGTTACAACAGTTTATACAATTAATCTTTTTAATTCATCAGGCAATTTAGTTGCCACAACTTCCATTACAGGCTCGGGTTCTTATTCTTTTGGCGCAAGCAACCTAACAGCTGGAGTTTACTCCATTCAGATTTCCGGAAGCTCTTCAGGTAATACAATAACTTTTCCAGCAAGTTCATCTTTCTTGTTTACACCCCACTCATCAGGTGGAAATAAAATAGTTAATGTTCCTACAGTCTACGTTGCTCCAAGACAATCAAATATTACTGGGCAAGTTACAGATGGAACTCTTTCCTATGTTCCAGGCTCAGTGATAAATTTCCGTCCCGCTAGCAACCAAGCTCCTTCGAATCTTTTGTATCTTCTTAACGATGATCAAATCAGGGATATGATCAAACTTTGGTTAGTAGAAGCAGGATTAGGTATTTGTGCAGCAAATAATTTTGAAGCATCCTGCGTGGTTGCCAACCAAGGATCGGGTCCATGGAATTATACCACTTTTGGAAATAAGGTTTACGAAGTGAAACCAGACCAATCTGTATTTTTTACAGCAGCAGCTGGGAAGTGGGCATATTACATCAGTGCACCTGGTTATTCCAATTACTGCAGTGGAAACACGAATTGTTTAAGTGATCCATTAACTCTAACTTTAAATGGGCAAGATTACAACGCAGGATCATTTACTCTATTGGCTTCAACCAAAAGATCTCAAATTACGGGAAATCTGAATGTTAGAGATCAAATTATTGGATCTTCTAGTGTTACAAATAATGCTCTCTCTGGTATCTTTGTAATTCTTCTTGGAAATACTGATACAGCTGGCAATGCAGTTGCTCATATCACTACAACATCATCAGGATATTTTTCATTCAATGGTAGCTCTAAAGTTGTAGTTCTTCCTTCCGGTCTACCAAATGACCAAGCAAGAGCGGGAGTCGCCATTAATGCATACCTTGCATCTAGTATAATTCCAGGTCTTCCAGTTCTTAATGCAATTAGCTTAGCAAGCGCAGCTAATATTGTTGGAACGGCATCTTCATCCATCCATGAAGTGAATGGAGATTATAATTTTAAACAAAGTTCCTACCAATTGTTAGTTGTGGATCCATTAGGTCATATAAACTCAGCTTCCTTTGGTGCGGATAATGGCTTAGTAGCAACTAATTCCTACACAAGCTCTCCTGTGGTGTTCAATTTGTCATCCAATGTCAACCACTTACCCCGTAAGCAAATTACAGGAAGTATCTTTAATGCAATCTCTACAGCTGGAATCGGTTCTGCAACAGTTGAACTCGGAAGATATGATTCCTCCAATGCATTCGTCGCAGATATTCGGAGAGATTGTTCTACATCGGATGGAATTTCTAGCTTAAACTGCTCAATACCCAATTCGAATCGTTTGACTCAACCAAGAATTGATCAATTGGTTGAAGCAATTTCTGTAAACTCTAACGGAAATTTCACTATCAATAATATCAATCCAGGAAATTATATATTGAAAATTTCTGGAAATGGTTACCAAGATCAGTATGTTTCTATTAATGTTCCATCTCAAGGAGATGCAACTCCAGTAAGTGTTGGTCTTGTTCCTAATGTTGGAACAGGGAACCTTACTGGTTCTATAAAAATTCCTGGAGGCTTTAGTTTTACAGGGTCTTACAATCTTGAGATTTTACATCCTGTATCTGGGAATCGTCCGCTTTCAGGTGTGCAACCTAGTTCATTATCAAATGGATTGAGCTCTTTTTCCAATGCACCTCAGTACAATGTGTTCAATTTGAGTGCGGGGCAATGGAAGGTTCGATTCATCTCAGCTGGCTATATAACTGTAGAAGGACTTGTGAATATACAAGCGAATGCTACAACGAATTTCGATATTATTACTATGGTTCCAGGAACTCAAACACCTGCTGCCATAGCTGGACGTGCTATCAATGCGATTACGAATTCTTCTTCAGGAATGAACGGTTTGCAAGTAAGAATTCGTCCTGGAATCAACATAACTTCCGGACCTTTTGCAACTGCACAAGATAGAGTTACAATACTTCCTCTTGCTACAACAGCAAATGATGGCTCTTTTGCTATAGTAAATGTTCCTGCAGGAAATTATACACTGGAAGTAAAAGGTAGCAATGTCGCAACAGCATATAGAACGGTAGTTAGTGCAGGATCTGATACTCCTTCTAGTCAAAATATTCTAGTCTCGCCAATTCTAAATAATGACGAAGTAAGAGTTGTTCTCTCTTGGAATGAAGAACCTAGGGATTTAGACTCACATTTAGAATATGGAAGTTCAGCGCCTCATCAAGTAGTTTGGAATGATAAATCTAAACTGGGGGGAGATCTTACTCTAGATGTGGACGTTGTGACTGGATTTGGACCAGAAACTGTTACCTTAAAAGGTTCTGCTTGGTCTCAGTATAGACGCGGTTATAGCGTTTACAATTGGTCAAGAGAATGTAAGTCTAGAAATTTCTATGGATCTTGTACTGATTATGCGGAATTGTATGAATCTGGTGCAATCGTTCGAGTATACCGCTCTACAGGATTAGTTCGATCTTATGTAGTTGGTAATACACAAGTTGGAAGATGGTGGCAAATGTTTTGCTTCAATTCTGATAAATCCATAGTGGATGTTGGATCAGCTGGTTGTTCTAAATCTAGCTTCTTCAATGCTTCCAGGAATTAAACATCTGGAAGGATTGGAACCAATCCTCAGGTAATTCATATAATGATGATAGATTCTTCAAATTTAAAATAGAATCTATCAGTCCTGATTGAACAATACGTCCCTGTTTCATCATAGCAATATGAGTAAAATACTTAGGAATATCTTCCAATCTGTGAACGATTTGTACGCAAGTAATTTTATACTTTTCTATAATTGACTGGAGCAAGTTAAAAAATTCATAACAAGCTTTTAAATCCAAGGAAGAAGTTGGCTCATCTAAAATTAGTATTTTTGGTTTACGTATGATGGAGCGAAGTAAAAGGATTTTTGATTTTTCCCCACTGGAGAGAATTTGGAAATTTCGTTCCGAAAGATGAAGTAAACTATGCTCTTCCAATAATTGTTTTGCTGAGCTAATTTCGATTTCTGTTATTTCACGGTAGATTCCTAAATTAGAATGCAATCCTGAAATGATAATTTCTAAAGAAGTTAGGTTTCTTTGTAATAGATTGCTTTGTTGGTTTGATTGAAGGATACCAATTTCCTCTTGGATCTGCCTAAGTGGTTCAGAGCCATACTCAATTCCAAAAACTTTTATGATCCCTGAAGTTGGCCAAGAATAGCCGTAGATCATATTAATTAGGCTTGTTTTCCCTGCACCATTCCTACCAAGAATAATCCATTGTTCGCCTTGTTTGATCTCAAGATTTACTTGGTCAAGAATAACGTCATCATTTCTTAAGTAGGAAAGATTTTGTATATGGATCATTTACCAGCTAACATCTTCTCTTCGTTGATGCTGTGTTGGTAACCTTTTTCAACTCTATCCAGATAAATTTGGAAGGTCTCTAAGGAATCTGTGTTTGTAAATTTCTTGAGTAAACCAGGATCAATAGTAAAATATCCGCGCTTGGCATCCTGAACATCAGCCATCATGTTTGCGATATAGACTAATTCCACAATTTCTTTGTAAGGTTCTGGTGTTATATAAGGTTTATGATGGTAATCTATAATAGTGACAAGATCCTCAGGGAAATCCCATTTTTTGGCTAACTGTGCTCCAAGACTGGCGTGGCTAACTCCTAAAGATATCTCTTCAAGTAATGTTGAGTTATTCATCTCTTTACCTTTTTGGTAAGCGACTAATTTATTAAATAAATTCTTCTCAATAGATAATAATAGTAATTTTCCTAGATCATGAAGTAGACCGCCTACTGCAACTATATCTCCAATTTTCAACCGACCTGATTCATTTGAAATATAACGAGCATAAAACGATGTTCGATTGGAATGATCCCATACTTCTTGGATCTTTCCATATTGGCCTTCCATAACTTTTCGAACGCCAGTAACATAGAGTAGGTTACGGATGTTCTTCAATCCAACAACTTTTACAGCTTGCAAAATTGTATTCACTCTACTTCTACTCATGAATCCAGCAGAATTGGAAAGTTTCAGAATATCTGCTGAAAGAGCAGGGTTCTTCTCAATCTCAGAAGCAATAACATTTAAATCAGAATCAGGATTATTGCATAAATTGATAATCTTCGTTAAAGATTGAGGAAGTGGTGGAAGACCATCCATTTCATTTAAGATTTTGGTTTTGATTTTATTTGAGACTTCAATGGGAACTGTGTTCTCAGGAACTAGTAAACTAACTCTTGTTTCTTTGCCTGTATTTGTAATCTTGAATTTATCCTGACCTATGCCTGAGTTCTTAAGTAGGAGCTGACTTAAAATAATTCCTAAACCAGCACTTTCCTGGGTATCTCCCATATCCATAAAGGCTTCTGAAAGATCATTGTATTTTTTTGCTGAGTCGATGCGCTTCTGTATTCGCTCTTGTTCTTCTGGAAGAAGCGGGGAATTATTTTCAACAAGAATCATCATCTCTTTGTTCTTTATCTTCATTCGAAGAGCAATGTAAAACTTGGATCCAGTTAGGTTATCTTCCTGTTCATTCCATTTCATAATTATATCGTCTCTAAAACCATTCATTCCTTGGAAATATTGGGTTTTATCGTTGATATCTAGATTTTTGAGCATAAAATACTGTCTTTTAGCATTTGCCTTAGTTGCATTCATCAAGGCCTCTTTGATGACAGTATAAACAACTTCGACAAGATATAACTTATCAATCCCACCTAGGACGTGGATTAGCATTGCATATACATCTTGCGTTGTGCTATCCGATATAAATTGGTATTTTATAGTAACATCTTCACCGGATTGGAGTTGTTTTAAGATTTCTTCTGAATTTATTTTGGAGCTCACGTACCCTTCAAAATATTGAAAAATGTCCCCTATTGCAAATATTTTTTTCAAATCACTGCATTTTTGTCTGTAGGTTGTAGTAATCTGTTTTTATAGGAGAAAATAATTATGGTAAACCACGACGAATTGAGAGAGATGATGGAAAGAAGAGTTGAACAAATACTCCAAGCAGTGGAAAGAGAGAAATCTTGGGAAGAAGAATCAAAGAATCGCGAGATCGCTTTAAGATTCTGGAATAAAAAGAATACAAAAGTATCCTAGTTATTATAGGGGAATTTCTGAATTCTTATTATTTTAGGAATTGAGATTGAAACCTTTTGACAACTTGTTTACTTATCCCAGAAATTTCTTGACCTGCAATAGAATTTAAATACAGAGAGGCAGGCAGGGGAAATTCTAAATAATCAAGTTGACTTTTATAATAAGAGGTAAATTTATTATTTCCATGATCTGAAATGAGACTGCTTAGTTGATTAGAGCTATCATCTAGAATTTTAACTTCTATGTTCTTGGTAGAAAGTATAGCCTTCATCGATTCTGAATTCTTTTGTGTATATTCCTTACTATAAACTCGCCTTGGATAGAAGGAAGTGAGAGATTTCTTTCGATTGAGTAATGGAATTCCATAGGATTCATAACCTGTTCCTCTCACATGCGTTTTGTCTGACTGAGATTTTAATTCGAAGCCTGCGAGGTAAATAGAACGAAATCCTAAATACCTAGCAAGACTAATGCATAAGCCTGCAATATTACGACTAGGATTGTTTAGTATCCAATTATCTGGTATACGATTGATCTGCGCTGTCCATTGGTCTAAAGGATGATTTGTTAGAAATAGATATAGATTTTGTCTAGTATAGAACTGTATTCTAGACCCACCTAACCAAGTAAAAATATTTATACCAGGAGGAAGCTTTTCCATAAGATGAAAATGTGTGCCTCTACTAGAATCTACACTTATCACAGCATCGGGAATAATTCCTAAATGAAGTATAGATTTCAAAGCTGTATCAGATGAGATTAAATAGATACTGTTTCTATATTTACGAATAGACTCCCATTGATTTTCTAGAATCGAGGAAGCACCTACAAATACAGCGGGAAGTTTGGGGGAAAATTGATCCGGCTTAAGGATACGAAATGTATCTGATTCTAGGAGGTTTTGAAAATAATTTGAAGTCCACCTATAAGAAAAATGATCTATAGTGTTTTGATTGATTCCTTTTTTAATATTTCCTAAATTCTCACGAAATTCCTGGAATTTTTTCTCAAAGGTCTGGCATAGTTCTGGAAATTGTCTTTTATAATAAGGATGGCAAAAAAGGTAGAATCGATTAACGGAAGCAGTTGAATTAGGAGTTCTGGTAATTGGAAAAGAATCAATGGCATTTGTAAATTGATTCTGGTCGGAGTAATAATGAAATTCTAAGTTTAAACTTTTGAAACCTTGTCTTATTCCTTCCAATTCCTTTTGAAAATGTAAATCTTCAGTAATTTCAAAAATTGGCTCAAAATAATAGATTGCTTGTAAGGTGGGAGTTTTGGATGAATTTTCTTGGATGTAGTTTAAAAATGCCTTTAAAAAGTAAAGTGCTCCATTGCCAATAATTGCAAGGGATTCAAGAGAAGTGGGAATATTAGTAGGAATTTGCCGTGAGGCTTCGAGTTCAGGGTTCTTCTTGGAGTGTATCCACAGATTCGACTCAGAATGATGGAAATTAATTAACCGACCATTCGAGTCTTGTATTGGACTGAAAGGAATATTCTAATCTTCCTCTGAGTCGTCATCTTTATCATCGTCATCATCCTCGTCTTCATCATCATCGTCGTCAAGATCGCCTTCTTCTTGCATATTATCTTCGTTATAACGATCATCCACATAATCTGGCTTGAAAGTGGCATCATCAGCAGGAAGTTCATCTTCTTCCGAAATCTCATCAGAAATAGGTGCAGAAGTTGGGGCAAGGATAGGATTATTACGATTGTAATTAGGATTTCTACGATTTACTTCAGCTTGGATGCTATCTTTCTCATCGCTTGTCAAATATTTATATTGAACAAGGTTCTCAGATAGTGCATGAAGTGCTTGCACAGCGATCTTTCTAGATCTCATTTTCTTTGGAATTGCAACTCTTTCAAGCTTGTCAATGGCACCAAATCCCGCTACTGTACTCTCGTATTTCTTATGTCTAGATAGTTCAATAAGTTTCACGATATCAAAGTCTTGGTTTTGGCTCATATTTTTCCTTGGATCCTAAAAAAAAGATTGCAGAACACCAATCTAAAAATTGCGGGTATATTGTCAAGAGTCTAAATCATTAAAGCTTGCTTGCCAAAGGTTTCATTCTACCTTGGAAATAAAGGCTCTTCATCAAATTTATGGCACGATTATCAGTACTAGTATTTTCCTCAATTTTCCTAATCGTCAATTGTTTGGATTCCCCCAAGTCCCAAATGGGTCTTGAGGCGAATTGGACTGGAATTGATTTAGAAACCAATCAGCCTGTAGATCTTTCGGAAAGTGGATTTGATACTCTGGCTCTCAATGTCTATTCTCCTACCTGTATTCCTTGCTTCAAGGAATTACCCGCTCTTGAAAGGATAGCTTCCCGACTTAAGAAGGATACAAGGTTTGGATTGTATTTGGTAGTTGATCCAATTTCGGTATCTGAAACCACTTCAGGAGATTATGGAACCGATGAACCTCTTGCTAGAGCGACTGCAATTATGAAAGCTGAGGTGAAGAAAAGGGGAATCAGTATCCCGATTTTACTTATGAACCAGCCATTTTCCGTTTCTAACGAAGCCTTTGTTACAGCAACACCAGAGACTATCATAATTCGCACAAAACCTTGGAATATATATTATAATTTTATTGGTTCGCTATCTGAGAAGGAAGAAATTTCACAGATTGACGCAGATCCAAGAGTTCAATTTTTCTTTCATACTATGGGAGCTAGAAATCTATGAGATGCCTTGTAGTTCGCTTTATTGATTGCGAGGGGCCAGGAATAATAGCTGATATTCTCAAAGAAAAAGGCTACCGCATTACATACCATAACGCCTACCAAAAAGGCCTTCACTTAATCCCTTATTCCCATTTGAGTTTTGATTTAATACTGCTTATGGGTGGGCCTCAATCGGTTTCTGATCCAAATCTATTTCATTTTTTTGAGCCTTACTTCAATTTGGTGGAAGGCGTTCTAAGTGTGAAGAAAGCAAAGCTTATTGGAGTTTGTTTGGGTTCGCAAATTATCGCAGAAGTCATGGGTTCTAAGATTCGAAAAGGTGGTAAGGGTCCAGAAGTTGGATTCGCTGATTGCAAAATTTTGGACAAATCCTCTGTAGCTTTCCAGGGAATCAATTCGGAGACTCTTTCTGCCTTCCATCTACATGAGGATACCTTTGATATCCCCTATGGAACAAAGCACCTTTTATCTTCTGAGAAATATCCTTCGCAAATGTATTCCTTTGAGGATAGAGTCTCGGGCATCCAAGCACATCTGGAGCCTAATTCTGATATGTTGAACGTATGGAAAAATGTGCACAAAGATTTTATTCATTCCGCAAAAGTTGATCCTAGTGATTGGCTAGATAAATTAAAGACTATGGAAGCTACTTCAAGAGTTATCTTCCGCAATATGATTGAAAATGAGGTTTGATCGATGATCGATAAATTACTGGGATTCTTTATGGGATCCAAACATGAAAGAGATATGAAGAAGACTGCTCCTATAGTAGCAATGATTAACTCTCTCGAAGCAAATATAAAAGAATTATCAGATGAAATGCTAGGCAAGCAGACTCTCAAGTTCAAAGAGCTACTTGCCCAAGGCCAGACTTTGGATGAAATTTTGCCAGAAGCTTTTGCAACTGTTCGTGAAGTTTCGATGCGTACAATGGGTATGCGTCATTTCGACGTACAAATGATGGGTGGAATCGCCCTTCATGGAGGCAAGATTGCTGAGATGAAGACTGGGGAAGGAAAGACTCTTACTTCGACACTGGCGATCTATCTAAATTCACTCGCTGGACGAGGTGTACATGTTGTAACAGTGAACGATTATCTAGCACGTCGTGATGCGATGTGGATGAAGCCCATCTTTGACTTTCTAGGAGTTACTGTTGGAATCATTCAGCATGATATGGATCATAAACTACGACAAGATGCATACAACTCAGACATTACTTATGGAACAAATAACGAGTATGGTTTTGACTATCTCAGAGATAATATGGTTTCGTTTAAAGAGCATAAGGTGCAGAGAGATCATTTTTTTGCAATTGTGGATGAGGTGGATTCTATTTTAATTGATGAGGCAAGAACTCCATTAATTATATCTGGGCCAACCGATGAGACTACGGACAAATATATCCGAGTAAATAAAGTGATTCCTAAATTAGTAGAAGTCGACGATTATGAGTTAGACGAAAAAGCAAGAAATGCACTTCTTACCGAGGTTGGTGTGAGTAGCGTTGAGAAATTACTCTCCATAGATAATCTCTATGCCCCTGAAAATGTAGATTTAGTCCACCACGTAAACCAAGCACTAAAAGCTCATTACATCTTCAAGAAAGATGTGGATTATGTAGTCCAAGGCGGCGAGGTAATTATTGTAGATGAATTTACGGGACGACTCATGCCAGGTAGAAGGTATTCCGATGGCTTACACCAAGCTCTTGAAGCCAAGGAAGCGGTTACTATTGCTAGAGAATCTCAGACTTTGGCTTCAATCACGTTTCAGAATTATTTTAGAATCTATGATAAATTAGCTGGTATGACAGGAACAGCTGATACTGAGGCAGAAGAATTTCATAAAATCTATTCGCTCGATGTTGTTGTGATTCCTCCCAATGTTCCTATCAAGCGAATCGATAACGGGGACAGGGTCTACCAATCTGAGAAAGAAAAGTTCAATGCCATTGCCGATGAAATCAAAGAAAGAAATGCCAACCAACAACCTATTCTTGTTGGAACTGTTTCTATTGAAAAATCAGAAGTCTTAAGTCAACTACTAACTTCCAAGGGACTAGCACATAACGTATTGAATGCGAAGTTCCATGAGAAAGAAGCTGAGATTATAGCAAATGCTGGTAAGCCTGGAGCCATTACTATCGCAACTAACATGGCGGGTAGGGGAACTGATATTGTTCTTGGCGGATCACAAAAGTACAAAGAGTCCATAGAAGAATTAGGTGAGAAGCACCATGAGTTGGTTCCTTTTCGTGATATGGTTCTTAAGAATAAATTGGAAGATGCCAATTTGGAAATGGCTAGAATCCAAAAGCAAGAGTTTAAAACTCATTGCCAGAATATTCTAAACGAAGCAACGGAATGGAAGAAGAAGAATACCATTGTGAAAGAGGCAGGTGGTCTTCATATCATAGGAACAGAGCGTCACGAATCTCGAAGGATTGATAACCAATTAAGAGGTCGATCTGGTAGACAGGGAGATCCTGGATCTAGTAGATTTTACCTTTCCTTACAAGATGATTTGATGAGGATCTTTGGATCGGATCGAATCTCTAAGATCATGACATCACTTAAGATGCCAGAAGGCCAGGAGATTGAACATCCTTGGGTTTCATCCGCCATTGCAAAGGCTCAGAAGCGAGTGGAAGGGCATAACTTTGATATCAGAAAGCATTTATTAGAATATGATGATGTAATGAACCGTCAGAGAATGTTCATTTATGAAATTAGAAACAGCATTCTTGAAAAAGAAACGGTTAGCACAAAAGTTACAGAATATATAGAAGAAATTACTGAATCACAAATTTTGGGAACCTGCGAAGGGAACAATGTTTCTGCTTGGGATTTGGAGAGCCTCAATGAATGGCTCCATTCTCTAGGAATAGAATCTTCTGTGAACGCTGAGTCTTACCAAAAAGCAGCTAAACCTCAGTTGCAATTGTTTGATGATGTTTTTGCTACACTCAAAGAAGGATATAAAAATCGTTCCATTCAAATAGGCGAGGATGTATGGAAATCCTTAGAAAGAAATATTTTCCTAGATATCATGGATCATAGATGGAAGGAACATTTATATGCTATGGATCATTTGAGAGATGGAATCTGGGCGGTAGGTTATGGAGAGAAAAATCCATTAGTAGAATATAAACTGCAAGGTTTTCGAATGTTCGATGCTATGGTTGAAAGTCTCAAATTAGAAATAATAACTTTCTTATTTAGAGTTGAAGTAACTGAGAATGCTCCCGTCAAAGAAGAGTCTAAAGAATATAGAAAGATTGGCGAAGAACACCACCAAGGTATTTCCACTTTTGGCAACAAATCTAATGGAGGCGGAATTATTCCAGGTTCATCTCCAGCAGAAATGAATAATAAGCCGAAGGTTTCTGTCTCGGTTAGTGCTGGTGGTGCAAGCGAAAGGAAATCCAGTCGAAGAAATAAACGAGGTTAATGGTTAATTCAATAATGAAAAATAATTTATTAAAAATCAGTTTTATTCTAAGCATAGGCTTAGCTATTCAATGTAGCTCCCAGGATGTAAAGATATCCAATAAGGAAGATTTATTCAACAATTGTATGGAAACATTTGAAGATGAAGAAAAGTGTTCTTCCTTTTTAAAGAAATCAGAACAAGACTTACTAACCGAACAAGAAATCAAAAGAAAGCAAAGAGATGAACTTACTACCGAGCAACTGGATGGATTAAAGCTTCGCGGAGATATCAAAGGCGCACTTCAATCCAAGAATAAGAAATTTGTCATTTCTTATTTAGGGGAACCTGATGACACCCACTCAGGTGGTGACCAAAGGGATTATCTAATCTACAATAGACCTATTTCAAAATATGCTCCAGGCTCAGATCCTGACGATCAAATTACAGTAATTATTCGTAGAGGAAAGGTAGATAGAGTAAATCATGTCCCACCCGAAGGTGTTGAAACTGGATTCAGCATCAGTAAATTAATACAAAATAGAGAACGTAGAATCAATTCCGAAAAGAAAGAGTCTGAAGCAGCACCTGAAGAATAAGCAATTTTCTTTTTTTAGAAATTTAATTATTATCTATAATAATTCACATTAACATTGACTCTATTTCCTACTGATTAACCGGTAAGTGATAGAGTTCTATTAACTTTAATAGCTTTCTATTATAATTTAATTAATACATAATAGAATTTCAAAATGAATAAATTTTAAAACCTCAGTAGCTTTTAGATTTTATTAAAAGAAAAATAGCAGAGATCAATTCATAAACAAGTTTAATTCGAGAAAAGTAAAATTACATTCTACAAAAAGTGAATATTTTTTATATCTATTTGGTAGGATCATAACTCTTGTCATCGTTTCGAGTTAAATTCATAATCTAACACAATCTGCTGGAAGAAAGTAAGCATCAAAAATTTTATAACTAGTATGAAATTTCGAAATGAAATAAAATTCAAACAAAAAAATCCCGAGTTATTACGCTCGGGATTTTAAAAGAATTTACTAAAAGTTGTATTGGTTGATAGAAATCAATACAACTAAGATAGTAATATTCTTATGAACAACCTGCTAGTAGGTAAGCAGTTGTACCAGATGTTAAACCAGCACATTGAATACATTTACCAAAAGTAGTTGTTGTATCAGTAAAATCAAATCCACCTGCTTTAGCAGCAGCTGCATCCAAAAATTTATTCTCAGAGAGGTTACAACTAGTTTCAGAGATTACAGCTCCAACACAAGCAGCAGCACCAGAAGTGCTTAATTGTGCTCGAGTAGTATCTGGTGCTGAACAAAGCTCTCCACTGAATCCTTCTCCTGTAGCTGTACCACCTACACAAGTATTCATAGCAGCTACGTTAGCTAAACAAACACCAGTAGCATCGTCCAAGTTAACTGCATTTGCGTTAGCAATTTGGGTTGCTGCATACTGTAGTATCGCTGGATCATCCTTGGATTCAGCACTTGACTGAGTGCAAGAAGTAGCAAAAGCTACAACCAAGGAAGCGGCGAGTAGTAATTTTAAATTCATATTTTTCATGCCGTTTCTCCTATTAAAATTTTGCGACAATACCTAAAGTAGCACCGTTTTGGTAGCTAGATGGTTGTCCTTTTTCGTTAACAAATTGTTGGCCTTTCGCTTCATCTCTTCTAAGATCTAGCTTAACAATTACGTTTTCACCCCAGTAATATGTCGGAGTAACAGTAAAAGTTTGTGCTGAACCTAAATAGTATCTACCTGCTGCAGTGTTTCCAGTTGCACCACCTAAATATTGTAGGTCATATCTTTCGTTTGCTCCGATTCTTCCGCCAACACCTAAAGCGCCACCGTTTCTGGAATCGTCGATTCTCTCATAACGTAAAGCAAGTGCGAATTCATCAGAGAAGTCATACTTCGCCCATACACCATAAGTTCTGTATGTATATTTTACAGTTGCATCATCACGAGTTAGAGATAGTGCATTTGTAGACACTGAAGTATTGAAAGTTGTTCCATCATTAGCATTTCCTGCTGCTCCACCTTTTTCCCCTTGAGTATAATCAAGAGCAAAGTATAGACCATCAGTAGGAGTAATTTCAAGAATAACGTTATTGATTAACCAATAATCATCATTACCAGCTTCTTTAGCAAGAAGAGGAATTCCAGTATATTCACTTGCCCATACGTTTGCATTGGATTGACGACCATTAGTTCCGTCAATACCATATAAAGTGTTCCAAGTAATATCTAGCAAGCCTTCAATGATAGTTCCTGATAATTGAGTTCCAACCGCTTTTCTGCGAGTGTTTCCATCACCATAACCATTCTTTCCAGCAGCATATGCAGTAGCATCTGCTCCAGTTCCACCAGCAGAATTGTAAAGAAACAATCCAAGAGACCAATCTTCCGTTAGACCAAGATTAGCTCTAGCACCTGTATTGATAAAAGGAACAGTGTTAAAGAATATGTAACCTACGTTGTAGTTCAGGTTATCCATAGATTCAATAACTTCATATCCAATATGAGTAGCCATCTTACCTACATCAATAGTTAAGCCTTCCAAAACGTCAAAGTAGAAGGAAACATAAGCTTGTTGAAGCAAATTCATGTTATAAGTTCCACCTACAGCAGTGTAAGGATTTTCTTGGTAAGGGTTGTTGGTTCCATTTTGGAAGTCAACACGGAAGCCCCAAGGGGATTCTTTATCAGCAACTTTCTCGATGTCTAATTCTACAGCAGCAACTTGAAATTGCTTGTTGTAAGTATTTAGTCCACCAGTTGAGTCTGGGGTTCTTCCTTCTTTATTGTTTGCGTTGTACATGTAGTTTACGTCAACAAATCCAGAATATTCTACTTTCTCATACCATGGTTTTTCGACTGGCTTTGCAGCTGGTGCAGTACCCTGCGCCATAATTGCAGTCGATCCCAGAATGAGACCAAAAATGGTAAGTCTCGAAAAAAACTTCATCATCATTCTATTTCTCCTATTCGAGTATAGTGATGCAAAAGGTGTACCAGTTTGATTATTCCTAATAAATAAACATTTTGAGTGGTTTTATACAATTACAAAGAGTTGTTCAGGTTTAAATATTCTAAAAATTAGGCAAAATAGAATAACTATAAGCCAAGTTGTATAATAAATAAGCTAATTGAACATCTTGTCCGTAGAATTTAAATGAACAAGGATCTCTTTTTCGGAATTTTTTTTAGGATTTTCCCAAATAAACTCTAGAATTATTCTAAGAATTTCACCAATTTTCTTCCCTTTTGCATCTGGGAAGTTATTATTTACCCATTCTCCATTGATTGCTAAATCTGAAAGCACTAGAGCTTCCTCATTTTTCAGTATTTGGTCTATTTGCATGTGTGATTCAGATTTTATAGCTTGAAAATATGTAAGAATGAATCTCCAGACAGAATCTAAATATTTTGGATTCGAAGCTTGGTAGAATTGTTTGATAGGAGCCAAAAGTTTAGATTTAAGCTCAATTTTAGTATCCAATTTTTCAGAACTTGAGAATAAATAAGGAAATAGACCAGAAAACAACAAAGCTTCCCTCTCTATCGTAGAGGATAGCTTGAAATCTCGAAAAATATTCTTTTGAGGGCTCATAGCTATTTCTCCAAAACAGATTTCTTTTAATACTGCCCATTTCAAACCAAGGTTCTCGCTAGGAATCATCTGAAATAAATATTCTAAATTCCATTTTGGATTCATTGTGGGTTCAATGCTTGTAAATAACTGAAAATAGTTATAAGAAAGCAATTTTTGCAAACCAATGTTGGGTGAGCTGCTTAAAATAATTTTTTGTAGTTCTTGAACAAATCTTTCTACTGCTACTTTTCGCGTGATAGAATGTGTTTCTGTAAATGCTGATTCAGTTTCTTGGTTGATCGTAAATCCAAGTGTTGAGGCGAATCTGATGCCTCGTATTGGTCTTAGTCCATCTTCTGTGAATCTCTCTAGGGGCTTTCCAATGGTTCGGATAATTTTATTCTGGATATCAGCGATTCCGTTGTGATTGTCAATAAGTTCTTGAGTGATTATATTATATGCTAAGGAGTTAATTGTAAAATCTCTTCTCTCTAGATCCTCATCAAGAGACACTCCAAATTTGACTGAATCTGGTCTTCTTCCATCAGTAAATCCCTGTTCAGATCGATAAGTAGTAATTTCGTAGGAACTTTTTTCAATTACAATCGTAACTGTACCATGAAGAATTCCGGTATCAAATACTCTTTTAAATTTAGATTTAATAGTCTCAGGCAAGGCTGATGTAGTTAAATCGTATTCATGGGGAACTTTCCCCAGCACAAGATCGCGAACAGACCCTCCTACTAGAAAGCATTCTTCACCAGACTCTTTTAGAGTTTTGGAAATAAATTTTAAATTATCAATTTCTTCTTTAGGAATTAAATTTAAAGAAATTTGGAAATCTACAACATTTGGCATTTAATTCTATGAGAGAATTAATCTTGGCATTCTTTACAAATACCATGAAAGGTAATATCCATGGTCTGAACTTTGAAGCCTTGTAATTTCTTAGGGAAGGGATTGTCTAGCTTCTCAACACATTCAATTCTACCACAATCATCGCAGACAATATGTCCGTGATGTTTCTTAGAATTCAGATCTTCCTTTAATTCAAAGTAGGTAACTCTCTCACCAGTAAGCATGGTGTTTAAAATATGCTTCTCTTCTAGATCAGAAAGAGCTCTATAAATAGTTACTCTGTCCCAGGACTGTCCTTTGGGAAGCATTTCCATAATCTCGTGGTGGTTGAGTGGTCTGTCAGTTCCTTGCAAAATATTCAGAACTTGTTCACGATTTTTTGTAACTTTTAATCCAACGCTTCGTAGTATTTCTATAGGTGGGAGAATGCCTTCCATGCTTCTATCTTGGATTCCAGATTAAGGGTGTAAAGAAAATTTTTAGAGTAGGGCTTGGTTGGCAAGTAAATCTGCCATTTTATTTTGTTCTCGAAAAACATGTTTTATGGAAAAAGAAGAAAACTTTTTTCTACTCTCTTGGATTTGTTTCCAAAAGGGAATGAATTCTGGTTTCTTAACTTTATACTTTCCTATGACTTGGTTTACGACTAACTCTGAATCCATAAAAATTTGAATTTGATTGTGATTTTTTTCTAAGGCAACTTCTACAGCACGAAGAAGTGATTTCCATTCAGCCATATTATTTGTAGCAATACCTATTGCTTCTGAAACCTCAAAAATAGGATCTCCCTCATTCCCAGAACCCGCTTCATTCGTTGCCCAGACACCAATAGAAGCGCGACCAGGATTTCCTTTAGAAGCTCCATCGCAGAAAATTTTAATCATAGGCTTACATCATTTTGCATTGACAATGCGGGTCAATTTTTAAAAGTTTAGGAGATTATGAAAATTTTTCTTTTTATCACTACGATTTTATTTTCTTTATTCGCATACTTACAGTTAAACGACCCAGACCCTATTCTTTGGTTTAGTATTTATATATTTGTGGCTGGTCTTGCCATGTATCGTTTAAGCAAGTCAGTTCATCATGACCTGCGTATAGGTTTTTCTGCTTTTTATTTAGGTATGTCTTTTATTTGGTTCTTTCAGATTCAAGAATTTGCCTTTGACTCTGAAGAATTTCGTGAGACTTTCGGACTATTGATTGCAGCTATTTTTATCTATTTCGTTGGTCGAAAATAATTTGATTAAATTATCAGTGGTTAATTCTAAATTTTGAACCAAGATTCAAATACTATCGAAACATCAAGCGGAAGCGGTGGGCTGGAAATGTTCCGCAACCGTCTCAAGAAAAATAAAAAAGAAATTTCTAAATGGGCAAGAAAGAATAATATTTCTTGTTATCGAATCTATGATAAGGATGTGCCACAGGTTCCAGTTGCTATAGATGATTATGAGGGCGATTTTGTTTTGCAGTATTTTCGTGGACCTTATGATGAATCAGATATCATCATGGATAGTCGAATTCGTTCTATCGAAGATATTATCCTTGAAGTTTTTGAAATAAAACCTAATAAATTATTTACTAAGCTTAGAGAAAAGAAAAAGGGCTCTTCTCAATACAATAAGCTTTCAAAATCTTACACTACTAAAATTGTAACTGAAGGCTTTGCGAAATTTAAAATTAATCTAACGGATTATTTAGATGTAGGACTTTTCTTGGATCATCGTCCACTTCGCGAAAAAGTAAGTTTACTTGCTGCTGATAAATCAATTCTAAATTTGTTTAGCTACACAGGCGCATTTACAATTCAATCTTGTTTAGCTGGCGCGAAGTTCACGACAAGTGTTGATAGTTCTCCTGTATATATGGATTGGACTTTAGAGAATTTGAAGCTAAATCATTTATCTTTAGAAACAAATGAATTAGTCTGCTCTGATATCTTTGATTGGATAGAAGCAATGAAGACTAAAAAGAAAAGAAATAAATACGATATCATCATATTGGATCCTCCTACATTTTCCAATAATAAGAAGAAAGAAAAAATATTTGATCTACAAATGGAGCAAACATTTCTTATTGATAGCCTAATGAAAGATTTTCTAGATGACGATGGAATACTTTTTTTCTCTACGAATTTTAGAAAATTCAAATTATCAGAAGAAATCTCAACTGAATACAATTGTTTTGAATTTTCAGAACAAACTGTACCATACGATTTCCGCGATAAGAAGATTCATAAAACTTGGCAGATAGAATTTAAGGATAAAGTAAAATAAAGTTAGATTCTTTGAGATTCTGAGAGAGAAGCCTTGGGATTGATTCCATGGCTTCATCATAAGAAATGCTACCTTTTCTTGAGAGAACAGAAATCAGAAGATCGTCCTTACTTAATGAATTTCGAATGTTAAGAATATCAGTCCAGTCTTTGAATTCTAAATAGGCGACATCCTTATCTTGTTTGATTTCCATTAAAGTTTCTTCAATTTTTTTCAAAGTTTTAGTTGGCGAGTAAATGCTTAATTTTCCGCCTAAATTCTTAGCTAAGTATTTTATTTTCCCAATCCAAAATTCAAAATTATGTTCATACTGAGCATATTCTGGGACAACTACTGTAATTTTTCTTGCTGAATTCATAGGAAGGTCCCATTTCCCAACCCAGATCATAGTTTCCGAATTCTCTAAAAGGTTAGTAAGCAAGGTTCCGAAGATTCTATCTTTAGCAGTTAATTTTGGATTCCAGCCTATTAAAATATCACTAGCAACAATGTCTTTGGCTGCTCTAATGATTCCATTGGAAATGTTTAAATCAACTCTAGTGATAATTTGGGTCAGGGTATCACTTGCAGATGCATGGTGAATTGCCTTTTCTAGCATTTTAGTCGATGAAAGAATCCTATCTTTGGCTTCATCGTTATCCCTAACAACAGCTAAGGCATATATGGGATGCTCGGACTCTGGATCTTTTATAAGGACAGCTAGATTAATTAAGCTTTCAACAGTCTTAGGATTGGATATGGGAACTAATATGCGTTCGGTTACTTTTTCTGAATGAGCGGAGGCATCATCTTTCTGTGTTGCTAGTATCTTGGCATTCTTTTCAACAATGAATGAACTAACTAAGCAGGTCACAAGGATCATGATTACAGTTCCGTTTAAAACATCTTCCCCAAAGAAGCCTATCTTATATCCAATTAAGGCAGCTGCTAGAGTTGCCGCAGCACGAGAACTCGATAAGCCAAAGATCAGATTACGTTCAACTTTGTTGTATTTTAGAATTTTTTGCGAAGCATAGGCAGCTATCCATTTTGCAATCAAGCCCACTACTATCATAACAGAGGCAGTGATAATAGCTTCTTTGCCTTCAAATAGACTTTTAAGATTAACAAGCATTCCCACACTAATAAGAAAGAAAGGAATGAAGATTGCATTGCCAACAAATTCTGTTCTATTCATCAAAGCAGAAGTATGAGGAATAAGTCGATTCAGTGCAAGACCACTAAAGAATGCACCAATGATTGGCTCAAGACCAGCTAACTCAGCTAGGATGGCACCAAGAAATACCATTGCCAATACAAATATATATTGTGATACAGAATCTTGAACAGCGCGGAAGAACCATCTTCCTAGAAGGGGAAATCCAACCAATACTACAGTTGCAAATATTGCTATCGATATACCTAACTTAGCCCAAAAGTAAAAATCAACATCACCTTGTGCAGAGCCGACTACAGCAGCTAGTACAATTAAGGAAGCTGTATCTGTAATTAATGTTCCACCAACAGTTACATTTACAGTTTCTAATTTAGATACTCCCATTTTACTAAGTATAGGATATGAGATTAAAGTATGGGATGCAAATATAGATGCGAGTAGTATGGATGAAGTCCAGTTGTATCCAAGAATATAATGAACGCTAGGAGTACCTAATAGCATAGGAACGAGAAATGTAAGTGCTCCAAATACTAAGCTTTTTTTCCTATTTTTCTTAAAATCACTTAGATCAATTTCTAATCCTGCAGTGAACATTATGTATAAAAGTCCAACTGTTCCAAATAAAACTATACTAGTGTCTCTGTTTAGAATATGAAATCCATGTGGGCCAATAGCGACACCAGCTAAAATCATTCCAGTTAAGGATGGGATATGAAAGAATTTTAAAGCTATGGGGGTTGCGAGTATGATAGAAAGAACCACAAAGAAAATCAAGATTGGTTCTTGCAAGGGAAGGTGCATTGCGATTCCGAGAATTGTCATATTATGTTTTATTTATTTAGAGGAGTATGAAAGGATTATTTGGCTGAGAGCTTTTGTATAATCTTAAATTCCTTCTCACTTACAGGTTGAATAGAAAGCCTGGCTCCTTTTTGTGCAACCATCATTTTTTCTAAACCTTTCGTTTCTTTGATTTCTTTCAAAGTTACTGTTCTCGGAAAAATCTCAACCAAGGTAACATCTACTCCATACCAGGTTGGTGATTCTTTCTTACTCTTGGGATCAAAGTATTTATGACTAGGTTCAAAGGCAAATGGATCAGGATAGCCTGATTTAGTAATTTTTGCAATACCTACAACTCCCAAAGGTTCCACTCGACTGTGGTAGATAAATACGAGATCATTTTTTTGAATTGTATCTCTGAGTAGATTTCGAGCTTGGTAGTTTCGAACACCCTCCCAAAAGCTGGTTGATCTGGGAGAGGCTCTGAGGTCGTCTATCGAAAAGACATTAGGCTCGGTTTTAAAAAGCCAATACTGCATTTAAGAAGATAGAGCTGGCTTGCTGATATTCCGTGAAGATTCCGCTTTTGTTTTTGCAGAAGATTTGGAATTTCCTTTTACGGCTGACTTCTTTTTGTCATTTGCGGAAGCAGGATGAACAATAGCTACCAATTCGTCGTGATCAATAGATTCTTTGGCTAAAAGTGCTTTTGCAATGCCTTCTAATTTCTTAGAATTCTTGCGAACCATATCACGGCCTTTGTCTAAGCTAGTTTGTACGATCTTCTTAACTTCTGTGTCTATCATGCCTGCGAATTCTTCGCTGTAGACCTTGCCGCTGTTTCCATAGTCTCTTCCAACAAATACGGAGTCTTGTGCGCCATTATAATTGATAGTTCCTAATTTGTCAGACATACCCCATTCACAGACCATCTTGCGTGCGATGTTAGTTGCATATTGAATATCATTGGAAGAGCCAGTGGAAGTTGTTCCAAATTTAAATTCCTCAGCAATGAATCCACCCATAGCCACAACGATTTGATCCAACCAATACAATTTAGAATGAATGTGTTTTTCTTCGGCTGGTAGTGACTGGGTAAGTCCTAATGCTCCGCCTCGTGGAATGATTGTTACTTTATGAACTGGTTCTGTATAAGGAAGTAAGCTTGCAAGAATCGCATGTCCGCCTTCATGGTAGGCAATCACTTCTTTCTCTTTTTCTGAGATGAAAAAAGATCTTCTCTCAGGACCCATCATTACCTTGTCTCTAGCTTCTTCCAATTCAGACTGAGTCACTCGTTTCTTATTTCTTCTAGCAGCAAGTAGAGCACCTTCATTGATCAAGTTAGAAAGATCCGCACCTGTAAAACCAGGAGTTCCTCTCGCGATTTGATTTAAGGAAATATCAGGAGTCATAGGGATTTTTTTAGCGTGAACCTTAAGAATCTCTTCTCTTCCTTTGACATCTGGTAAACCAACCATAACCTGTCTGTCAAAACGACCTGGACGAAGAAGGGCAGGATCTAACACATCTGATCTGTTAGTTGCTGCCATTACTATGACACCTTCGTTCTTTTCAAAACCATCCATTTCAACTAACATTTGATTGAGTGTCTGCTCTCTCTCATCGTGACCGCCACCAAGTCCTGCGCCTCGCAATCTACCTACAGCATCAATCTCATCAATAAATATAATACAAGGGGCATTCTTCTTCCCTTGGTCAAAAAGATCTCTAACTCGTGAAGCTCCCACACCAACGAACATCTCAACGAAATCTGAACCTGAGATGGAAAAGAAAGGAACTCCAGCCTCGCCAGAAACAGCTCGTGCAAGTAAAGTTTTACCAGTTCCTGGTGGTCCAATTAAGAGAACTCCAGTTGGAATTCTTGCTCCAATAGAATGAAATTTCTTTGGATCTTTTAAAAATTCTATAATTTCATGTAATTCAACTTTTGCTTCATCGCAACCAGCTACATCATCAAATGTTACCTTGACTTTAGAATCAACATTCATCTTTGCTTTTGATTTACCAAATGTGAATGCACGATTACCAGTTGCTTGTAGTTGCTTCATCATAACAAACCAAATCAATCCAAGTATAAGAATCCAGGGAATAATAGCTGTTAGTATATTTAGGAAACGATTTTCTTCAACGACTTTTGCTTGGAAAGAAATTCTATCCTTTCTAAGTTTTTGAACGAGTTCATCTTGGATAGGAGCTATATTAGTTTTGAAAGGAACGGCTTTTCCGTCTTTGGATTCCGCAGGAATGAAAAATCCTTCAATGGATTCTTTTTCAATTGTGAGTTGCTTGCTGGAATCATCATCGCGAACAAGCTTACCGATTGGCTTCTTACCATCAATTGGTTCCAGCATGTTCAAGAATTCGGAGTAGGATACTTCCTTAGGTTTGGAAAAGGAATTCTCTCGATTCATAAAGAGGAAGAGAAATAGTAGAAGAATCGAAAAGGTTAGGATTACATTTTTAATATTTTTATTCATGGATAAGCTCCTTCATTAGACTGCTCCCAAGCGGTATTTTTCGATCACCTCCTCAATATCTCCTAAAGAAATCGAGCGAATGGCAGCTTCAGCATCATTTATTATCTGGATAAGACTTAGGTTCTCAAGAGGCTCAAAATCATCACGCAAAAATTCATCTCGCTTCTTAGCATTGTAGCTCTTATTTTGAATTCCAATACGAATTCGAATAAAATTAACAGATCTAAGAGCTTTTGCTACTGATTCAATTCCTGGATGTGCCTGAGAATCTCCCCCTTTTTGAACAACAATTGCACCTAAAGGAAGAGTCGCGTCTTCTTGGATTACAACGATATCCTGGACTTGAATCTTCAAAAAAGATGCTATGTAGAGTACAGATTCACCAGAGAGATCACTAAAGGTTTGAGGTTTCAAAAGTACAACTTCTGAACCCTCAAAATCGCCTCGACCTATAATAGATTTCTTCTTTTTCGTTTTAATTTCTATACCAGTGTTGTTGGCTAGAACATCTAAAATCTTGAAACCTATATTCGATCGATTGTTATTGTATTTATCTCCAGGATTACCTAATCCAACAATGAGTTTCAAAGGGCACTTCCGCTATTCGATCTCAGAGTGGTTTATTTCCCTTTTTTCTTGCCGGCATCTTTTCCTTTACCGCCAGCTGCTGCATCTTTATCTGCTTTTTCTTGAGCAAGAAGTGCTCTAGTTTTCATTACTGATACAACAATAGGATCACCGTTTACAATGATTTCCCAGCTTTTTGGAACAGGAAGTTGGCTAACTTTTATCATATCACCAACATCAAGATTTGTTACATCAACAGTGATGATGTCTTTCAGATCTTCAGGAATAGATTTAATCTTAATTTGTTTCACAATGTGGTCGAATTGTCCACCAAGCTTAGAACCTTTTGCAACACCCGAAGTTTCAATTGCAACCCGAGTAGTAATCTTCTTACCTGGGGTTACTTTGTAAAAATCGATATGTCTGATTTGACCTGTATGAGGAAATCTTTGGATTTCTTTCACGAAAACTTTCTCTGTGTTAGATCCTAATTCAAGATTGAGTAGAGTTGCTTGACGAATTCCAGAATCAATGATTTTATTCATGTCCTTTTCATTCACCGAACCAAGAACAGATTTGCCACTTCCAATAACATTGATAGGGATCATTCCACTAGCTCTTAGTCTATGGTTCGCACCTTTCCCTGTTTCTTGCTCTGATCGTTGTGTTGCTTTTACTAGTATAGTTTCCATTTTATTTCCTCGTTGTTTATATAAAAAGACTGCTAATTGATTCTTCGTTGTGTATAATCTGAATTGCTCTTGAAAAAAGTGGAGCTATAGATAATACCTTTAGGTTATTGATTTTCTTTGAATCTGGAATATGAATTGTATTGGATAATACAACCTCATCAAAATTCGCTGAGTTTAATATGTTAGGTGCTTCTCCAGATAAAACTGCATGAGTTGCACAGCAAATAACTGAAAGAGCACCATTTTCTTTCAGGGCCTTTGCCGCCTTTCCAATTGTTCCACCAGTATCGATCATATCATCTAGTATAAGGCAGTTTTTATCTTTTACATCACCGATGACATTCATAACTTCTGATTCATTGGCTCTTGGTCGTCTCTTGTCAATGATAGCTAGCCCACCATTTACTTTCTTACCAAAAAACCTAGCTCTCTCAGCTCCACCGGAATCAGGCGAAACTATAACAAGATCTCGCAAGTTTTTAGAATTGATATACTCAGCTAATACAGGGGCAAAAAATAAATGATCCACAGGAATAGAAAAGAATCCTTGGATTTGATCTGCATGCAGATCCATAGTTAACAATCTATGTGGAAGCATAGTCTGGATTAAATCCGCAACAACTCTGGCAGAGATAGGTACCCTAGGTTCAACTTTACGATCCTGTCTGCCATAACCATAATAAGGAAGAACGGCCGTTACTCTTCGTGCAGATGCTCTACGCAAAGCATCCATGATTAATATAAGTTCCATCAAATGATCATTAGCTGGAAAGCTGGTAGGTTGGATTACAAATACGTCCCTGCCACGAACATTCTCTTCTATACGAACGCTTACTTCCCCATCACTAAATTTCTTTATGTTAATTGCACCTTCGTGAACATTTGTTGCTTTGCAAATTTCCGAAGCCAGAGGCTTGTTCGCAGAACCTGAAAAGATTAATATAGAATCTTTATCGCTCATTTTTTAGGAACCGTCGCTATTATATTTGATAGAAATTCTAAATCCTCAGGTGAGTTGATGCCATAGCTTTCTATAGAACTTTTTAGCTTCATAGCACCAACCTTAAGATTCTTTTCACGGAAAATTTTAATAAGATCGGGTAGATAATACTCATTCTGGGAGTTAGAATTACCCACAGAAGCTAGGCCATCCCAGAGATATTCAGATGAGAAGCAATAGGTTCCTGTATTTACTTCTTTTACTGATTTCTCTTCTGGATTTGCATCTTTTTCTTCAACTATTCGCAGGACAGAGCCGTCATCAGCGCTGCGGATGATTCTACCATAACCATGAGGTTTGTCCATTTCGGCTGACATTATAGTAGCCGCATATTTACCGCTAGTATGAAGTTCGATTAGAGAGCTAAAGGAGGTTGGGGAGATCATCGGAGCGTCTCCACAAGCAACAAGAACAGTTCCTTGAAAATCTTTCAATGCGTCTTTACATACAAGAACAGCATGACCTGTTCCTAATTGTTCTTTCTGTTCGCAAAAAGTAAGGTCTTCTCTTCCTTTGCAAATAGATATAACTTCTTCTTTCTTATAGCCGACTACTATGATCTGTTTGTTGACGTTAGCATTCTTTAGGTGATCCATCACATGTACGAGAAGAGGCCTTCCTGCTAGAGCAGTAGCCACTTTGGGGTGTTCGCTTTTCATGCGAGTTCCCTTTCCCGCCGCAAGGATCACTGCGGTTGTATTCGAAAGAATGTTCATCTATTAGTATTCCAATCAAAATGAATAAAATTGCTGGCCTGCTAGGATTCGAACCTAGGGAATGGCGATACCAAAAACCGCTGCCTTACCACTTGGCTACAGGCCAATTTTCAAAAGGAGAAGGGTATCACTTCCAAATTAGGAAATTCAGTTTCCATTTGATTTAGAATAATTTCTTGCTGTTCTATAGTTTTCATTAAACCATAAATACTAGAGCCAGAGCCCGTAAGGGAAGAATAATCAGATCCTAAACCATAGAAAGTATCTCTTATCTTTAGTAAATTTGGATGGATTTCGTATGCAACTTTCTCAAAGTCATTGACTAAGAGCGTTCGTAGTGACTTCCAATCCCCATTTTCTAAAGAGGTAAGTACCCTACCTTCTTGAGATTTCCATCTTTTTGAGGGTCGGGGTTTTTGTAAAGGTGATTTCAACTTAGCATACATCAATGGTGTAGAAAGTGACTCTGTTGGTACTGCAAGCACGCCATATGCTCTTGGTATTCTTATCGACTCTAATTCTTCACCAATACCAGTAACCCAAGCAGAGCCATCTATAAGAAAAAAAGGCACATCTGCCCCTAGCTTTGGTGCTATATCTTGGATAGTGTTATATGAGACATAATTGCTTTGTTGAAAAAATTGTAAAATGCAAGCAGCATTTGATGAACCACCACCTAAGCCTGCACCAGGTGGAATAATTTTCGTTAGGTGGATGAATATTTTAGGAATTTTTGGGTTTACTTCTTTTACTTTTTGGTAAGCTCGTAAAATTAAATTTTTATTCCATTCAATTTCTTGAAAACTTGGCAGAAGCATTTTCATTTTTTCAGAAGACATTCTAAAATCTACTTTGATATCTATTTCTGGGGAACTGTAGAATGTGGAACTTTCCTTATTAGCTATTTCTTCATTGCGGAAGAAATTATTTTCTGATATTTTAAAAATATCACCCCAATTTAATTTTACAAATATACTTTCTAGCTCGTGGTAATTGTCGGTTTCTCTTTTATAGAGTATTCTTAAGCCTAGGTTAATTTTTGCAGGGGAAAAAAGTTCCATAATAATATATTGCTTTTAAATTTTTTAATTAAAATATTTCGTAATCTTATTCAGTTAGTCGTGAATTTATAATTAAGGAATTTTGCTTTGCCTTATTGATATAAGCTAGGAATTTTTCTTTTAAATCAATCGGCTCATGAATTATGACGTCTGGCAAAAATGAAAGAATACTTTCTATGAACCATTGGTGGTCTCGAATTTTGCAGACAGATTGAATCATTTCTGTTTCCCCAAATGTCTTTATATTTTTAGTAACTTTTAATTCGAAAATAAGATTTAAGTGGTAAAAGGATTCTCTTGTATGCCAAATTGTTGCGAGTTCAGACTCATTGCTCGAGCTTATAAGAAATCTTTGGAATTGATCTATAGCATTTTGTGTCAACTGTTCGGAAGGAAATTCGAAAGAAGAAGCAGTGCTTTGTAGTTCGAAAATAGATTCTAAACGAAAGATTCTAACATTCTTTCGAGAATGACAGTAGGCTACTAAATAATCAATGCTAGATTCTAATAGATACCAAGGATCTACTTTCCTGAGTTCAATAGCATCTTCATTGGATATATTTTTATCTTCTCTGGTTTTATATTTGAATTCTAAGGATTTCTTTTTGGCTATTGAATCGCGTATGATTTTTTTCATTGAAGAAAAAGATTCAATAGTATTGTAGGGAACTATCTTTTTTATCTTTAATAATAAATCTTGGATAGTTAGAACTTCACTTTTAAGGAGAGTAGATCCATTTTCAGCAAGTTGCGACTCCAATGAATCTCTAAGTAAAATCCATTCTCTAGAAGTAAGAACTATAGTTTTGTCAATATTTTGCGGAATGAGCAAGCGAACTCTTGCTCCATCATATTCCAGCTCTAAATAATCTAAAGGAGTATAAGGATAGGTTCCTACCATATACAATTTTCCTAAAGCTTTCTTGAGTTCTGCCTCTGAGCTAATTCCAGAACCTTTTTTTAATTCTTCAAAGCTAAGTCCATTTGGACTTGAACTCAGTAAACGAATTAAGTTTAGTCGGACTGCAGTTTCTCGAGTCTTAGGATTCATCTGAGTGTGTATGAAACTTCTTCAATTCAATGAATTGGCTGATAAATCAAACCAAGGCATTGAATGAAAGGGTTCTTATTCTTTCGTTCCTAAGAGAACTTTGATTTCCTTTGGGCTTGATGCTGAAAGAGATTGCTTTTCAATTTCTTTTGCTTTTAAATGTCCACCACTTAACTTCTGGCTTACTGTTGAAGGACCGTAATCCAATATTGTAGAGATAGATGCATCTGTCCAAAGAGGTGCGATTGCTTTGTCCCAGTATAAGGGTTCTATTAGTACGGTTTTGAAAAGTCTTTCTTTCAGATCTTCTACTTCTTGTAGATTCTTTCCATCAAAAATGCCATAAACTGGAATTTTAAGGTCAGAGCCTTTGTAGTTGAAGGCAAGATAGTCATAATCTTTGGCCTTGAATTCTGGCCAGGTAGAATTCATAAAAGGACAATGGAAGGGAGCAGTAGTTTTTAAATAAACGAATTTTGCTTTTCTTTCGTCCATTTCTGCTTTGAAGTGTGTCCTAAAAGCTAACAGAGATTCTGGCATTGTAGAAAGTATCATGGAATCAGGAGTGTTGTATAAACTGATATAAACAGAAGTTTTCTCATCCAGGTTCTTATCTTTATTGAACTGATTAACTCTTTGCTCTAACTCCTCTTTGTTGTAACCTATTACGGCTACCATAGGAGCGGGATTTTTATCACCATTAGCTAGATTTTTGTCAATAAGATCTTGGCTAACTTGGAAATTAGGATAGGCTTCCTGCCCTCTAAATCCCATCCAGAATTCAAATGATAAGAAATCTGAATATGCTTTTAGAAAATCTGCACCACTTTTACCTAATGCAATCAGGCAAGCTGCGATAATTCCTTGGCTGTGTCCTGAGGCTCCAGCTGCAAGAGATACAAGTCTTTCAGCAGTATAACCATTATTTGCAAGAAATAAATAATTTCCAACCTGAGTAGCCATAATGGTAGGAACAGAAATAGCTGCTCTGCATAAATAATCATCTGAAGGAGCAGATTCAGGATTTTCTAACCAGGATTTTAATTCAAAGCCTTGGTCAAAAAAACTGGAATTATTAGCTCGTTTAACTTCTTTATCTATTGTAGAAAATGTAATGTCGAAAAATTCTTTAAGACTAGGCTCTTGGTATAGTTTAGAAAGTTCTTTAATCCAGGGAGAACCCTGTCCTCCAAATTGTAGAAATAGTTTCTTATTATCCGCTTGTAATTGGTCAAGAACAGTTGCGTTGCTCATGAAATATCCATCCTATTTATAGTATGGAGTCAAATTAAATTGAGAAAGCGAGCAATCAAGTCAGAAAGATAGATTGAAAGTAGAAAAAGATTCCAAGAAATTAATTTGGAATCTTTTAAATTTATAAAATAGTGAATTAAATTACTTTTTCAATCAATCTACTGAAATTTTCTTCTGAACTTTTCCTGATGAATCAACACAATTTACTTTGCCAGAGTTGCACTTAGAACCTGAATAACCAGTCACATTTCCGCAATCTTTTCCTGTATTTTTCTTGCAGGCATCTTTTGCTTTACCACGAGCTTTGTTGTCATTTCCATCAACACAAACAGAAACATCTTTCGCTTTGGAAAAAGCAAAACATTTCGCTGAAATATCTGCACTTAGGAAAAATGCAGAACCAAGAATTAAACTAATTAGAATTTGTTTTTTCATAATTAAAAAACATTTAAAATATTATTACAATTGTCAATAAAAAATATGCAGAAAGATTATTGAACTTACGCAAAAATCAGATTTTGCGATGGATACCAAGAATAGTTGTATCATCTTGTAAAGCAATTCCTCTTAAAAAGTCTCTTTGCAAGGTTAGGATTGTATCTAAGTATTTGCTAATGGAGATATTACCTTTGTTTTTAATTATTTCGTCTAATCTATGTTCTCCGAATTCTTCATTTTCCTGATTGAATTCTTCGGTTAAGCCATCGGTAAAGAGCAACAATTGTCCATCTATTCCAAATTCCAATTCTTGTCCGGAGTATTTGGAATCTCGTAGAACGCCTATCATTCTCCCTTTTTTCTCTAATTTTGTAATAACACCTTTATTTATTAGATACTGATTGTTATGTCCTGCGGAAGAATATTTAATGGTATTCCTTTTGGTATCAATATCAGCGATTATACAAGTAAAGAATTGATTTAAATTTTGAAAGGATGAAATGAATTCATTATTTAAATAATAAAGCATCTCATGAACAGAATATATTGTTTTGTTCAAAGACTCGTATAGAGTTTTGATCACCATGGTGATCAGTGCAGCTTGAACCCCGTGGCCAGTTGCATCTGCCAAGAAAATTCTTGTTAATCCAGGCTTAAGTTCTGTTATGTGGAAGAAGTCTCCTCCTACTTCTGTTAAGGGAATATAACGAATTCCTATTTCAAGTCCTCCAATGTTTCGATCTTCTTGAGATAAGATACTGGATTGGATTTTGCTAGCTGTAGAAAGATCACTTTGGATATTTTTTAAATTTGCTTCTAATTGGTTAGTTAATTCTTCCTTTTCGCTAATATTCGATCTGATTTTATTCAATACAAGGTTATATCTTTCGGCAATTTGTCCCACTTCTGTGAATGGTTCTATAGTAAGGTTAGAGCTTAGGTCACCCGTTTGCTTTTGGTATTCCATCTCCATGAATAAGTCTGTTAGTTCCGTTGTAGCTTTATGTTCCGCATAATTCAATCCCTGCCGCTCACTTTCTACAGATACTCTTAGTTTATAAAAATGATTCACAAGACTAAGAATTATAAAGCTCAAACCAAATGCAAAAACAGCACAGCTAAGAATCCCAATAATCTGAGTGTTGATTTGAGAGATACGACTCAGTCCTGTTCCAAGCAAGGTATAATCACCAAATATTCCAACAGCTATAGTTCCCCAAATTCCACCTGTTAAATGGACGGGGATAGCTCCAACTGCATCATCTAATCGTAGACGTTCTAATATTTGACGAGTTTCAAACATGAGAACTCCAGAAATGATTCCTATGATTAAAGAGTCGGTGGAGCTTACCGCATGACAGGATGCAGTAATAGCAACTAATCCAACTAAGGCGCCATTCAGTGGTAGTGTTGCCTCTGCATATTTCAATCGAATCCAACCATAAATCAAGGCAGAAGCCATTCCTCCAGAGGCAGATAACATGGTATTTGCGAGGATTCCAGGAATTTTTGATGAGAAAGATAAGGTGCTTCCACCATTAAAACCAATCCAGCCAAACCACAGGATAAGAGTTCCTAACATAGCAATCGGTAGATTGTGTCCTGTTATATTTTTTACTTCACCGTTCTTCCCAAACTTGCCCGTTCTGCTTCCAATGATGATCATTGCAACTAAGCCTACCCAACCACCTACACTATGTACGACGGTAGATCCAGCAAAATCTACAAACCCTAGTTTGGCTAGCCATCCTGTTTCAGTTGAAAATCTTACTAGACTTTTCCCCCAAGCCCAATGACCAAAAATCGGATAGATTATAGATGAAATTAAAGTAGTTACAATGATATAAGCACTAAATTTCATTCGCTCAGCAACAGCACCAGAAACGATGGTCGCCGCAGTACCACAAAACATCAATTGGAAGAGAAAAAATACAGGAATTTGTGGTTCAGAAAATGAAAAATCTGTAAGAAAATGATCTATTCCAATAAATCCAGAATAACTAAAACCATACATGAAACCAAATCCAATCGTATAATATACTATAGTTGCTATTCCAAAATCAGTTATATTTTTGATTGCAACATTTATAGAATTTTTAGTACGTGTAAGTCCAGACTCTAAGCAAAGAAAACCTGCTTGCATAAAGAATACAAGTCCCGAGCAAATGATAAGCCAGAGGATGTCAAATTTTCCTTGGAGCATAATGATGAGATTCTATTTGAAACACTTTTGATCAAGTCAGAAAAAAAGAAAAAAATTTAGTAATTTAAATATTTCTCAAATTTTTTCACTAAAAAAATTTCGAGGACATATTGATACAAATTAAGAACCATGATGTTGATTTAATTTTAGTATAATTATAATTAGGCGGCTGATTTCTTATGATCTACTTTAGATTCTTCTTCTTTCAATCGATCGTGGTCTAAAGCAAGCAACGAAATATTTTCTTCGTATTGGGCTTGGTCCATTCGACCAGCTACTAAATCTTCATAGAGTAGGGCTAGAAGTAAATAAAACATAGATCCTCTCTTAGCTAGAAATGCCCAATGTGACATAATGTCAAATGATTTTTCTATTCTAATAGTAAAATCGACCAAAATAGAGATTTCCAAAGAAAAAAACTAGCCTAAGCTAGAATTCTATTGGTGCGAATAATGCTAAATGGAAGGTTCGAAATTCATACGTATATCCATTCTCTTTGAATATTGGCCCACCAAATGAAAGTCGAAATTTTAAAGGACCAAATTTAGGAGTCTCGAAATAAAATAAAAAAGCAAATGCATTTCTTTTTGCAATATTGACTTGAGATCTGGATAGACTCGCTAAGGTGAGAGCTTCCAAGGGTGTATATAATCCAGGGCTAGATGATAAAAAATAAAATGCTAAGGGATCAGGCTTTAACAATTGATTAGCAGCAAAGTATAGACCCAGTGCTTCTAAGTTATTGCCGCTAGAAAGATTTCCAATTAGATAACTAACTGTAGGATCTCCTGAGGTAGGGCTAATATTTCCAGTGAGGAACTGAATTGCAGAAACATTATTTAAGAAATTTTCACGATTAGATATATCAGAGAAAAGATAGGTAGATGTAATATTAGGATTTTGGAAATCAACTTGTCCATTCAAACGAACATTAGATGGTCCAAAGCCAAGTCCAAATCGATACGAATCAGATCCTTCTTCCCCAATATACAAGATGGGCATAGTCATAGAATAAAATCCCTGCATCCTTGTATTTACATCTTGCTTAGTTCGATTACCTGTCACACTTCCACCAGAGGATGATTCTTCTTCAGCGGAACTAACTTCTGCAGGTTGGGGGACGAATTGGTTATTAAGATAAAAGTTTGAATTATGAATCAGCAAATGGATTCCAACATAATCTGAGATTTGAAAATCCCTTGATTTCACATCCAGCATCCAAGTAAATTCGCCTGGCCCTTTTTGGGTCATGGTAGCATTATTTCCTCTGCCTGAAATATCTACAGTCACACTTTCTAGTGTTAGCCCAGGGTTTATCGAAAAATACTTTAATTTTGAATTAGAATCTTCAAAAGGATCTTCTTTCTTTTTTGGAAGAGGTTCTTTTTCTAGTTCGTATGCATCTAATTGTTCTGGATTACTTTGTGAAAATAATGACTCTGAGCTTATAACTAAGATTAGAATAGACAAGACGTATGTAAGCAATTTGGATTTATAGTATAGTTTTTTCATTCTGGGGCTCTCCAACTTTATATAAAAATTTAATATTTATGGATCAGGAACTAATGCAAATTTTATGGATTCTTCATTTTGAAAAAGTGGATGATCCTTCAGCCCAACATCGGCATACCCACCAGAAATTGGACTCATGATGAGACCATCTCCTTCAAGCATATTCTTTCCGAATTGATAACTGGTATTGAATTCAAGCAAAGGTTCATTCGGTAAAAGAAGTGTGCAGTTGAATTTATTCTCACCTAATGGCTTTACATTTAACTCTAAGGATATGATTCGTGAATTCTTATCAATGTATTGAGCCTGCCATTTGCCAACAAAGTTTTGTTCTACTATTTTCATGAACTCGCGAGAATTTGGGCCTAAAGCTTCCCTTTCCATCGATGGTGTAGAATCCTTTTGGAAGATTGTGCAAGCAGAGCTTGTAAATAAAAAAATAATACAAATCATTAATGGAAATAGAATTTGCTTAAATATTTTCATAGTGAAATTTTAAAGTTAAATTGAAACATTAGAAATTACTGAACGTAAAATCATTTATTTACACAAAATGTTTTAGATCACAATTTAATGTAAACTTATTTACAATGCTTTATTGGAAAAATAAATTTAAACTAAAGTTGTTTAATTAGCGATCTTAGATCATTGATTAGCGAAAAGGGAACGGGCTTAATTTCTTCTGCAAGCTGGATCGCATCATTGATTGTTTTGGTGAGAATTTCTTTTTCGGCTACATAAGCAGCATGGGGCAGGTTTTTTTTGTTATTCTTGAAGATTGTAGCTTTATTATCTATAACTTCTATAATTTGGTTGAGGTATTGAACTTTATTATCCATATTACATTGATCTCCTATATTGACCACCCACTTGGTAGAGGGCATTAGAAATCTGTCCTAAAGTACAGTATTTTCCAGCTTCCATGAGAGAGTCAAAGGTATTCTGATTCTTTATGGCAACTAATCGCAGATTCTCTAAAGAAAGCTCTGCTTCTTTAGAATGAATTTCCTGAAAAAGTTTAACATTTTCTATTTGTTGGTCCTTTTCTTCATTCGTTGAACGAATTACTTGTTCTGGAATAATTGTTGGGCTTCCCTCGGGAGATAAAAATGTATTAACTCCAATTATTGGAAGCTCACCAGTGTGTTTACTGTGTTCGTATTCAAGAGATTCTTCTTGGATTTTATTTCTTTGGTACATACGCTCCATCGCACCTAACACTCCTCCACGTTCTGAAATTCTCTCGAATTCCAAAAGTATAGCTTCTTCCACTAAGTCAGTCAAATCATCGATGATGAAGGCTCCTTGGAGCGGATTTTCATTTTTAGCAAGTCCCAATTCATGATTGATGATCATTTGGATAGCGACTGCTCTACGAACAGATTCTTCAGTGGGAGTGGTAATCGCCTCATCATAAGCATTTGTATGAAGCGAATTGCAATTATCGTAAATTGCATACAAAGCTTGTAAGGTGGTTCTTATGTCATTGAAGGCAATTTCCTGAGCATGGAGAGATCTTCCCGATGTTTGGATATGATACTTTAACATCTGAGATCTTTCATTTGCCTTGTATTTATTCTTCATCGTAGTTGCCCAAATCCTTCGAGCAACTCTTCCAATCACAGCGTATTCTGGATCTAAACCATTTGAGAAAAAGAAAGAAAGATTTGGCGCAAAATCATCTATCTTCATTCCACGACTTAAATAGTATTCAACAAAAGTAAAACCATTTGCAAGAGTAAATGCAACCTGAGTTATAGGATTCGCACCTGCTTCTGCTATATGGTAGCCTGAGATTGATACAGAATAAAAATTACGAATCTGTTCTCGCGTAAAATATTCTTGGATATCTCCCATGAGTCTAAGTGCAAATTCAGATGAAAAGATACAGGTATTTTGTGCCTGGTCTTCCTTCAAAATATCTGCTTGAACTGTTCCTCGCACTGAATTTAGGGTATATTTCTTTATTTTGCTATAGACTTCAGGTGGAAGAACTTGATCACCTGTTAGGCCAAGAAGCATAAGCCCGAGACCTGTGTTGCCTTCAGGTAGCTCACCTTTGTAAACGGGTTGCTTGCTTCCCCGAGCTTCGAATAAGATTTGGATTTTCTTTTTGGTTTTTTCTGCTAATCCCTGTTCGTGGATGTACTTTTCACATTGTTGGTCAATTGTAGCATTTAAGAAGTATGCTAGTAGCATAGGTGCTGGTCCATTGATAGTCATGGATACTGATGTAGAAGGTAGGCAGAGATCAAATCCAGAATACAACTTCTTGGCGTCATCTAAAGATGCTATGCTCACACCTGAATTCCCAATCTTACCATATATGTCTGGTCTAATGTCTGGATCTTCTCCGTACAAAGTTACCGAATCGAATGCAGTGGATAGGCGTGATGCAGGCATTCCCTTACTTAAATAATGAAATCGACGATTCGTTCTTTCTGGTCCACCTTCCCCTGCGAACATACGAGTTGGATCTTCCCCTGTTCTTTTGAAAGGATAAACACCAGCAGTATAGGGAAATTCCCCTGGAAAATTCTCTGTATAAGTCCAATAAATTATTTCTTCCCAATTCTTGAATTTAGGCACAGAAACTTTGGGTATCTTTAATCCACTCAAAGATACAGTTGAATTGGGAACTTTAATCTCTTTGTCTCTAACCTTGTAGACAAATTCATCCTTTTTGTAATTTGAAATCTTAGTATCCCAATTCTCAATTATACTACGTGTAGTTTGGTGAAGTGATTGCCAAGTATCTTTGAAAAGGGTATCGAGTGACTTCTTAGTATCGCTTTCTTTTTCCTTGAGAAGTTCAATTGTACCTTTGATCTGCCAAGCCTGTCCTGCTAACTTTGATTCGGATCTTACGAATTCTTTGTAGTTTTTGTTTTCTACAACTATCTCTGAGAGGTAGCGTGTGCGCTCTGGAGGAATTATCATTGCTTTTTCGCTAAATCCGATAGGAAGGTTTAAAGAGGATTTCCAATCCAAGGAAAATTTATCAGATGTTAATTGGATAATTTTTCCATAGAGAGCGTTCATTCCTGGATCATTGAATTGTGAGGCGATGGTTCCAAAGACTGGCATAGCATCTATATTTTCTTGGAATAGTTGTCTTGATCTTTGGTATTGCTTTTTAACATCACGGATCGCATCTAAGGCTCCCCGTTTGTCAAATTTATTCAATGCGATGATGTCGGCATAGTCGATCATATCGATCTTTTCTAGTTGGGTTGCAGCTCCAAATTCAGGTGTCATTACATAAAGAGAAAGATCGGATACCTCTGTGATTTCAGAATCACTTTGTCCTATCCCTGCTGTCTCGACAATGATCATATCGAACTCAGCAGATTTCAGTATTTCAATTGTGTTCTTGATACTTTTGTTCATAGCAACGTTTGCTTCTCTGGTTGCAAATGAGCGCATATAAACTCTTGGATGGAAGGAAGAATTCATTCGAATTCGATCTCCCAGTAGAGCACCACCTGTTTTTCGTTTGCTGGGATCGACTGAGAGAACAGCGAGTTTTTTCTCAGGAAAATCTTCCAAGAATCTTCGCAGCAATTCATCGGTTAAGGATGATTTGCCAGCTCCTCCCGTTCCTGTTATTCCTAGAACAGGAACTATTTTGTTGCTAGGTGGAAATTGTAATTTTTCAGTAAGTGTTGATTTGTCAGAATTTCTAAATGCTGTCTCAACCATAGTTATTGCTTGGGCTATTGCCAATGGATTGCGCTTACGAACTTGGGAAGTAAGATCACCGTTGAAGGATGTAGGAGGGATAAAATCAGATCTTTCCACTAGATCATTGATCATTCCTTGTAGACCTAGAGCCCGTCCATCATCTGGTGAGTAGATTTTGTCAATACCATATGACATAAGTTCGGCGATTTCAGTTGGCAAAATCGTTCCTCCTCCCCCACCGAATATTTTAATATGCCCAGCTCCTCGCTCTTTTAAAAGATCATACATGTATTTAAAAAATTCAACATGCCCACCTTGGTAAGATGTAATCGCAATTCCTTGAACGTCCTCTTGGATGGCACAATCAACAATCTCTGCTACAGAACGATTGTGACCCAAATGGATTACCTCTACTCCAGACTGCTGGAGAATCCTTCTCATTATGTTGATTGAAGCATCATGACCATCAAAAAGTGAGGCCGCAGTTACAAAACGGACAAGATTTTTAGGTCGATATGCAGAGGATTCCATACTGTAATTGTTGAAAAACTGTGGAATATGTCAATCAAAACTGAGTCAGGATTGAATTGGGATTGAATTAGGAAATTTATTGCATTTTTAAAAATGATACTTAGAATTATTACAAGTATTAAACGCAAAAAATAATTGTTGAATCAATGTATAGTTTGATTTTATTTAGTCGCATAGTTTTAAGTAAAAGGAAATTATTTTATGGAAGTTAAAGAGTTTTTTGATGTCAGGACGTTTACTTTAACATATATTGTTTGGGATAAGAAGACAAAGGATGGTGTGATTATTGATGCTGTCTTGGATTATGAGCCTATAGGCTCTCGAATTTGGCCTGAATCTTTGAAGAATTATTTAGATTATTTGAAATCAAATTCAATACAACTTCATTATATTTTGGAAACCCATGCCCATGCCGATCATCTCAGTGCAGCTCCTTATTTAAAGAAACAGTTTCCAAAAGCGAAGACTGCTATAGGAGAACAAATTGTATCTATACAGGAATTTTTTAAGAAAGTGTTCTCTTTAGAATTATTGAAAACAGATGGTTCCCAATTCGACCTCTTGCTAAAAGATTCAGAAGTCCTTAGAGCAGGTTCTCTTGAGATTAAGGTAATTCATACCCCAGGACATACTCCCGCTTGTGTCTGTTATTTGGCAGGAGATAAATTATTTACAGGAGATCTGCTTTTCATGCCTGATTATGGAACGGGACGTTGTGATTTTCCAAAAGGAGATTCTCATTCACTCTACCATTCTGTTATGGAAAAAATTTATACACTTCCCGAGAACACCCAAATTTATACAGGCCACGATTATATGCCAAATGGTAGGCCTTTGCGATTCCTTTCAACGGTTGGTGAATCCAAAAAAAACAATATACAACTACCCTCTAGTCGCAGTGAATCAGACTTTGTAAAATTTCGTGAGACTAGAGATTCTAATCTTTCTGCTCCCAAGCTTTTGTACCAATCTGTAATCAGCAATATCAATGGTGGAGGCTTGCCTCCTCTTCAGGAAAATGGCAAAAACTATTTCAAAATTCCTGTAAATTTGGAAGATCCAGGACATTTACTTTGAGTATAATACAATTACTACTTCCTGTTATAGTGGGAATTAGTTTAGGATTAATTGGAGGTGGAGGGACAGCGCTTGCTGTTCCTGTGTTGGTGTATTTTTTCGAGCAAGATCCAAAGTCAGCGATAGGAATGAGCCTTGGGATAGTTTGTGTTGTTAGTTTAGTAGGTTCACTTTCACATCTAAAGAAACATAATGTCCGATTGGAAAGTGCAGCATTCTTTACACCATTTGCAATGTTAGGTGCTTTTATCGGAGCAAAAATCGCAACTCTTCCCATCATCACTTCCTTTGTACAATTAGTTCTATTCTCTATTACGATTTTATTTGCAAGCTCGATTATGATTCTACGAAACTCAGAAACACCAGCAATGGAAGTTGAATTGAATCCGAACACTTCCCAATTTGATAAAGAAGATAATCTTACTAATGCAAAAGAAATGGGAGAAGGAGTAATAGACGCAAAGCCCTTATTTGAAAGCCACTTCCAAATTTCATTTCGTGACTTGAGTCAATATGCTTCCACTGGTTTGTTTGTTGGTATTCTCACGGGCTTGGTTGGAGTGGGCGGCGGATTTTTAATCGTACCTACATTAGTTTATCTTGCCAAGATTCCTATTCGTCAGGCGATAGGAACAAGCCTAGTAGTAATATTTTTCAATTCATTCAGCGGTTTCTTAGGTTATCTGGGAAAGGTAGAAATGGATTGGCTTGTTATGGCTATCTTTATCGGACTTGCCTTAATTGGAGTTGTGTTAGGCTCTCATTTTTCCAATCGCATGCCTAAGAAGTTTTTGCAGAAAATATTCGGGATCTTTTTATTCTTAGTGGGAATTTGGATTCTAAGCCAAGAGTTAATCTAATAAATTATTTCCAGTTTCGAATTATTTCAACTAATTTCACTATGTTTCCTTTTGTTGATTCGAATTCCAGTCCACTTCTTTTTCCGCCAACTGGTGCCATGGGTCCGTCAATGGATAGCATTGCAATTCCATGAATCAATGACCAAGCAAAGCGAATTTTTTCTGTATTCATTTTTCTTTTGGCCAGGTCAGGATCAATAGCTAGGATCAATTCTCTTAATGCTAGGTCACCTGTTTGTTGAAATCTTATTGTACTCCTATCAATTCTTTTTGAATGAAATATCAATTGGAAAAATTTAGGCTCATCTATAGCAAATTTTATATATTCAGAAGAAACTACATAGATTGGATCTTCATCTGGAAATTTTGAAAGTTGAGTTCGCAGTCTAAGGGACAGCCTTTCGAAAGCTCTCGAGCCAATTTCAGTAAGTATTTCACTTACATCTTTAAAATAGTGACCTGGAGCACTATGAGCAACTCCTGCTTCTTTGGCACAAGCCCTTAGTGAAAATGCCTCTAAACCTTTTGATCGAAGTAAATTCTCAGCAGTTTGAATTAAGGTTTCATATAAATTCCCGTGATGGTAGGACTCTTTGGTTGATTTAGAGTTTTTGGGGACTTTGATTTTAAGCTTTTGATCCATTTGGATTAGGTAAACGAATAGGATTTGAATTTCAATTACATTTATATCTTGACACCGACAAGATGTTTATGTTATGGTAAACTTGACAATGTCAAGATACGGTTACAAATTAGGAGAAATTACAGTCATGTCAAGTAGAGCAAAGTTTTTCAAACTCAGAATATTCAATCTAACGATAAGTAAATACCAGGCTATTTTATATTATGGAATAATTTCATTTATATTTTTGATATCTCATAGTAATTTAAAAGCGGAATCTTTAGATTTGCCAAAGCAAGGAATCCGATCGAATGTGCTTTGGCCGATATTCCCAGGCGGAAAATTTCGTTTCGCCTATAGAAGATCCTTACATGATAATCAAACTTGGAGAACGGATCTTTTGTTGGGTATTGGTTATTCTGCTCCAGAAAGAAGATCAACTGAAGGAACTTTTACTGAGACTTCGGGAATCCTTGGATTTAGGCAATTTTTCTCCAGTCCTTGGCATTTTGAATTTCAAGCTGCCTATGGTCGAAGTAATATAACACGCGCTGTAAGTCCTGGATTGTTAAATCGTCGTACATTAGCACTAGGCCTGGCTGACACCAACTATTTAATTTATGATGAATTGTTCAGAAGAAAGAGCTATTCTAGTCTTGATCTAGAATTGATGGGATTAGTCGGATATGAATGGAAATTGAGCGATAATTGGTCCATTGATTTGCAAGCAGGAGTAGCTAAAGTGGTATCAAAATCAGATCCATGGCCTACATACGCTGACAGCACTCGAGTTAGACTCGTTGGTGAATCTGCCATTCCGGTCGGAGTTGTAAATATTACATATTGGTTTTGAAGTAAGGATATAATATCCAGGGAAATATTTCTCTGGGCATTTAGGATAAATTCCTTTTTTTAACAGGTGGAAGTTTTTCGATCCAACTTTCACCAGTTAATTTATATTTTTTCACCTGAATGTATGAAATAAAAATAAGTTTTGTTAATTTGTGTATTTATCAGATATTCGAGATAATTATCTGTACAAGCTTTTTGTACTTTTTTAACAAGATAATGTTGCGAATGTTTAGTTCCATTAATAATTTATTTATAGATACGAATAATTTCATCCACATTCTGAGATTCTAAATCTACCTTAACACGAGCCTCGTAAGTCTTGTTACAATCTGTACAAGTTACTTTAGCCGAAGTCTCCATCCAGTCATAATCACCGCCAGTGGGAGGAAGGCTATAGCTTATGTTACTCACTTTAGCATTAGAAAGTTTACTGCAGTTAGGGCAATGGAATTGATTCATGTATAGATAAGTATTTGAAATTTATCGTTTGAGTTCTTGATCCGAACTCATGAGTTGCTTTTCTCTTAGGATAAGATAGACCGCAAAACCCACTGCAACACCTGGAACGACTCCCAATAGCAGACAGATCCAACCATATTTGAACTTCTTTGATTCGTAAGCAATCCAGGTCGCAAGTATTGCCCAGGTAACAAATACATCATAAGAATAACCAGAGGAGTAGGGGTTTACAAAGCCTGCAAGAAAGGCTCCCAAAACATCGAAGTCAACTAATAAAGGTGGTATAACTACGATTATAAATAAAAGTAAGAAAGTGAGACCTAAGAGTCCTACAATAAGAATGAATGTATTTTTTTGCATAAGAAAACTCTCCGAGAAATTTGTATAGATAAAGGTTCTATTTTAAAACCAATTAGGAATGACCTCATCATCTAAAATTAAAAAGGTTTAGTCATCAACTTTTCTATGTAAATAAGATTCCTTGGAAATTATTTTTTACAAGAAATAAGAAAAATAAAATAAATAACTTTCTTGTAATGAAAGAAAAGTTTTTATAAAGATTATACCAAGTAAGATAAAAGGAAAATATATGCCTACCGATTCCCAACTAGAGATTATTTCCCATAACGAGGGACGATTGATTGAATTAAAGATGAACTTTAATGAAAAGAACACATATGATGTGGAAGGTTTGTCCTCTATTGTCAATACCTTGCAAGAATTAGAGAAAAATCCGAAGCTGAGAGCTGTCATACTTTCCAGTAAACAAGAGACGTATTTTTCCAATGGACTCGAACCCAAGATGTTTCTAGGTGCAACAAGAGAGCAGGTGCATTACGCTGTTAGCTTACTCTTGAAGGCATCGCAGGCATTTTATTTTTTTCCCTTTCCTACAGTTTCTTTAATCCAAGGACATTGTATGGCGGCAGGAGCAGTATTTGCGATTTTTTCAGATTACAGATTCATGATTGATAAGGGAGCAAGAATAGGATTTTCTGAAGCTTTGATAGCCTTGAATTTTCCTTCATTTCCTGCTCGAATCTTAGCTGAACTAGTTGGTCATCAGCTGGCTCGCGATCTATTGTATACAGGGAAGTTGCTCAAAGGTGAGGAGGCAAAATTGAATAAGCTGGTTGATTTTACCTTTTCCAAGGAGATTATCCGTGAAGAAACTCTTAAATTTGCCAAGAAACTTTCCTCTCTGCCATTGGGTTCCGCTAAAGGTTTGAAGAAATCTCTGATAAATCCCAAAAGAATAGGCATTGAGAAAATAATGGAATGGGATACAAATGAGCTTGTAGATACAATACTTACGGAAGATGCCCAGGAAGGCTTTCGTTCTATCTTGGAATCTCGAAAACCTAAATTTAATTCCTAAATCAAGCGCTTGATTGGAATTTTCCTTGAAGCTTTATCGATACCAAGGTCTAATGGAAAAGTTTTCCAAGAGAAAACAGTTTCATTAAGGTTCAGGAGAGAGAGGATTATGGCCAAGAATTTAGCAGAAGTTTTTAGAGAATCATCAGAGAAATACGGTTCCAAACCCATCGTTTGGTCAAAGAATAAGCAGAAAAAATACGAATCTAGTTCCTACAAAGAAATCTATGATGATGCCTTAAATCTCGCTGAGGGACTAATCGACTTAGGCTTAAAAGCCCGGGAAAATGTCGCAATCCTTGCTGATAACCGCAAAGAATGGTTAATCTCTGATATGGCAATTATAATAGCAGGTGCAGTAGATGTACCTCGTGGAACAGATATTACGGATTCTGAAATTGAATACATCATTAATCACTCCGAAGCTAAAATCCTTTTTGTTGAGCATGACAAGATGCTTGAGAAGTTCCAAAAGAACAAAGCTAAATGCAAAGGCATTAAAACCATCATTATGATGGATCCAGAATCTAAAGAAAAAGGTGTTACTCACCTTTCTGATTTAATAGGAAAGGGCTCAAAGATCCGTGGTAAAGATAAGTCTAAGGCTGAAGCTCGCATAGCTGACATTAAGCCGGATGATCTATTTACGATGATTTATACATCTGGAACAACTGGTCAACCAAAAGGTGTTATGCTAAAGCATGAATCTATGATGCACCAATTAGAAGAAGTCGGTCCGCGAATTAGTTTCTCAGAAGCTAACGAAAGATTTCTTTCTATTCTTCCTGTATGGCATATCTTTCAAAGATACATGGAATATATTTCTGTTCGTTATGGTGGAGAGAGTTATTACACAAATGTTCGTGATTTAAGAGATGATTTCAGTAAAGCAAAACCTACTTTCATGGCATCAGCTCCTAGACTCTGGGAAAATATCTACAACGGTATCTTTACAAGAGTCAATGATCCTAAACAAACACCTCCTGTTAGACGGTTTCTCTTCAATCTTGCTTATTTCTATTCTAAGAATTGGAATGCTACCACGCGTTTCTTCAGAGGGAATCTAGTGGACTATACCAATAGAAATATTTTTCAAAGTCTTGGACTTGCCATAAAATATTTAGTACTGGGTGTAATTACTGGTCCTTTTGTTGTAACGGCAATTAGCTTAGGGCTTGCCTTCACAATTGCTTCTGGAACTGCATTCCAAGTTCCTCTTTTTGTATTAGCTGGACTCGGTGTTCTATTTAATTTTGCAACCCTAGACAAGGTTGTTCTTTCCAAGATTCGTCTAGCAACTGGAGGTCATTTAAAAGCATCTCTTTCTGGAGGTGGTGCACTTCCAGGTCATGTGGATGCTTTCTTCAATGATATCGGAATGAAGGTGATCGAAGGCTATGGTATGACAGAAACCAGTCCAGTGATCTCAAACAGAAATTTTGACAGATTGATCATTGGCTCGGTTGGAGATGTTGCTCCCAGCACAGAGCTTCAAATACGAGGGGAAAATGGAGAGGTTCTCACTCATATAAACGACAAGCACCAGATACTTGCTGGAAAGCTTGGAGTAAAAGGAGTCGTGTTCGTAAAAGGCCCACATGTAATGAAGGGTTACTTTAAGAATCCAGAAGCCACTAAGAAAACAATCAAGGAAGGTGGTTGGATGGATACTGGTGATTTGGGTATGATCAACTACAAGAAGACACTTACTCTCACAGGACGTGCCAAAGATACTATCGTGCTCCTTGGCGGGGAAAATGTGGAACCTGTTCCTATCGAGAACCGAATTGCAGAATCCGCATATATCTCCCAAGTTATGGTCTGTGGACAGGATCAAAAAGTCTTAGGTGCTATTGTAGTTCCTGATTTTGACAAGATAAAAGAATTCTGTGAAGTCAATGGAATCGATGCCACTACTCCCGATCAAATAATAGCAAGTGACAAGATCTACGATCTTATCCGTAAAGAAATCAAATCTCTGAATTCTACTAAAACGGGTTTTAAATCTTTTGAACAGGTTACTCCATTCGCTCTAATTAAGAAACCATTCGAAGTCGGTGATGAGTTGACTAACCTAATGAAGATGAAGCGTCATGTGATTACTGCTAAGTATGAAAAAGAAATTAAGAAAATGTATAAGTCGAATTAGGGGAATTATAAATCTTTAAGAGAGGAAACTCTCTAATTCTAAATTTAGGAAATGCCACCCTTTGTATTTTGCATAGGGTGGTTTTTTTATGCTATAAAACAAATACGATAATTACTGTAGAATAAAAATTGTTGAGTCCATTCTTGTTATGTGAATATTTGTATTATGTCTGCCAAAACTTTTTTGAATCCTCGACAAGCACTTAATAAAGCATATCTTAAGAACAAAATCAATCGATTAGAGATTGAAAATTTTAAAGAAAACTTAATAACAATGCTAGTTCGTGCTAATGAGAAAGAATCCGAGGAGTTTCATAAAAATCTAGTTTCTGACTTTCTAAAAGATACCTATTATAAGCA
>Ga0100403_1000251_pt1 | contig 50431 bp, 65 predicted proteins | sample CryGeymet201501t_FD_83663 | JGI IMG/M metagenome (GOLD analysis project Ga0100403, IMG submission 83663) | Groundwater microbial communities from Crystal Geyser aquifers in Utah, USA - Crystal Geyser metaG 2015-01t | ecosystem: Environmental > Aquatic > Deep subsurface > Groundwater | place...
ATGCAGGAGCGGCTGTGCCAGCTTCGAAACGAAGAGCCCGACAGCCGAGGCCCCGATCGAGAGTACCGGTTCAAGGAGCGGATCAGGATCTTGCTGAACGCATACCGGGAGCTGGTCGGGTACAGCTACACCCTTGACCAGTGCGCGCGGCTGTGACAACGGCGCTGCAATACCTTCCGCGGTCCAGTAACTTCACCGCTTCGGAGTGGCCGGATGTCAACGTACTGGCCCTGATCGACGCGCGCGTGCTGCAGAACCTGGATACGCTGCGGGACCGGCACGGCCAGGCTATCCATCCTTCAAGACATCCAGACGGCTGGGCGCGTGTGAGTGGATCCGCCACGAGCCAGCACTACGCGGTCGGCCGGCTCAGCACCGCAGCAGACGTGTTCCCGGCTGGTGACGTGCTCTCTTGCTGGCTGCAGGCGCTGGCCATGCCGGTGTGGGGCGGCATCGGCTTGTACCTCGACACCCTCTTGAACCCGTTTCAGCCCGGCGCGATGATGCACCTGGACATTCGCACAGGCCCTCGCAAGCTCTGGATCAGGAATGAGGTCGGGGAATACATCTCTGAAAGCCTGGCGCCCCAACGGTTCTGGGACGCTTTGCCCCGAGTGAGGAGACGTCGATGGACGCCATAATCAGCTGGACAGGATTGACCCAGGCCGACGTGCTGGCAATGCTGGTCGGGGCCTTGATCTGCGTTGGGTTCACGCAGATGCTCAAAGCTCACTTGCTGCTGTCGCGCGCCCAGAAGCAAATGCTGGCATTCGCCATCGGCAGCTTCGCGACATACACGCTGGTCCCGCCGTTCGGGACCGCGCCGGACTGGAAGTCTTTGTGGCTCGGGCTGCTCGTGGGGCTATTCACGCCGACCGCTTTTCGCATCTTCAAGATCATCGCGCACAAGAGGGGCTGGGAATGGGCGAAAGAATTATGAAAGCTCGCGGGCGATGACTGCGGCTTTCGGATAGAGCGAAACAGAAACGTGGACCGAGGAGTAGAGATGGAAAGCGAAGTGGAGATGAAAAGCAGTGAAGCGAAGCACCTGGCGGAAGTGATCAAGGAGCATAGCGAGGCCGTTGCCAAGGCTGGATTCCCGATCGCGGCAAGGGCCTCGTACCTGTCGGCGATGGCATCCCTGCAGCAGCTGGAGCGCTGGGCAGATTATTTCAACCAAGCCCAGACCCAAGCAAAAAGTGAAGAGTCTCGCTGAAGATCACGACTTCGTCGAGTGGGTGATGTCATTCTCTCATCGCCCACTCGATGCCGTGACAGCGTGGTATCACTGGGGCGAAGGCGACCTCGAAGGGTTTGATGGGCCGGACAAGTGGCAGCAGCGGGTGCTGGCGCGGATCCAGAGGCGGCTGCAGCAGGGCGTCAGTCCGATCCGGATCGGGGCCAGGGCCGGCCATGGTGTCGGCAAGTCTGCGATGATCGCCTGGCTCATCCACTGGTTTGCATCGACCCGGCCGAACCCGCAGATCGTCGTCACCGCCAACACCAAGAACCAGCTCGACACCAAGACCTGGCGCGAGCTTGCCCGGTGGAAGCCGCGAGTGATCAATGGCGACTGGTTCGAATGGTCGGCGACCCGGTACAAGCTGAAGGGCTGCGAGGACACCTGGTACGCGTCCGCAATCCCTTGGTCGAAGCACAACCCACAGGCGTTCGCGGGCACGCACGAGCGCCACGTGATGGTGATCTTAGATGAAGCAAGTGAGATCGCGCCGGAAATCTGGGAGACGATCGAGGGCGCGCTCACGACGCAGGGAGCGATCATGGTGGCGTGCGGCAACGCGAGTTCGACCAGCGGCAAGTTCGCGGACATCTGGGGGCGCCTGAAGAAGTACTGGGACACGTTCCAGATCGATGGGCGAGAGGCGATGATGACGGACAAGAACCTGATCGACCAGTGGGCGGAGACCTATGGCGAGGACAGTGACTTCTTCCGGGTCCGGGTAAAGGGCATGCCGCCGAAGCAGGGCGCGAAGAGCCTGATCAGCAGGGAGAAGGCTCTTGAGGCGCAGGCCCGGGACATCAAGGACAGCCACGTCAACCCCTCGGCGCCGCTGATCATGGGCGTGGACATTGCGCGCCAGGGCGGGTGCGACAACGTGATCCTGCTGCGGAAGGGGCCGAAGGTGTCCAAGGACATGCGGATCTTCCAGGAACGAGACCTGATGAAGACGGCGGGCATCATTGCCCACCAGATCAACACGTACCGGCCGGACGTCTGTTTCATCGACGCGGTCGGGATGGGCGCCGGCGTGCTCGATCGGCTGATCCAGATGGGTCATGATTGCGTGGTCGGCGTGCATGCCGGCAATTCGCCGGACGAGAAGGAGGTGTTCTTCAATCGGCGGATCGAGATGTGGTATCGGATGGCGGAGTGGATCCCCACTGCGGACCTGCCGCAGAACGATCGGCTGATCGATGAACTGACCGCGCCAGAGTTCTATTTCGACGCGAAGTCGAAGATGCGATTGGAGTCGAAGGACGAGATGGAGCGCCGGGGCGTCCCGTCACCGGACATCGCGGACGCGCTTGCTCTGACGTTCGCCTATGCCGTTCCGGTGAGGCAGCAGGACGACCACGCTCTAGTGGAACCGGAGGTGGTGTGATGATAGGATGCGCGGCATGAGCAGAGTGAACATGGATCCGCCTACCGCGCACTCGATCGACTGCGACGAGCTGGTTGACGCCCTGGATCCGGACCCCGGGTTCGAGGTCGTCTACCCGGCAAGACACTTCGGCGAAAGGAATTTCGTGGAGTATGACCCTTACGAATGGATCGAGGACGATGAAGAATCGTAAGCCGGAACACAGCCTGTCGGACGAACTGATCACGCACCCGGGCCTGCTCAAGGTTCACGCGTCACTCGCGATCCTGACCAAGGATATCGGCGAGATCCTGACGAAGAAGTTCCCAGGATGGGCATGGGCCGTGCGCCCAGACCAGACCGGGATGGTGATCGACGTGATGAACCTGCACCTTCACGACGAGTGGGCCTACACGATCCGGACCGCGGAGATCCACAACGACCCGCGCCGGCGCCTGGCGGAGGTTGCCGGCCGCGAGATCCTGCAGCGGTCCGGGTTCGAAGCGCGCGGACTCAAGGGGCAGGAGCACGCGCTGAAGGTCGCCAAGCGCGACGGCAAGGGCCGGGTGATCCCGATCCACGTCTGGGACCGACTGACGCGTCAGCAGCGTGAAGCGAAGCGTGTCGAGGAGGCCGCAGCGAACCTCAGGAGCTATGTCGATGGCCTCATCCTACAGTCCTGATCACCAGTCCCGGCTCGAAGGCGGTGACGTCGAGTTCGGCGACGAGGACCGCTCAAACGACGAGTTCTGGCTGCAACTCCAACGGACCGGCTGGGAGCAAGCGGACAGCTGGTTCAACTCGTCGGTCCGGTCTCGCGCCGAGCGCAACCTCGCCCACTACAAGAGCCGGCACGCGCCCGGGTCGAAGTACTACCGGGAGGAGTACGCCAAGCGGTCCCGGCTGTTCCGTCCGAAGACGCGCACGGCAATCCGCAAGCAGGCGGCCGCGATCGTGCGCGCATTCTTCGCGACCCAGGATGCGCTGTCGGTCAAGGCGATGGACACCAGCAACGAGGAGCACCGACTGGCGGCAGAGGTCCACCAGATCGTCCTGAACTGGCGCCTGGAGAATTCGGTCCCCTGGTACAAGATCACGGTCGCTGCGATGACCGAAGCGGCGATCCACGGGATCGTCATCTCGAAGCAGTACTGGGAGTATGAGGAGGAACAGCTGGAAGAGGAATCGATCAACGTCACCCGGGCGGGTGTCAAGGCCGAGAAGCGCATCGTCCGGCGGGTCAAGCATGACCGTCCGATGAGCCGGATCGTGCCGATCGAGAACTTCCGCATCTCTCCCGGATCAGATTGGCTGGACCCGATCGAGTCATCGCCCTACATCATCGAGCAGCGCCCCTACTTCCTGTCGACGCTGCGCGATCGGATGATGAGCCATTCGAAGATCCCGTACCGCGTGATCTCGGACGCGGAGCTTCGGACCGGACGCGAGAACACCTACGACTCGATCCGAGCCAAGCGCGAAGACTCAAGGGACCGTTTCGCGGACATCTTCGCCAGCAACTCCGACCACGACATCGTGTGGGTCCGGGAGGTGATCGTCCGGATCGACGGAATGGACTACTACTACGAGACCCTGAGCGACAGCAAGATGCTCTCGGACCCGGTCCCCTTGAGCCGGGTGTCGAAGATCGGCCGCGCCTACGTCATGGGCCAGCTGGAGATCGAGCCGCACTCGCTGACGCCGGACGGTACGTCGGACCTCGGGCACCAGATTCAGACCGAGGCCAACGAGGTATCCAACAGCCGCATCGACAACGTCCGCTTGGCGATGACCGGTCGGTACATCGTGGCCCGCGGCCGGCAGACCGACATCCGGACCCTGATGAAGAACGTCCCGGGGTCGGTGACCTTCTCGCAGAACGTCAACGACGTGAAGGACATGCGGCCACCGGACGTAACCGCGTCCAGCTACCAGGAGCAGGACCGTCTGAACCTGGACATGGACGACCTGCTCGGCATCTTCTCCCAGAGCACGGTCCAATCGAACCGGGCGATGAACGAGACCGTCGGCGGCATGACGATGCTCCAGGAAGGGTCGAACGAACTGATGGAGATGATCGCCAGGAACTTCGCCGAAACCTGGTATCAACCCGCCCTGCAGCAGCATCTGCTGCTGGAGTCGCACCACGAGTCGGATGCAATGGTTCTGCGGATCGCCGGTGACAAGCTCGGCCAGAGCGTGGGCGAAGTGTTCCGGATGATGCAGACGCCAGCATCGGTGGCGGTCAATGTTGGGTTCGGCAACACCAACCCGCTGATGCGAATCGAGCGCCTGCGGGTGGGCCTGGAGACGTTCGAAGCGTTCGCGCCGGGCTCGCTCTTGAAGGCAGACCAGAACGAAATCGCGAAGGAAGTGTTCGGCGCGCTCGGCTACAAGGACGGCGCCCGCTTCTTCCCGCACCTGGCGGACAACGAGGAGAACCCGCAGGTGGCCCAGATGCAAGCGCAGATCGACGAGCTGACCGCGATGCTCGAAGGCGAGCAAGCCAAGGAGCAGACCAAGCTGCAGATCGAGGAGATCCGGGCGATGAACCGTCGGGAGATCGAGGAGATCCGCGCCGCGTCCAAGCAGTTCACCGAAGAGATGCGCGCTCAGGTCAAGGCGATCGACCAGCAGATCGCCCAGGAGAAGAACGAGATCGCCAAGCGCGAGCTGTACATGCAGCGTGAGGCGCTGTCGCACACGATCCAGGACGCCGAGCGCCGCCTGACGATGGAAGAGGCGCAGTTCGAGGCAACATTCAACCAGGACATCCCGGACGCCGAGCCACAGCAGGAACTGATCGACTCGTTGCGGACCCCGTCGTCGGGCACCCCGATCAAGGAACGCAAGGATGGCGTCACGACGGCCGAGGTGACGGATGACAGATCCGGCGTCCTGGCTCGCGGCGACTACGGCACCATTCCATTCATGGAAGGCTGATGGACCAAGAAGAGCAACTGATCAAAGCGCGTAATCAGACCGAGATCGAACGACTTGAGTTTGACCCGGATCTGCTGCGCGCGATCCGCCTCGGCATGGAGGTCGAAGACTTCATGCGCGAATCCCCGGTTGGGATCTTCATCTACAACCGGGCAATGATGGCGTTGTCGAATTGCAACGACATCATCATGAACGCCCCGGACCTTGAGGGTGAGGAAGTGAAACTGGCGCACCAGGATGCCCGTGTCGTGATGAAGCTATTGGACTGGCTGAACGATGCCCTGACCGCCGCGAAAGAAGCTGAGACCCAGCTTGAGGAGCAGAACGATGACTACCGAAACGAGCCGCCAATCTACTGACATCGACGACAAGCCGACGACCACGGACAGCGAGCGAATGGACGTTCGCACGAAGATCGTGGCGAAGGGCCGTGATCGCCGGAAGGAGTCCCTCCTGGAGGTCGGGATGGACAAGGACACCGAGCGCGTGTTCAATGAACTGAACGGCGTCGACGATGAAGACGACGCGGAGGCGAAGGATCTCGCCAAGCGGGCGGCCAAGGAACAGGCGGCGGCGAAGCCGAAACCGCAGGAAGAGAGCCGGGTTGCAGAAACCATGCAGACGGTGGTAATCTACGGCAAAACCTACCAAGTGCCCGAAGCGGATATTCAGCGCGCCGGGGGCTTGGAGGCCTACCAGAAGCAACGTGCGGCATCGATCCGGATGTCAGAAGCATCTGCCACCCTTCAGAGGGCGCAGAGACAGAAGGAAGAGTTGGACCGCCGCCAGCGCGAACTGGATGAACGGGAGAAGAAGCTCAGAGAGCAAACCTCCCAGCGGCCGCAAGGCCAAGAGCCACCCCAGCAGGGCGCTCGCCAGCCGGACGAAGATCGAGACGCTCGCGTCAAGAAAATCGTCAACGGCATTTTCAGTGGCTCGGAAGAAGCGGCCGCTGACGCGATCAGGGAAATCCTGTCGCAGACGGAACACCGGGAAGACCTGTCGGCGGAAGAAGTTTCGCAGCGGGTCTTGGCCAAGCTGGAAGACGACAAGCGCAAGGAGCGCGAGCGTCAACAGCAGGACGAGCAGGCGAGATTCGAAGCCGTTCGTTCCGAGGTCAACCGGGTCATGTCATCCGAGTATGGCGATGTGCTGAAAGACCCAGACCGCAGAGCAATTGCCTTGTCGCGGTTCGAACGGGCCAAGAAAAACCCAAGCAACGCCGGACGCTCACTGACAGACCTGGCCCGAGAAGCCGGCGATTATGCGCGTGGGTTTGTGGCGAACACGCCCGAAGCGCAGATGGCCGGCAGGGTTCGAGAGAAGCAGTCGCTGCCTCCCGAATCATCCGCCCGCGCAAGGATGCCTGCAAGCGATCAGCCTCAGCCGTTGAACCCGAAGCAGTTTATCGAGCGGATGAGGCAGCACCGCGCTGGTGCGCCCCCCGTCAAACGCTGATCGAGCGAACGAACAGGAGGCTCAGGAAATGGCAGGTCAATTGTGGTCCATCGATGTAATCGGCGGCTTCATGTATTCGGACGAACTGTCCGATATTCTCCGCATGGAGCTGCTCCCCGCGGTCAAGTTCCGCCAGTTCTGCGACGCCAAGGACGCCACCGAAAAGGGGCTGAACCGCGGTGACGAGTTCTCGTGGAACGTCTACTCTCGCCTGAAGAAGAAGGGTCGCCGGATCCAAGAAGACGAGAAGATGCCGGAGACCAAGTACACGATCACCCAGCAGCGCCTGGTGATCGACGAGTACGGCAACTCCGTGCCCTACACCGGTCGACTGGACAACCTGTCGAAGCAGCCGGTGACCGACGTCATCCACAAGGTGCTGAAGATCGACGCGAAGGAAACGCTGGACGCTGCCGCGCACGCCCAGTTCAACCTGACCCCGCTGCGGGTTGCGCCGGTCAGCGGCACCAGCGAGACGGCCGTCGTGCTGGTCGAGGACAGCGGCGCGACCCTGCCGACCAACGACGTGGCGCTTCGCAAGGCGCACTTCCGGGCGATCGTCCTGGCGATGAAGGAACGGAACATTCCGACCTACGCCAACGACGACTACTACTGCCTGGGCTGGCCGTCGACCTTCATCACGTTCAAGAACGACCTGGAAGCCATCGCTCAGTACATCGAGACCGGCTATCGCCAGATCGTGAACGGCGAGATCGGTCGGTACGAGGGCACCCGGGTTTGCGAGCAGACGCACATCCCGAAGGGCGGCGCTGTCGACTCCACGGACTGGGATTACGAGACCTCGGACGAGTGGAACAACGGCAAGTCGGACTGGGCGTTCTTCCTCGGTGCGGACACCGTCGCGGAAGCGATCGTGATCCCGGAGGAAATCCGCGGCAAGATCCCGACGGACATGGGCCGCTCGCGTGGTATCGGCTGGTACTACCTGGGTGGGTTCGGCATCGTTCACGGGCCGAATGGTGATGCGAAGAACGCGCGCATCGTGAAGTGGGACTCGGCCGCGTAAGCGGCCCTTCCCCCCGACAAGCAAGAGGAGCAGACAATGAGCTATGACAGCCCGCTTCGCGTCACCTACCAGTTTTCCGGTGTCGCAACCGCTGCCCTGACCCGGCAGATTCCCGTGCCGGACGGCGCGGACCGGTTCCGCGTGGTCCATGTATCCATGGCCCTGCAGGCCGGGTCGGCGGATTCGACCAACACGCACGAGATCGGGATCGTCGGCGACACCGACGCGTTCCACTCGCTCAGCCTCGCGGTCACGGCGGCAGCGCCGGCCGCCGCACACGGGGCCGTGCTGGATTCGAACGCCGTCGACACGAACGCCGCGATCCTGTTGACTCGGTCCGCAGACGCGGTTGCCACCGGCGACACGGTCGAGACGTTCCTCGTCATCGACTGGTACTGATCCAACAGGTCAAGGAGAGAATCATGGGCATTCCCGGAAGTGGTTTTGACGTGTACGAAGCCGGCAAGGAAGACGTCGTAAAGAAGGAGCTGCACGGCGGCAACTTCCCGATGTCGACCGCTGGTGCCGAGGACTTCGGTGAAGTCTCCGGCGGATCGCTGGCGAACGGATTGTGCTGCAAGAAGCCGTTCATGGATGAGTTGCCGGAAGAGCTGGGAATGGGGACGGCTGGCCCGAACCAGACCCCGATCGGCCCGGCGGCCCATTCGGCCAAGCGCGGACACCGGTTCGGCTAAGACCGAGCCATTGTCGTGAAGTAAGCAATGGGCCGGGCTGCCGAGTGTGCCCGGCCCATTTTTTATGGAGAACGAGATGGACATCGAAAGCATGTACGATACCGGCCGAGAGGAGAAGTTCTCCGCGGTCCGGAAGCTCTACACCCACGACATCAAGGGCCCGAAGCGCGAGAGTTGCGGGTGCGAGTTCTCCTCGCAGAAGCCCGATCGGGCCGGCGTGCATGTGGCGCGGTCGCATGACGAGGTGAAATCGTCATCGCGAGGCGAGCCGTCCCTCGAAGAGGGTCTGCCGCTGCGGCACGGGATGGGAGACATGAAGCAAGCAATCGACGATGGAGGCAACCGTGAGTACTGAACTGAACCGCAAGCGACCCTACAGCCAGATCTATGGCCACTCGGTGGCGAAATTCTTCCAGGACGGCAAGTACTTTGACGGCGGAGGCCGTCCCGTTTCTGCCCAGCGCGCCGCGCTCCCGAGCGACATGACCGGCCGCGAGCTGGAGGAGATCCGCAAGGAGTCCGGGATCGAGGACGAAACGATGGTCCAGTTCGGCGACGATGATCCCGAAGGCGGGACCGAGCCTGTAGGTGGGGCCGAGGTCGATCCGGCCGCAGACATCGATCGTGACGCGGAGACCGATGACGGTGGGGGCGCTGCAACGCTCGGCGACGATGAGGCAGCCAAGGCGGCCGAGGCGGCGTGGAACGAGCGCTTCACGGATGCGATGGGCATGCACCACACGGCTCTCGCGTCCATGTGCGAGATGCTCTACGAAGAGCTGCAGGCCAAGGGCAAGGCGCCGGAGGAGAAGGCACCCTTCACTGGCACCGGGTCCAAGGAACGCAACGCGAAGTGGCTTGCCACCTACGCGGAGTAATCCATGGCTCGGACCTACCTGAAGCTCGTCCAGGACTTCGTGTCCGAGGTTGGCGTGGCCGGCGGGACCGGCCCCGTCACCCTGGCGATCGGCCAAGAGCAGGACGGCATTCGCCGGGTGATCCAGTTCATCGCGGAAGCGGATCGGGACATCTGCCGCTCGTGGCCGGACTGGGACTTCCTGTGGGCTGAGGAGGACGCCGAGACGACGCCGGCGCAGGTTTCTGCCGGATCGACGATTCTGGCAGCGCCGGCGACCCCGGCTCGGGAGCACGTCCTGGATTCGTTCCAGATCCTGGCGGGCAACTCCTGGCGCAGCATCACCTACATGCGCTGGCCTGAATTCAGGAAGCGGTTCCGGATCGGATCGACGAAGACCGCGACGACAACCCCGTCCTTCTGGACCGTGCGCCCGGATCGGTCGATCGAACTGTCGGCCCCGATCGGCGACGTGTTCCGTTACCGGTACGAGTTCTTCCAGTGGAATTCCGGGCTTGAGAACGACGATGACGTCAGCCTGATTCCGGGTGATTTCGATCGGGCAATCCTGGTCCGCGCCAAGATCATCTTCGCGGAGCGCGAGAACGCGCCGGAGATCATGCACGGCGCGAGCGCGGAGTTCGACGACATCATCACCCGGCTGGAGGCGAACTACCTGACCGGATCCGCCGGCGGTCGACACCACGAAGACGGGCTGGTCGTTCGCGATGTTTAACCTCGGCCAGCGGGCAGCCAGAGGGGTGCCCGGACAGAACATCGTCAACCGTGACTACTATGCGTTTCTGGGCGGCCTGAACCTGGTCGACTCGTTCCTCTCGATCAAGCCAGGCCAGCTGCTGGCAGGCAGCAACTACGAGCCTTACTGGCGCGGCGGCTACCGGAGGGTTGGCGGCTACGAGCGTTTCGATGGGAGGAACCAGCCGCACAAGGCCGAGATCTACACCCTGATGATGGACGTTTCCAACCCGGCCGCGATCCCCGAGGTCGGGGACGTCATCACCTGGTCGACATTCTCCGCGGAGGTGATCTACATCACCGAGGATGGGAACATCACGATCGGCGACCCGACCGATGGATCGTTCCCTGACGACTTGCCGCCCGTCGGCACGGTCATTGGCGGATACGGCACGGTGACCGAGGTTCGCGTGGGCGACACCGGCGTGGACGAGGAGAACGTCCTGGCGCGCGTCGCGGCCCAGGAGCAGCGCAGGGCCTTGATCGAAGCCGTCCCTGGATCCGGCCCGATCCGCGGTGTGGCGCGATACGGCAGCAACACCTATGCGTTTCGGGACAGCACCGACGGGACCGAGGGCAAGATCTACATTTCCTCCCTGACGGGCTGGCAGGAGTTCGTACTGACGCCCATCCTTCGATTCGACGAGGGTGAAGCCGAGCCGGCCGAGGGTGATGAGATCACTGGCGCCACATCGGGGGCGACGGCTACGATCGTGAGGCTCAGGACCAAGCAGGGCCTGTGGGGCAACAGCACTGCCGAAGGCTATTTCTCCCTGAAGGACATCACGGGCACCTTTATCGACGACGAGGTGCTGAACGTCGGCGGGTCGCCGATGGGGAGGGTCGACGGCGCCACGTTCACCCCGACACTGCTGCCCGGCGGCCGATACGAGTTCCGGATCTACACGTTCGGCGGAAGCCAATCATCGCCGCGCCTGTACGGCTGCGACTGCAAGAACAACGCGTTCGAGATCGACGAGGAAGGCCACTACACCCCGATCGAGACCGGCATGGACCCGGATACCCCGACGTTCATCGGCGCGCACAACAGCATGCTGGTCCTGACGTTTCCTGGCGGGAGCGTGCAGAACAGCAGCCTGAACAACCCGTTCGACTGGTCGGTTGTCACCGGAGCCAATGAGATCCTGATCGGCGGCGACTGCACGGGGATGGTGGAGGAGATCAATGGTGCGCTGCTCCTCTATACCCGGGATTCGGTCAAAGTTCTCTATGGGCAGAACGTGCTGGAGTTCCAGCTGGTGACCCTGAACAACGAGATGGGCTGCATCCCGTATACCCCGCAGCGGATCGGGTCGACGGTCCACCTGGACCAGCGCGGCGTGTCTTCGGTTGCGGCGACGGATGCGTTCGGGAACTTCGTGACCTCAAACTTGAGCCAGCTGATCCAGCCCCTGATCGAGCAGAAGAAGACGGACGTGTTCGGTTCGCAGATCTCGCGCTCGCGCAATCTCTGGCGGCTCTGGTATGACGATGGCACGGCGATCGTGCTCGGCTATCACGGCAACGAGCCGGCCGGCTTCACGCTGATCGACTACGGCCGCCCGGTCACTGCGGTCTGGTCGAGCCAGACGGAGGGGAACGAGGAGCGGCTCTTCTTCGGTTCCGACAACGGCATGGTCTATGAGCAGGACGTCGGCACGAATTTCGACGGAGATCCGATTGAGGCGTTCGTCCTGATGGTGTTCTATCACTCCGGCAGCCCCGAGCAGAACAAGCGGTATCGCAAGGCGGTGCTGGAGATGTCGGGATTCCAGGCCACGATCGCCGGCTCGATCGACGTCAACTATGGCGCCGGCGGCTCGACCGGGGCCGCTGTGCAGCAGATCGGCACGAACGCGGCCGGCAACTTCTGGGACGTCGGCAGATGGTCCGAGTTCAAGTGGTCCGAGGGCGTCGGCGGAGATCCGTCCTTCTACATCGAGGACACCGGCTTCAATATCGGGCTTCACCTGTATCACAATTCAGCAACGGAGCAGCAGCACGTGCTCCGAGGGATCAACATCACGTGGTCGCCCCGTCGATTGAAGAGGGAGTTCTGAAATGCCGAACCCGTTCTATACCTTCACGCAGAACAGCTTCCCTGGCCGGGTGGCCCGATCGCAGGAGATCAACTCCCAGTTCGCTTTGATCGAGGCCGGCTTCGAAGCGCTCGGTGATTTCCCGGCCGGAGATGCAACCCAGCTCCAGTTCAACAACGGCGGGGTGTTCGGCGCAAGCGCCAGCCTGACGTGGAACGGGTCGACGCTGACCGCTGCGAATGTCACGACCCCGGGGACGGTGACCGCGGCCGCCCTGGCTGTTTCTGGGGCGGTGAGCTTCAGCTCGGTGGCGGTGTCCGGTGCGGTCACTGTCGGCAGCACGCTGGGCGTCACCGGCGCCGCAACGGTCGGAGGCACGCTCGGGGTCACAGGGAAGCTGACCGCGGCCGCGACGGAAGCCGGTGATTCATCGCAGACGGTGGTGACCAAGGGCTACGCTGCATCGACGTTTGCCCCGGTCTCGCACACCCATGACGCCGCTGCGATCGTGAGCGGCACGTTCGCGGACGCGCGGATCGCGGCCAGCAATATCACCCAGCACGTAGGTGCGATCGATCACGACAGCCTCCTGAACTACTCGGTGGCCCAACACCGGGAGATCAACGATTCGATCATCTCCACGACCTCGCTGTGGTCGTCGGACAAGATCAACGACGTGGTCGCGGACATCATTGCCGGCTCGGTGCCGCCGCCCGGGTTCGACACCCAGGTGACGTTCAATGATAATGGGGTCTTCGGCGCCGATGCCGGGTTCACGTTCGACAAGGCCACGGAATCGCTGACGCTGGGCGGCAAGGTCATCACGGCGGCCACCAGCGGCGGCGATGCAGCGACGGTAGTCACGACCAAGGGCTACGTCGACTCGGTGGTCTCGGGGCTTGCTGACGCGGTGCATACGCACCTGGCATCCCAGATCACGTCCGGCACGTTCGACCCTGATCGCATCCCGAGCCTGGACGCGTCGAAGATCGGTTCCGGTTCGCTTCTCGCGACGCGCGGCGGGACTGGCCAAAGCTCCTACGTGGTCGGGAACTACCTGAGGTCCGACACCTCGAACACGCTGGCTCAGCGGACCCCGGCGCAAGTCCTGGCGGACATTGGCGCCGCGGCCTCCTCACACACGCATGATGCAAGCGCCATCACGACGGGATCCTTCAGCACGTCGGTGTTGCCTACGATCCCCGTGACGAAGGGCGGATCTGGCCTGACGTCGGTCACGAGCGGCTACTACCTTCGGGGGAACGGCACCTCAGCTATGAGCGCCAGGAGCCCGTCACAAGTCCTGTCAGACATCGGCGCCGCGGCCTCCTCGCACACGCACTCGGCAACTGCGATCACCACCGGAACCCTCCCTGCATCCAGGGGCGGAACCGGGATCAGTTCGTTCACCGCTGGGAACTACATCCGAGCGGCCTCATCGACGAGCCTGGAGCAAAGGACGCCGGCGCAAGTGGCCGGCGACCTTGGCGTATCGCTCGAAGGGCACGAGCATTCAGCGGCGGCCATCACGTCCGGAACCCTGAGTTCGGACCGCCTCCCGACCGTCCCGGTGAGCCGGGGAGGCACGGGACAGACGAGTTCGTTTGCCGGCGCATACTTGGTGGGGACCGGGGTGAATTCGTATGAGCTTCGCACCGGTGTCTTTGTCCGAGATGATATTGGCGCCGCCCCGGTCTCGCACACGCACAGCGCTGCAGACATCACGTCAGGAACACTTGCCGTTGCAAGGGGCGGGACCGGGCTTTCGACGATCACGGCCGGCTCCTACATGGTGGGCAACGGCACGTCCGCCGTTTCCCTGAAGAGCGCGGCAACGGTGAAGAGCGACCTGAACATCATCGAATCGCATGTTGCTGGCGGTGGTCAGATCACCGTTTCGACGTCAGCGCCGAGCGGTGGCGCGAACGGCGACATCTGGCTCAAGGTCTGAGCGATGACAGCGCACGTTCGAGATGCCGGCTCATGGAAAGAGATTCAGGAGATCCATGTCCGTGACGCGGGCACGTGGAAAGATGTTCAGGAAGGATGGGTTCGCGACGGCGGGGTATGGAGGCAGTTCTTCTCCGCAGAGACCGTGCTCCTGACGAATCGGACGATCTCCGCATTTGCAATCTCCCCAGCATCTGCGACCGCGGGAATCCGCTTCAATTCGGACGGCACGCTACAGACGCGAGCGAATGCAGCCTATACATCGGTATCTGGTGAGTGGCTGACGCCGTCCGGTGACGGTTCCGCATATCGTGTCCGCGCAACGCTATCGAGCGGGCCGGCGCCGTCATCGGGGCCGGCGCTCAGCACGTGGCATGCGCTGACGGTGAACATCGAATGGAGCAAGCTGAGGTCCGGGATTGGATCCGATGCCGACACGGTGTTGTTCATTGAGATCGACAAAGGCGACGGCGTGGTCATTGATTCGGCCACGATCACACTGCAGGCAACCGTGGAGAGCGCATGATGACAGAGACTACAGACAACGTCGTTCAACTTTCTTCCAAGAAGGAACAGGAAGGCGACGCGATAGTGAAGCAGCTCGCGAGGAGTGTGAACGCGATCCTGGAGCGTCATCCTGAGAAACGCCTGAGCGGCTTCAGCATCGTTGCGATCTTCGAAGATCAGTCCGCACTTGACATCCTGTCGGAAACCAGCGATCCGTATCGGCTGATCGGTGTGATGGAGGCCAGCCAGCGAAGGCTGCTGGATAAGGCCGGATGATCGGCTCGTCGCTGATGATTCGCGCCGGCCTGGCCATCGCGGTCTTTCTTTCCGGGTTCTATGCTGGCACCCGGTTCGAGCGCTCCGGATGGGTAGACGATATTGCGGAGCGTGAAGAGAAGGCTACCGCCCTCCTGGAAGAGAAGATGGCTGAAGCCGGAAGGGTCCAGAGGCAGACCATCGAGGTCTACCAGAGCACGATCAAGGCATATCAATCGGAACTGCAGCGGCGAGCGGAAGAAGCTGAGCGGTCGAAACAGGTCAGCGCGAGAGCGCAGGAGGTGGCGGATGAGTTACGCGGCAGACTGGAAGACCTTCGCGGCCAGGTGTCGGGCCGGAGTTCTAGCGTGTTTGATCCTGATGATGTTCGGCTGCTCAACGACGCCATCGAAGCCGCAAATTCCGGTGGTCGAGACGGAGTGCCCTGAACGAGAACCGGACACCGCGCCCGGCAATCTCCTGGTCGAGCCGAGGCCTTTGCCGGTCCTGGCGCTGACCGGGGACGAGACCGCCGAGGAGCAGGCCCAGATTGTAATCGGGTGGGCGCTAGGTATAATCGAGACCAATGGCATGACCGCCGCCCAGCTGCGCGCCCTTATCGAGTGGGCCGAGGGACTGAGATGATCAACAGCACGTGGAACAAAGTCAGGAAATCGGACGAGTTCATCGAGGCGCAGGAATCCGCCAAGGCGAAGAAGGCTGAGGCCGCGCCGGCGGCCGCTGAGGATCCGGCCGGCGCGGAAGGTTCGGGCGAAGAGTTCCTGGCGGCCAGTTCGACCTCAGGCCAAACGCGCCCCCCGCAACAGGCCCAGCAGTCGACGACACCGAACACCCCGGTGGGCTGGGGCGACAGCAAGCCGAAGTACCTTCCGGACATGCCGGAGAACATGCCCGGACCGTCCGAGTGGGAGGTGACGGACGAGCAGACGGTTGCCGGCCAGATGCAGAAGAACCTGGCGCCGGACAGCCCGCTGCTCAACCAGATCCGGGACCAGACACTGCTGCAGGCCGGCCGCGCCGGGATGAAGAACAGCCTGATGGCCCTGTCTGCCGCGGACAAGAACGCGATCGATACCGCGTTCAGCATCTCGGTCGAGGATGCGCGCACCTACGCTCGGTCGGCCGAGTTCAACGCGGTCATGAAGAACCAGTTCAGCGCCGCTGAGCAGGCGTTCATGCATAACGCGATGCTGAGCGATCAGAACTTCAAGCAGGCTCGGGTACTCCAGAAGGAGCAGATCGACGGGGCGCTGCAGCAGATTGCGAAGCAGATCCAGGGCAGCTTGACGCTCGCTGACCGAGAGCAGGAGCACATGGTCCAGCGGATCGGTTTGCAGCATGCCCAAGCGATTGAAGCGATGGAGTTGAACCACACCCTCGACGTGGAGCGCCTGGGCGTGGTGCAGAACTACCAGCTGGAGAGCATGGACTTCGACAGCACACTCCAGCGCGAGCGGATGGCCGACGAGCAGTTCTATCGCCTTGATGCGATGGGGTACGGTTCGGATCTCGAAATCGAGCGGATGGCGTTTCAGACTGAATCGCAGATGATCATGGACGACAACCGCGCAGACATCCAGGCGGCCCTGATGGATCGCGGGTTCATGCAGGATCTGACGAAGCGAGAGCAAGAATACGGGATGCAGCGCCAGCTGAACTTCGACAGCTACATCTTCCAGCTCTTGCAGTCGGACCTGGAAAACGTCGGACAGATCGGGTCATCGGGCGCGAAGCCGGATCAGCAATCGAACGCGGTGCGCCAGAGCCAGGCCAGGACGCAGCAGATCATGGACATGCTTGCCGCGCGCATCAATATCGCGACCTCATTCCACACATCACCGTCAGGCCCTGCAGCCAGCGTTGGAGTGCTGCCGAGCAACGGCCCCGACTACGCCTACTACGGATCATCTGGCGCTGGCGGGCCATGAAGATCAGGGAAGCAAAAATTGGCGATCTGGCTGCGCTGATGGAGTATGCGATCGCGCAGAAGAACCGGACCGTCTATGCGTCCATCGAGGAAAGCCGCGCGATGGTCGCGTACCAGTTCCGTCGATCAATGCAGTCGGCGACAGAGAATTGCATCTTGATCGATGACGATGGAACGCTGCGGGGGTTCATCCTGCTATCGGCGATGCCGTACTGGTGGACCGACCCAAGGACCGGCGCCAGGTTTGTGACGGACCTTTCATTCTTTTCGTCGGTGCGCGGCGGCGGTGTCGCGCTGCTGAAGAAAGCAATCGAGTGGGCAAAGACCGTTCCGCGAGTGAAGGAGATTACGTTCCAGCACTCGTCCGGATTGCATGTCGGAAGCATCGACGTCGTTTACAAGGCCGCCGGCCTCAGCCGTCTTGGCGGGTGCTGGTGGAAAGACCTGAGGACAGAATCATGAGCAAAGTGGTGAAGGGCATCAAGAAGGGCATCAAGAAGGTCGGCAAGGTGATCAAGAAGGCGGCCCCTTACGTGCTTATGGGTGTCGCTGCCTATTTCACCGCCGGCGTTGCGATGAGCTACTTCGGCGCCACATCGGCGTTCGCTGCAGGCATGCCAGGGTTCGGGGCCACGGGGGTCTTCACAAAAGCCGCAACGGCCATCGGGCTCGCCGGCCCGGCCAAAGCGGCAGCAGCAGCCACGGCAGCAAGCGCTGGTGGAACGATCGCGGCAGGCGGCATGGCGGGTGTCATGTCGGGCCAGTCGGTGGCGAGCGCGGCGACGCAGCTCTCAGCCGGCGGCTTTACCGCGGCCGGAGGGACTACGGCGGGCAGCGTCATGGGCAGCGCAGTGGGCGCGGCTACGGGCAACACGGCAGCCGGAAGCGCGGTCACCGGTTCGGTCAACGCGGGCGTCAACGCGGCGACCCAGGCCGGCGTCCAGAGCGTGGCCAAGGCGGGCATGAGTGTCGCGGACAAGCTGCTGCTGGCTCAAACCGTCACCCAGACGGCAAGCGGCCTGCTGGCCAAGGAGCCCAGGGATCCGAACCAGTACTTCTGGGGATACAACCGCAAGGGCGAAGGGATGGACATCATCTCTCAGGGTGCGAACGCGGTCCCCGTGGATCAGCGCCCGACCCCGATGGACTACTACCGATCCGGAACGCAACCGTTCAACTCGGGTTCCGACGATGACGACGATGGAGGGTTCATCTGATGGAAGAGGAATTCCTGCCCGGCCCCGAAATGGAGGGTGAGCCGGTTGATGTTCAGCCGGCCGGCATCCCGGACCTGGACCCCACGGGGACCAGCTACCAGGGTGACCCATTCTCGATGATCGCACCCGGCGCGGCGGATCCGGAAAGCGAGGTCACTGCCGACGTCATCCAGGCCTACCAGGAAGACCTGCTGACCCGGGCGATCGAGTTTGTGACCGACGAGCGCGCCAGCAAGGGCAGCCCGTCGCCGGCGGACTCGATCATGCAGGCGCTGAACGTCAGAGGCAAGCCGGTGCCGGAGAACATCGGCGCCGCTGCGGCCGAGGTGATCATGCTGCTGACCAGCAACGCCAAGCGACAGGGGGTCGAGTACCCGTCCGAGTCCGTGCTCGGCAGCGGGGTGGAACTGGTCCAGATCCTGATGGATATTGCCCGAGACGGCGGGGTCGCGCCGGACATCCCGCAGGACGAGGATGACCCCGCCTATCAGCAGATGGCGGAGGCGGCAGCCCTGGAGGCGACCAAGGCCTACGGTGAGCGGATGGTGGCCACGGGCCAGGTATCGCAGGAGGAGTTCGCCCAGCAGCTGCAGGAGATGATGGAAGACGAGGCGGCCACCGGTGAACTGGACGACTGGGATCCGATGGAGTCGATGACGCCGGATGCAATGAAGAACCTCATTAACCGCGGCGTCGGTCTCGCGCAGCAGTTCACCGCTGAACAGTTCCAGCAGCCGGCCGAGCCGCCGGCGCAACAGCCGACGGAGGGCTGATCATGGGTCTCAACTGGGAGAAGGGCCTTGAGGGTCTGTCGGACGGCCTGGAAAAGCTGACGCAGCACGCCATCTACAAGGACGAGGTTGCCCGAAGGGAGCGGCTGGCCGCGGCCGCGGCCGCCTTGCAGGAACGTCAGGCGCGCTTGCAGGAAGCCCAGTTCCAGTTCATGAAGGAAGATCGCGGCATGCAGAACGAGTTCCGCGACCGGGAGCTGGACATTCGTGCTGCGGATTCCGAGGCGAACGCCGAATACCGCGGCGATATGCTGGGCCTGCAAGAGCGCCAGATTGAAAATCAGGAGCGTCAAGTTGGTGTGGCCGAGCAGCGGGCGGAAACCGAAAGCCGGCGCCTGCAGATCGAGGAGTTCCGCACCGAGAACAAGTGGTATGAGGAGCGTGCTCGTGAACTTCAGGACCAGCGCCGCGAGATGCTGAACGATCCGATGGCCACTCCTGATGCAATCGCATCAATCGATCAGGAAATGACGACCCTCAAGATCGATGCTACGCGATCCGCGCTGCGGGCAAAGGTCATCAACATCGAGGAGTTTTCCGAGATGGATCGGGCGATCATGGATCGGGTCAAGGAAGCCGAGGCAGACGTTACCGATGACGCGTCCGCCATCGTGTGGATGGCAAACAACCGTGATCGCGTTGCGGAGATCTATACGCAGGCCGGCCAGGAGCCGCCGCCTGAAATGACAGGCGGAGAGCAACAACCCGCGGATGGCCCTGCGCCGGCCGTAGGTTCCGCCGATCAGCCGATGCCCGACGCGCCGCGTTCGGATCTTGCTGAATCGGCGGGGCGGGTAGCGAGCAACCCGATGGAGTTCATTGAGGGCGTGTCGGACACCGCGATCAACGCAAGCCGGTCCGTATGGAGCGTGCTCGGCGACCTGCTGGATCTTTCCACTGACCCGAACATGGAGCCCAAGGAGGGGACTATCGACATTCCTGGCCGGCTGACCGATGCCAAGGACGCATTCATGGAGGGCTTCAGAGGTGGTTGATCTGTCGCGTCTCCCTGACGACCTGTTCAGGACTGGCGAGCGGCCGATCCGCTACGACCGAACCATCTACGATTTGCCCGACATCGCGATCGGCCCCGAAGATCTTGAGGATGAGGGAATCGAGGCGCTCGACTTCGGCAAGATGGTCATGCGCGGGTTCGCCAACGTCGGGTCCGGCATGGGCTGGCTGGCGAAGAAGACCGGGCTGGATCCGAACGAGGTCATCTCCAACTCGTTCAACGACGCGGTCGACTACTGGAACAACTCCCTTTCCGATGGCGCGAAGGCGGAACTGGCGAAGAAGTTCGTACAGCGGGATGAGGACGGCAGCCTGACATGGGGCGACGCGGGCCTCACCGCTGCGTCGTTGCAGGTGGCCGGGCTGGCCCCGGACGTGATGACCTCACTGCTCGGCGGTGGCGCCACTGTCAAGGCGCTGAAGACGTTTGCCAATCCTTTCGGCCGCAAGGCGCTCGTCGAGGCAGTCGAAGCGGGGACCAAAGCCGGGGCCTCGGTCAAGCAACTGAACGCTGCTCACCAGGCCCAGAAAAAACTGGCCATGGTCGACAGCGTGCTGGGGATCAGCGGGTTCGGTGCGTTCGAAGGGACGTATGCCGGCGCGCAGAACGCGTCGGACGTCGAGCAGCTGATCGGGGCGCGCACCCATGAGCAGCTGATGGAGGCAGACCGGTATCGGGAGATCTTCGAATCGACCGATGACCTGATGGGGATGGAAGAGCGGATCGCCTACGCCAAGGAAACCCTGATGGCAGAGGCGGGCATGGAGACGTTCTGGAAGTCTGGCGCCGCCACCGCGATCCTGGGCGCTCCAGTGGGCGCGTATTTCGGCAAGGCGCTTGGTGCGCTGGACCTGAAGAAGGCCAGCAAGGCGGTGCTGCCGGCGTTCGGCGGCGTCGGCGCGAAGTCGGTCAGCCCAGCGCTGTCCCGTGGCGGGGCCGTTGTCGGCGGCGGGATCCGTGAAGGGGTCACCGAAGCCGCGCAGGAAGCGACCGAGACCGCGATCACGCTGGACGTCTTCAACCGGGTGGCCGCTGGCGACGCGGACATTCTCGCGGAATCCATCAATGCGGGCGTGATCGGTGCGCTGGCCGGCGGCCCCATGGGTGGCGCGTTCGGTGCTGCCGGCTACCGGGCCCCGGGCGTGCTCGATTCCGACCCGGACCAGACCAGCTTTGACATCGCAGCCCGGCGGACCAAGGTGTCCGAGATGCTGCAGCAGCGCCTGGTCGAAGACATCGATTCCCTACCCCAGGTGGCCGAAGGGTTTTCGACCATCCAGGCACGCGAGAACAACGGCTCGACCCGGCTGGAAACGCTGGCCATGTATGAGCTGTTCGCGGAGGACGGCAATGTTCCACGTGAAACCCGTGGCCTTGAGGTCGAACTGAACGACCAGAATCCGGACCCGCTGGCGGCGAAGATCCAGGAAATCTCGACCGAGATGACGCCGGAGCAGATGGCGTTCGTCCGCACGATCGATCCGGTCACCCGGGTGGGAAGCGCTCAGGCGCTGGCAGAACAGCCGCCGGCAGAGTCCTACATCGCGTTCCGGGCCGACGCCCAGCAGTGGGTTGCTGACACCGTCGGGAGTGACCCGGGCAAGCTGCTGGCCGGTCACATCGGCCGGGTGCTGTCGGACGTCAACGTCGACGTCTTCCACGTGGGCAACGGCAACTTCGTGATTCCGGTCAAGAGCGTGCGCGAACAGAAGCGTCTTCGCAAGGTGCTCGACGACATCGGGCCCGTGACGCTGCAGACGCCGGACGCCGAGATCGAAGTCAAGCCGGTGATCATCTCTCAGAAGGCGGACGCCGGCACCAGTGGCAGCGCCTGGCAGCCGGCGCTCGACCTGCTGTCGGGGGTGCCGCCGGTGATGGGTCAGCAGGGCGAGGCCCCGCCCTCGGTCTCGATCAAGCCGCGGTACAAGGTCGTCGGCCAGGAGCCGGGCAAGCCGCGCGTCAGGATGGAGCCGGGCCAGGACAAGCCCAGGCTGCGAGTCGAGCAGGGTGAGGTCGGCAAGCCTCGGATCCGGCAGACGGGTGTCGAGCCGGGCGCTGCGACGATGCAGGTCGTCGGCCAGGAGCCGGGCAAGCTGCGTCTGCGGCCCGTCGAGGTGCCGACGGACCTGGCCCCGGAGCAGGCGCAGGCGACGATCGATGCCGCAGCGAACCAGTCAGCGACCTCGCCCCTGAACGATCTGGCGCCGACCGCTGAGCAGCTGGCAAGCGGCAACTACCAGAAGGGCCGAATCAAGTTCAAGCATGGCCTCACTATCGCGGTCGAGAACCCGATCGGGAGCGTGCGGGAAGGAACCAACGAGGACGGCACCCCGTGGCGCAGGACCATCCAGAACCACTACGGATACATTGAGGGCGTCAAGGGCGCGGACGGGGACGACATCGACACGTTCCTGGGTTCGGCCCCGCAGAACCCGGTGCGGCCGGTGGTGGTGATCAATCAGCGCAAGCCGGACGGCAGCTTCGACGAGCACAAGGTGATGCTCGGCTTCCGGTCAAAGGAAGCGGCGCTGGAGGCCTACCGGCAGAACTACCCGGACGAGAATCCGGCCGAGGGCGATGCGGTCGTCATGGGGTTCCCGCAGTTTCGGCAGTGGCTGAAGAACGGCGACAAGGCCCAGCCGGCCGATGGCGTGCCGGTGACCAAGGATGGCAGGAAGGAGTGGGCCGCCGGGCAGCAGAAGGTTGAAGCCCTGCCTGAGAATCCGACCGAGTACTTCGAGCTGGACGGCAGCGAACAAATGGTTCCGCTGGCCGGAGTTTTCTCGACCAAGGAGAACCGGCCAACCGATCCTGAGAACGCGGCCAAGTTCATGCAGGCAGCCGCCCGTGGCCAGAACAGCAAGCGCGCCCCGATCCGCGTTCGGCGGTCCGAGGATGGCCGGCTGGAGGTGGTCGATGGGAACGCGACCTTCAAGGCTGCGCAGGAGATGGGCTGGTCAAAGATCCCGGTGGTGATCGATGGTGACGGTGAAGCGGCATCATCGGGCAGATACCGGTTCAAGGTGGCGGATTCGATCAACAGCAACGAGTACGATGCCGCAGTAGAAATGCTGCCGCAGATGCGATCCGATCAGGGGCCCAACAGGGTTGCTCCGCAGAGCGCTCGATCGACCACCGCAGTCAAGACGATCAACGAAGCCCTGAACGACATTCTGAAAATCAGCTACGCGGACTTCCGAGGAACGCCGACAATAAAGACCGCCGCAAAGGTGTTGATGAGCACGGTGAATGCTCGGCCGCTGAAAGGGAAGGCAGCGAAAGACCCCGAGGCTCAGGTAGAGCAGATGATCGAGCACATGGCAAAGAACATCCTTGCCATTTATTCGTCGATCGATCCGTCTGTCAGGGAGCGAACGAAGCTCTGGTACGAAGGCGGAAACAGGTTCGTCAAGATGATGGCGGATCGCTATGGGATCAGCGAAAGCCAAGCAGCGGCCGCTATCGCAGTGCTCTCGCCGCAGAACCCGTGGTTTGCAAACATGTCGCACGCCGAGCGCGTAGCAGATGCGATCTTCGGTGCTGCCGAAATGGAATTCTCTGAAGAGATGACCAGCTGGTACAGATCGAAGTACGGATACAGCGATGAGGAGGTGCAGAGCTTCAAGGCGCTTGAAGGCAAGAAGCTGAGCGAGGTGCTTGACGATACAACTGCAGCGGCTCGCTGGATCCGGGCATTCGATGAAGCGCACAACGAAAGAGCGCACCGGTCGTTCAGCCCAGAAGGCGGCGTTCACGAGTTCGTAATGACCAAGGGCGGCACGAGGGCAGGTGCGCAATGGACTGACTATGGCGCTATTGGGAAAGCGGTATCGGTGCTGACGGATGGGCGTGCGGAGAACATCCATTTCGCACTCGGCTCATACAACAAGGTGAGGTCGTTCTACAACAACCTCTTGACGCCAGAAGATGCCGACTTCGTGACGATCGACACCCATGCGGTTGCAGCAGCAATGCTGCGCCCACTCGGATCTGCATCCGCTGAAGCGCTTCAGGCGTTCGGCGGCGCAGGCGCCGGCGGCAGTGGCATCACCGGGTACCGAGGAACGTATGCCGTCATTCAAGAGGCCTATGTTCGAGCGGCTTCTGCTGCTGGTGTAATGCCTCGGGAGATGCAATCCATCACGTGGGAAGCATCAAGAGAAATGTTCCCGGCCGCAGCAAAGCGGCACATGGCGCCAAAGGTCGAGGCCGTATGGAAAAGATACAAGGATGGGGAGATCGAGCAGGAAGCTGCCATTGATGAAATCCTTGGCAAACTGGCCAAGCCATTTGCGGTCGACTACGCGTCGATCCCGAGCGACACGGAAGTGGGTGCAACATACGAAGGGCTCGGCCGCAAGATGGCGGAAGACCGAACGCCAGGCGATAGCGTCAAGCGAGCGTCGCAGATCGCATTGGAAGTGGCGCCACGCCCGGGGTCGGACGCAGCAAGTCGATGGGCCAGCATCCCGGATGCTGTGCGCTTTGTGATCAGCCAGAACGTGGCGCAGCAGGTGCTCCCGCAGGTCTTGAGGGAAGCCACGTCCGGCGGATCGTTCCGACTCATCTCCGGCGGTTATATGGGAGAAAGCAACCCGGCCATGGTTCTTGAGCCGGATGTCCGTTCGTCCGCGGTCAATATCGCGAAGATGGTCGGCCATGTTTTGAATCAAGAGTCAATGATGGTCCTATCGGAGCAGTGGACCCCGGGGACGCAAAGAACGGATGCGGTAACCGTTATGCTGCCGGAGGGCATCTCGCACGATCAGATCTCGGAGATCTATAACAAGCTCTGGGAGATCGAGGTCGACGGAGAGAAGTTGATCGGCGGGCACAGCACGTCTGATGGGCAGATGCTGATTCTCAATTTCTCGGACGTTCCGATCGAGCGCTTCGCTCAGTTGGTCTCAGAAAAGCTGGGCGGCGAATACGATATAATTCAGGATCAGGTATATGCAGCTTTCGTCGAAAGCAAGGACTACGGATATGGCGATCAGCAAGAGGGTGGGACCGCTTCCGGACGGACACCCGGCCAAGGGCGTATCGATCGTCTTCGGCGGGCCGCCGAGAGCATCCTCGAAGAACAGGTCCGACAGTTCGAAAGCAGCGGATCAGCACCAGAGCCAGGCCCAGGCTTCCGGTTCAGCGTCGCAGCTGACGGCGGAGGAACACGATCTGCGGATCCGAAACGCGCACGAAGCCGCGGTGAGGAAGCAGCTGGACGAGGCTGGAAAGAAGAAGTCGTAGGGATCCACTTCAGCAAGACCTCTCGACAGATCCTTGACGGATCCTTCTACGGAAGCGGCATGCCCGGCGCCGAACGCGCCCGGGTCATGTCGGCCGACGACCCTCGCATCAAGAAGCGCGTCTACGCCTACCTCGACTCAGGCACCGGCATTCGCCCGGAGTCTGGCGTGGGGTCGACCCCGCATGTCATTCGCGGCCAGAACCTGTATGACCTGCAGGAAGATCCGCTGGGGCTCAAGGACGGCCTGACGTCGACGAACGAGGGGACCAACAACCTGGAATCCCGCGTGCTCGATGCCGGGTTCGACGGCTACTTCACCCGCAACTCGATCGACGGCATGGGCACCATGGTGATCCTCGGCGACGCATCGACCCGGGTGCCGGCGTCCGTCGTTCAGGATGAGTCCATTGCTGACAGTTCGCCGCCGACGAAGGCATTCAGCGATTCTCTCGCCGAGCGCATCGATGACCTGGATGGCCAGCCCGGCATCCCGATGCAGAAGCGGCCCGACGGCTGGATGGCCATCATTCAATCCCGCGACCCACAGCTGTTCGAGGACATGGCGTCCTACGGGATCTGGGAAACGCTGGATCCGGATGCGTTCTATTACCTGTCATCGCTGCGGGACAAGGCGCGCTCGGCGACTCGCAAGGTGAACCGAGTGGTCACCGAATCGATGAAGCTGAAGGACGGCTGGAACCGTACCGAAGACCTTGGCATCTGGGACTCGACCGAAGCGCTGCTGGTGCATCAGGCCGGCATGAGCGAGCAGGATCTGTTCCTCACGGCGCAGCGTGACCAGAACGTGCTCGGCGAGGTGCTGAGGAAGGTAGGCAGCCAGATCCGCGGCGCCCGGGCCAGGGTGCCGGAATCCAAGGGCAGGGAGCGGACGCTGGAGAAAGCCCGCGACAAGGGCCGGCCGGTCTACTCGCTGACCGACATCGTCCGCGGCGGGTTCATCGTGGATGAGCCTGGCGATTCCGACCTCGTGGTCGATGCGCTGACGAAGGAATTCCCGATCGTCCGGGATGAGGGCTGGGACCGCAACGCTGCGGGCTACATCGACCGGAAGGTCACCGTCGTGATGGCCAATGGCCGAGTCGCTGAGATTCAGCTGTGGGAAGAGAACATGCTGTCCGCCAAGGATGAAGGAGGCGGCCATGACATGTACGGCGAATATCGATCTGAGGGAACCGATCCTGACCGCAAGTCAGAGCTGACGCAGATGATGCGCGCCCTGTACGGTGCGGCTGAAGCTCAGGCCGGTCAGGCCTGGGCAGAGGCCTTCGGCAAGGCCGGCAGTTCGGCAAGGATCTTTGCCGACACGTCCTTCGACTTACGGCCCAACGCCATCGTAGCGTCCCAGCTGACCGACTTCCAGTTGCCCGATTCCCGGTCGAACAGAAACGCGACTTCGGCGTCATCGTCAACGGCAGCGACGTCCAAGTCCCAGAACGCAATGCGGAATGCGGAAGTTTCCAATGCTGTCTCTCCTGTTGGGGATTCCATTATACCACCGGACCAGCAGCGGATCGCGGATGCCTTCAAGTCGAGCCTGAACGGCGAATTCGACGGCGACCGGATCAAGCAGAGCCGGGCATCCATGGACGCGGCCGCGCATGCGGACACGCTCCTGAAGGACGGCTGGAACTACGGCGTCGAGGATGGCGAAGTGGTGCTCCATCCGGCCGGCGCCGAGGTCGACGTGGCCAAGGTCGAGGGCTGGACGAAGACGTTCATGGGCGGCAGGTTCAAGGTGAGCGTTCATAGGACGCACCGAGAGGCGCCGGAGAGCCTTCGCAAGGCCATGGGGTTCGGTCGGGACGGGAACGCCACTGGCGGGCTTCCTGTAGAGGCTGCGTTCGACACTGGCACCGGCGAAGTCCACGTGTTCGCGAACATGATCGACTCGGAGTCGAAGCTGCACCGGGTGCTGACCGAGGAGATCGTCGGCCACGGCGGACTGCGCGCGGTGTTCGGTGAGCGCCTGGATCAGTTCCTGAAGACGGCATCGATCCCGCGGGCGAAGCTGCTGCCGATCGCCAGGGACTACAAGCTGGACCTGAGCAAAGAGTCGGACCTGATGGTGGCGCGCGAGGAATACATCGCGAAGCTGACGCCGGCCGACGGATCGATGTGGAAGAAGCTGGTCGCATGGATGAAGCAGGCGCTGCGGGATCTGGGCATCAACCTGGAACTGACCGACGACGAAGCGGCCTACCTGATGTTCCGGGCCCGGGAAGCGGTGCTCCGGGGCGACGCTCCGCCGGCATCGTTCGCTGCAGAGTTCCGCGCATCTCGCCAAGACCAGACCGAGACCCCGCAGTTCAAGCGGTGGTTCGGCGACAGCAAGGTGGTGGACGAGAATGGCGAGCCGAAGATTATGTATCACGGGTCAAACCGGTCAGATGGGGGCGGGCTTTCGCTAGGCGACATCGAGGTGTTTGATCGCCTATACACCAAGAAAGCGCTCGGCCGCAAACGATCGATTGATCAAGTGGGGTCATGGTTCTCCGACAAGCCGGGGCAGGATGGCGCCGGAGCGTATGGGTCCGACGTTCTATATCCAGTGTTTCTGTCGGTCAAGAACCCGTGGCGCCCGCGCAATGGCGCCAATTCCATGATCCGCCTCGCTGCGCGGCGCTCCGGAATTGATCCTGATCAAATTACTGCGCCCATTGATCCCGAGCCATTACGCGACTGGCTGAAGATCCGGGGGTATGACGGGATCATTTTCGAGCGCGGCGAAGTCGATGGTTTGGACTCTGAAGTAGTTGTTGCGCTGGAGCCCGAACAGATCAAGAGCGCCACCGGCAACATCGGAACCTTCGACCCGGCCAACCCGGACATCCGGTTCTCGATCGCGGCCGCATGGCAGACCGCCAAGGGCACGCCGCTGGAGAGCGCGAACGAGGCAGCCAACCGGGTGATCGATCGGGTGATCGCCAAGAGCCAAGCGCAGATGAGCCCGGGCGAGCGCCTGGCCGCGCTCAAGGACAAGACTGACGGGATCTTCGACAAATGGAAGCTGAAGGCGAAGCAGGGCATCCTGGACTCGGGCGCAAGCATCGAGGCGCTGGAGCGGATGGTCAACGGCGGCGAGCTGGCTGAGGGCGCTGACAGCGCGTGGAAGTCCTATGGCCTGACGAAGAACATCTCGAACGTCATGTCCGCGGTCATCAAGTACGGCATCCCGATCCGGGACGCAAACGGCTGGTTCACGATCGACCCGAACGGCAAGGGCCTGGCCGAGATCCTGTCGCCACTGGTGACCAAGGACGGCAACCTTCTCCGCATGTGGGAGGGGTACGCCGCGGCCCGCCGGGCCAAGCAGCTGTCGCAGCAAACCAACGCCGACGGGACCGCGCGCGAGAAACTGATGGCGCCGGGCGACGTCGATCAGTTGCTGGCGCTGGGTCGCGAGTTCCCGGTGCTGGAGCAGGTGTTCGACCAGTACCAGGTGTTCAATCGGAAGCTGCTGGATCTCGCGGTGGACGTGGGCCTGCTGGACGCGGACGCCCGGGATATGTGGGAGCAGACCGACTACGTTCCGTTCTATCGCGTGTTCGAGGACGCGGAGGGTCCGGCCGGCCCGACCCAGACTGCCAGCATCGAGGTCCGCTCAACCGGCATCAAGCGCCTCAAGGGCTCGGACAAGCAGCTGGCGCCGATCCTTGAGAACATCACCCTGAACACGGCGAACCTGATCGACAAGATCTACAAGCACCAGGCGATGAAGAAGATCGCCGAGGTCGGGATGCAGGCCGGCGCCATGGAAGAACTGCCGCAGTCCTGGAAGCCGATCCGGCTGTCGACCGGGCAGCTGGCCAGCGCGCTGCGCAAGGCCGGCATGATGGTCGGCCGGGCCAACGAGGTGCTGACCGGGCAGCTGGACAACGTCGAGTTCGATGCAGCAGCGGACCAAGACGCGCTCGACCGGGCCTATGTGGCGGTCGTGGAGCGCATGGACACCCGGGAGCGGGAGCAGATCCAGACCCTGTTCCAGATGGCCGTCCCGCAGGGCCCTGACGTCGTCGGGGTGATCGAGAACGGCAAGACCAAGTACTACCGGGTCACCGACCCGATGCTGCTGCGGACGATCAAGGGCATGGGCGCCGAGAACTTCGGAGCGATCGTCGACATGATGCGCGGGTTCAAGACCACCTTGACCACGTGGGTCACGACCGACCCCGGGTTCATGATGGCGAACTTCATGCGCGACGTGCTCAGTTCCTGGGTCACGTCCGGCGAAGTCGACTTCACGCCGCTGGTCGACTCCGTCAAGAACATGGGCGACATCTGGACCGGCGACCGGGATTCGGTGTATGCCAAGGTCATGATGGCCGGCGGATCGGGCGGTGGCTTCTACGACGTCCACCCTGGCGACGTCACGAAGACGATGATGGAGCAGACCGGGGCCACGGTGCTGAACAGCCCGAGCAAGGTCTGGCGCGCGTGGATGCGGGTCGGCAACGTGTCGGAGCAAGCGAACCGGATCGCGATCGCTCAGGCGGTCCTGAAGCGCGGCGGCTCGATGAGCGAGGCCGCGTTCCTGGCGCAGGACGTCACCAACTTCACGATGCACGGGGACTTCAAGGCGCTGCGAGTTCTGACCCAGACCGTGCCGTTCCTGAACGCCAGGATCCAGGGCCTGTACCGGCTCTATCGTGGAGGCAGGGACAACCCGACCAAATTCTTCATGCGGGGCATGGCCGTGGTCGGCGCAACGGTGGCCCTGCTGGCCCGCAACTGGGACGACGAGCGGTACGAGGAACTGGCCGACTGGCAGAAGGACATCTACTGGCACGTCTTCATCGGCGACCAGCACTTCGCGATCCCGAAGCCGTTCGAGGCCGGCGTGATCTTCGGGTCACTCCCGGAGCGCATGATTCGGCTGACGGCCGGCAGGGATCAGCTGGGCGAGACCGCGAAGTACCTGACGAAGACGGTCGGCGAGACGTTCGCCATGAACCCGATCCCGCAAGCGTTCAAGCCGTTGATCGAGCAGTGGGCGAACAAGTCGTTCTTCACCGGCCGGGACATCATCCCGTTCTACCAGACCGGCCTGATCCCCGAAGCCCAGTACCGGCACTACACCTCGGACACGGCCCGGCTGGTGGCGGACCTGATGCCGGACTTCGCGCCGGAGTGGATGCGGTCACCGACCCGGATCGAGTCCCTGGTCCGCGGCTACCTGGGGACGATGGGCATGTACGTGATGAGCGCAACGGACGTCGTTTCGAACAAGGTGGGCGGGTTCTCCCCGCCGGCTGCGAGCGGCCTGGCAGATCTGCCGCCGGTGCGCCGCTTCGTTCGCGGATCCGGCCCGCAGCCGACCCGGTACGAGACGATGCTCTGGGACTCGATGAAGGAAGTGGACGCGATCTTCTCCTCGATCCGGGTGTATGAGCGCACTGGCCAGCAGGAACAGGCCTCGGAGATGCTGCAAGAGAATCGGGAATTGCTCGGGAACCGTGACGCGCTCCAGCGGGTAGCGAACGCGGTGCGAGACCTGAACGATGCCGAGAAGCAGATCCAGTTCTCGCTGATGCCGCCGGAGGAAAAGCGCCGCCGGCTGGACGCGATCCAGACCCAGAAGAATCAGCTGCTGCGCCAGTCGATCCCGATCCTGTATCTGGACGCCAGATAAAAAGAAACCCCGGCGAGGGCCAGGGTTTCACGTCGGGGAAAGTTTGGAGACAGCTTCAGGGAGGAAGCCCCCGACGCTGTCCATTATACACGATTACCGAACGACCACTTTCGGCATGTCGATCCACATCAAGCCCGGGATGTTGACGCCGTCCTTCTTCGCGCCCCGCACCAGGCTCATCTCCAGGCACTGTTCCGGCGCCTTCCGGTACTCGATCGGGATCGAGTTGAACCGGTTGACCTTGACCGTCGGGTTGGCCTGAATCGAGACCGAACCGTAGACCGTGGCAAAGGTCTGGCCGATCAGGCTGGCGTCTTCCAGGGTCTCACGATACTCGCTCTCGACCTCGCCGGTCTCTTCGATTTCGAGCACGGTCTTCTCCGCCTTCTTGGCGATCTTCGCCTTGATCGCTGCGACGGCCGCCTCGGCCGCCTTCAGTTCGTCGGCGAAGTCTGCCTTGATCGATGCGATCTTGGCCTCCAGCACCTTGCGCTTCTGGACGGTCGACGCGAGGTGCATGGCGACGGTTTCGGGTTTCATGTTCTTCATGGCTGTCTCCTTGTTCGCTGGCAATCCCAGCAATTGAAATTGTAAATCAGGTTCAATGCAAAGTCAACCGCGAATCCGAAGAATTATCTTCGGGCGACGATTGATCAAGAGGGCCAAAGACACCCCGACGATGATGCCGAGAAGCGCGCCAAACCCAAGCCCAATCCCGAACGCTGCTGTCATTGGAGACATGGACGCGCCCCGGTGATCGAGAAGGTCCGATACTGCTGGATGAACCGCTCCAGCAGTTCGTCGACGAACGACAGGTCGTCGCGCTGCCAGAGAATCTCCGCATATTGCTTTTGCGTTGCAACGACGAACCAGCACCGGTTGGTACCGGTCATCCACGCGTGCCAGGTGACCTGGGAAAGGTGCTCTCCCGGGACCGCGCGGTTGTTGAAGTGCCGGGTCAGCTTCGTGAACCGCTCGGCTTTCGTCGCGTGCTTGATCTCGACCGGGATCCCGTCCGCCATCCGGTCCGGGCTGGACGCGATCAGGTCGAAGTGCGGGTGCTTCGGATCATGGTGATAGACCAGGGTCGGGTTCGTCAGCGCGGTCACCTCCGGGTGACGTTGCAGGAATCGCCGGGCGATGATCGGCTCGTTCTTCACGCCTTCGAGAAGCGCCCCGCCGCGGGCCTCATGGAACGGGGGCGGCACATCCAGGTGGCGAGCCAGCTTCTCCCAGGACGCCTTGGACCCGGTCAGGAGCAGGCCGGCCACGCTGGACGTGATCCGGCCGGCACGCGCTTCACCGTGCTGTTCGCGGCCCAACATCAGTGGACACTCTTCTTGGCGGTGAAGTGCAGCGCTCGGGTGCATTCTGCGAAAGCCCGCGCCTCCGCTTCGCTGCTCTGCTGGAGAACCATCTTGCACGCCCACGCGATGAAGCCGGCGCATACCTGGATCGAGCCGCCCAGGTTTCCAGGCAACTCGTCCCCGAACACCTCCACGCTGCACGTGTCGTCCGTGATATTGACCACGATCGAGGCCTCAGGCTTTCCCTTGGTCGTCGGGTAGGGTGGCGCCTGCTCAGGAACGAACAGGTTCGTCACGGTGCCCGCGAGCTTCATCGTCTGGACGAAAAGCTCAGGCTGCTCGAATGCGCAACGGATGAGGTCTTTGAACAGGCCTGTTAGGCCGTCCGGGTTGACTGCATACTCCAGATCGCGGTTGATCCCCATGCCAAAGGAACTGACCACGCTGCCGTCCTCGGTCTCCTCGAACAGGCAGACGATCACGGCGCGGTCGAAGTCATTTTGCTTGCCGATCGCATTGATGACCTCGTTCAAACGGTCCTCTGTCGCTTTCGTATCGGTAGTCATTGCTTTGCTCCCTTGGCGCGTGCGCGAATCGCGCGCTTGATGTTCTTCGCTTCCGATGACAGCAGGTCATTCAGCGAGTCGACCCCGTAAGCGGCCTCGAAATTGCTGACCGTGACCTCTGGATCCATGCCCAGGCTTTTGGCCAGCGCCTTGATCGACTCAAGCTGCTTGTCGGACAGGAGCAGGCCGGACTTCGACGGCGTCAGCTCCACCGGCTCCGCCTTGTCCATTGCCTCGATCGCACGGGACAGGCGAGAGGAGGAGATTGGCCAATGCTTGGACGCCCGGCGGATCACCACCTTCTTGCGCATCTCGTTCGGGTAGAACTTCCAGCTGGGCGGGGTGGATCCGTTCTGCGCTGCAGCAGCGGCCCGCTCGACCTGATCCAGATCCGCGCGGCTCATGACCTCGATGTGTCGGGTGCCGTTGGCGTAGAACGTGATGCAGTAAGCGTGCGTGACCTCGCCCCGGTCCTTGCGGGCGACCTCGTGCTTGACGTAGGGCCCGTGCTCATCGACGCCATTCTGGAACACCGGGTCATGCTCGCAGACCAGCTCGGCGTAGATGTTTGCGATCTCGCCAGATTGGCGGGCCAGGTACTGAAGCCCCATGTAGCTTGGCGTCGCCAGGCACTGGGGCGGCTGGCCCTGCTTCATGCGCCGCGGGATCAGGTACGCATGCCGGCGTTCCGGCGCCAGGGAGAGGCCCAGGCTTGCGACCGTGGCCATTGCTGCGGCGACACTGTTCGGGCTGCATTGCTGCAGCATGTCGTTGGACTGGATGATCTGGAGCGCGTATTGGCGCTCTGCTTTCCAGTGCATCTCCGGGTCGGCCCGGCGGGCGTTAAAAGACGCGATGAGGGAGCGATCGCTCATGCGATCGACGAATTCGGTGATGGCGTGCATTGCTGTCTCCTTGTGTTGGTGTACGATGGAGATTGTAGCATAAAGAGACAGCGAGGTGGAGTGATTAAAACTCCATGAAAACATGAGGTTAGCATCCGCGAGAGAAATCATCACGGTCTTCGGAAGGGACAACCTGGCCGCGGCCGCTGAGGTCGCACCGCACACCGTAGACCGGTGGTGGCGCGACAAGACGATCCCTGACCGCAGGCTCTACCTGATCGGGATGGCGTACCCGCACCGCCTGGCGGTGGACGACGAAGGGTTCCCGTGGTGGATCGAGGAAAGCTGGTACGAGGTGCCGGAGTGGATCCCGATGCACTGGTGGTCGGCGTACCTGAATGCCCGTGCGCGCGCCGGCATCGGGGGAGACCCTGATCAGCTGAAGGTCGTGGTGGATGAGCTTGCCAGGATCAAGGATGGCGGCGGAGACGTCGGGCTTTCGCTAAGATATGCAATCACCCGGAAGATCTGGATACCTACAAAAGTGGAGACAGCATGAGCAGAGCAACATTGAGTCTCGGGGGCCGAGCCCCCGCGTGGAGGAAGAATTTCCGGCGCGGCCAGAAGGTGGATCCGCGGAAAGTGAATAGGCTGATGGCGCAAGCCTACCCCGAGCTGTTCGGGGATCCGGAGAGCCCGAAGCCTCTCGCGGTAGGCATCCGCGTGAAGTTGCAGGCGGATCCGGATTTGCCGGTGAGCAAGGTGCAGCTGAGGAGATTTCTCTGGTGGTGGACCCGCCAGCCGGCATATCAGAGCGCCCGTGATCGCGGCCTTGAGCGAGTAGATTTGCAGAAGTGAAAGAGCTTGCCCCGAACAGTCGAGCGCGCAGCCTGATCCAGCAGGGCCAGGCTGCGCGCCGTGCCGGCAAGGAGCGGACCGAGAATCCGTTCTCGCGCCTGCCGGGGCAGAAGATGCAAGTGTTCGCCGCCTGGTGGTCGAAAGGATGGGATGAGCCGGAGCGGGATGATGATGGGTTCTTCAATGACCCGGTCCCGTTCTGAAAAGAAAAGCCCCGGTGGGGGCCCGGGGCTTGTCGCATCACACGAGAGGGAAAACGTGTAACATGGCTTCGTCACAAAAACCAAGTCCACTATACCATGAATCGCCCAGCCACGACAACAGCGGACCCGCCCTTCCCGGCAGGCCTGGTCGTGCGCGGGCGTTTGGTTTGGGGCCGTCCGCAGCACGATAGTCCAGGGCCTAAATCGGTGGCCGCTCTGCAGGAAAGCCGATCGGGATTCGCCCGTAACAGTGTCGCCGTTGTAATGCAAAAGCCGACGGGGCCCCGGCAGGTTTGCCGCCGCTGGGGCCGGAAACGCCTTCCCCCTCTGTGAATGAACCCTGTGGGCCGGGGGCCGGGAAACCGGATACGGTCAGGCGATAAGCGAGAGATGAGCAGGCCGTCCAGCACAAGCTGCCGGTCGAACAAGCCTCGGTGATACAAGATTCACCGGGCGGCTTTAGGTATGGGAGAACGCCAAGGTTTCCCGGGAAGTGGGAGCGGCGGCTGGAATTAGTTGGTACAATCAGGGAAAGCTGAACGGAGACAGCAGATGCCGCTACGCGAATATCAGAGCCAAGCCATCGACCGGCTTCGGGCCTCAATCCTCAGGGGCTCCCGGGCGCCCGTCCTTGTCCAGCCTTGCGGCTGCCACGCCAAGGGCCACCCGATCCTCATGCACAACGGCACCATCAAGAAGGTGGAGGACGTGGAGCAGGGCGATCTGGTGATGGGTCCGGACAGCAAGCCGAGGAGAGTCCAGTGGACGCATGACGGGATCGATCAGTTCTTTCGGGTCACCCCGAAGAAAGGTCGCCCTTTTGACGTCAATGCCGGCCACGTGCTGATGGTCAAAAGCAGGGGAAAAGAGGTTCCGGTAACGGCAGCATCGTGGGAGATGCAATCCAGGAACTTCAGAAATCTGTTCAAGCTGTATCGAACGCCAATCGAGCACGATCGCCGGGAACATTTTCTTGACCCGTACCTGGTGGGGATCTTGATTGGTGATGGATGCCTTCGGCTGACCACGTCGGTCGCCACCCCGGATGCGGAGATCGAGGAGGCGATTCGGCCCATGGTCGAAGCCGCCAGAGCACGACTCACGAGGAGAGAGTTTGCCGGGAAGTGCCCCGTCCTCGCGATCACCACCCCCCGCGGCCAGCCCAACCCGATCCGGGAAGAGGTTGTCCGGCTCGGATTGGCGGTGAACAGCGTTGATAAGCACATCCCAGGAGAGTACCTGATCGACTCCATCGAGAATCGATTGCAACTGCTTGCCGGGTTGCTGGATACGGATGGCCACCTGAGCAAAGGGACATACGATTTTGTGACCGCGTCGGCGAAGCTCGCGTCGGACGTCGAGCGGTTGGTTCTGAGCGTCGGGCTTTATGGCCGGGTCAGTCCGTGCGTGAAGACGTTTCAGGGAGGCGAAAGGAAGGCCTACAGGATTTGCATTTCTGGGGATCTTGATCGGGTGCCGTGTCGGGTCAGCAGAAAGCGGGCCGGCGTCAGGCGGCAGATCAAAGACCACCTGGTGACAGGGTTCGATCTCAGCGATATTGGAAGAGGCAAGTTTTATGGCTTCCATCTCGATGGTGACCACCTGTACGTGGACGGCAACTACATGGTCCACCACAACACGGGCAAGACGCGCGTAGCCACGGCGATGATCGCTCGCGCAAGGACGCGCGGGAAAAAGGTCGTCTTCTATGCGCCACGCCGAGAGTTGATCTATCAGACGTCGGACCAGCTGGACGACGAAGCGCAGGCGCACGGCATCCTGATGGCCGGCGAGCGCCGGCACTGGGCTGGAGTCCAGGTTGCGTCATTCGACACCGTCTGGTCTCAGTACCGGCGGCGCGGCACGCTGCCGAAGGCTGACCTGGTCATCGTTGATGAGGCCCATTTGTCGGTTTCCGATACCCGGAAGACCATCCTCCGAGAGCACCTCAATTCTGGCGCGGTCCTGATCGGGCTGACGGCGACGCCTGCCCGCGGTGACGGGCGCGGCCTGGGCGAGATCTACGATGACATGATCGAAGCGGCGCCCGTGAGCTGGTTCATTGAACAGGGCTACCTGGTGCCGGCGCGCTACTTCGCGCCATCGAAGCCGGACCTGGACGCGGTCAGGGTTGCCCGAGGCGACTACGTGATCAATGACCTGGGTGAGGCGGTCGACAAGCCCAAGCTGGTCGGGGACATCGTCGCCCAGTGGCTGCGCCTGGCGCACGGCCGCAGCACCGTGGTGTTCTGCGTCAACCGGAAGCACTCGCGTCACGTCCGCGACGAGTTCATCAAGAACGGGGTGCGCGCCGAGCACGTGGACGGCGAGACCCCTTCGACCGAGCGCGCCGAGATCCTCGATCGGGTCCGGAGCGGCGAAACGACGGTGCTTACGAACGTCTTCGTGGCGTCCTATGGCCTCGACATCCCGACACTTGAAGTGGCGGTCCTGGCCCGCCCGACGAAGTCGTTGGCCCTCTATCACCAGACGGTCGGCCGGGTGATGCGCCCGGCGCAAGGGAAGACCGAGGCGATGGTGATCGACCATGCCGGCGCGGTGGAGGAGCACGGCCTGTTCTCGGACCCGGTGCCATGGACCCTCGATTCCGCGGTCAAGGTGCAGGACGCCAAGGAGAAGGCCGCCAAGGAGCAGCAAGCGCCGAAGGATTTGACGTGCCCGGCGTGCAAAACCGTCTTCCGCGCACGGCGTGATTGCCCGTCGTGCGGGTTCCAGATGATCGGCGCCACCGAGGCGATTCCGCACCACGAGGCGGATCTTCAGGAGGTCGGGAACACGGCGGCCCGCAGGAACCGGCTGGATAGCTGGGATGAAAAGATCGAGTTCATCGGCGGCCTGAAGCATCACGCTCGCGAGCATGGCTACAAGCCCGGATGGGTGGCGCACGCCTACCAGTCCCGCTACGGGGTGTGGCCGAACGACCAGCGGCTGAAGAGCGCCGATCCGGTGCCGCCCTCTCCTGAGGTCATCGGGTACGTCAAGTACCTCCGGATCCGGAACGCCAGGAGAAGCGCATGAGCATGGGTGCGGCCGAGCCGCTGCTGCAGCGTCTGGAAAACGTCCGGCAGACGGGGCACGAGTCGTGGATGGCCCGATGCCCGGCGCACGCCGACAAGACCGCGAGCCTGTCGATCAAGGCCGGCAACAAGTGCCTGCTCGTCTACTGCTTCGGCGGCTGCGAGCCCGGGGACGTTCTCGGCGCGGTAGGCATGACGGTCGCCGAGACCTTCTACGATTACGGCAAAGACGTCATCAAGCCCCAGAACCCGAAGCGCTACGGACAGGCGATGGATGCCCTGTCCGGGATCGCGCTCGAACTGATCCTGGTCAGCCAGTGTGCCGAGCAGATGGCGGCCGGGTTTGCACTTGACACAGATCAAATCAAGAGGCTGCGCGTTGCGTATTCGAGGATCAAGGCCGCGGTGAGGATTGCGACATGAGGGAGATTCGGGAGCTGGAAGGCTACATCTATGCCGGCGAATGCGTCGTCGACGACGTCCAGTGGTCGGCGTCTGCCGGCGGGAAGCTGAAGATCCTGCTCGAACACCCAGCGGACTACAAGGCGTTCGGCGAGGTGACGAAGAGGCGCGGCAAAAAGGCCGGCCAGATCCTGCTGCTGTGCATCCGAGTCGGCGACGATGAATCGTTCCAGCAGATCGAGGGTTGGTTTGCCGGCTGGAGCGTGACGCACACGAAAGGCGCGGTGATCGCGCTGACGATCGACGACGACACGTTCGACCAGCTGCGGGTATTGGATGAGAAGCAGAAGATCTACCTGCTGGTGTATGAGGTCGACGACGACGAGGAAGTGGTCAACGAGGCGAAGCGATGCGACATCGAAAGAAAACTGAAGGGCGGGCCGATGTCGGTCCAGAGCGGCCGCGCTTGCTCCGATCCCGGTTTCCGGAACTGGCTCCAATCCTTCACTGGCGAGACGATCGATACACCGGACCGGGCAGCCGAGGTTATCAGGACGTACTGCGGAGTATCGACGAGGGCATTGCTCGATCACGACAAGGAGGCCCGCGTGCGCTGGAAAGCGCTGTACCGGGAATGGCTGGCGACGACCTTGTAGTCGAGGTCGGGCTGGCGCCCCAGAGACTCAGGAACACGGCCGCGGCACGGGCTGTCGTTGGCGGACAGAAGCAACTGCTGCAGGTGCTGGGGACAGCCCGGATCAGCGAAGGACGATTGACAGATGCGCAATACCGGAAAGTTCTTCAATGGGTCGTCGAGACCCACAATCAGCGCGCACCACGCCGCAGTCCGGCAGATGCGGTGCTGCGTGACCCGGCGCTATCCGGTCACCTTGCACCATGTCCACGGTGGCAGCGTCACCGAGGAGTACCCGCAGCTGATGCGGGGCAAGGCCCAGAAGACGTCTGACTGGCTCGTGATCCCGGTGGTGGCGGAGTTGCACGTTGGCCGGCACGGGATTGATGGGGCCATGACGGTCCAGGATTGGGAAGCGGCGTTCGGCCGGCAGGTGGACCACCTGAGAGAGGTGAGCGAGCACGTCGGATACGACGTCATTGGTTTTGCGATGGAGGAGTTGAGATGATGGAAATCGGGTTGTTGTTGGTCGCCGCTGTGATCATTGCGGCATGGGAGATGACGCGGACGCACAAGGCCCCGGTCGAGAAGAAGTTACCGTGGTGGCACGCGCCCCGCGGACCACAGTCGAACGACGAGCGCCTGTTCAGGTACTACCAGCGCCTGAACGATTTCATGCGGGCTCATGGGGCGATGTGATGCAGGCGCTTCCGATCAGCACCGTGTTCGATGCGAGGCTGTGCGGCCTGGTCTCGCTGGCGATCGACGGCCGTGCGGATCAGGCCTTGGTCGAGCGCTACCCGTGGGTGGTTTCGTATTTCGCTGAGGGCCGGCACCGCGACCTGATCAAGCGCGCGTCGTTCGAGTTGCCGTTCCCGATCGAGGTCTGGAACCGGACGGGTGGCAGGACGATTGACGGCATCCCGGCGCATGCGGCCGTGATCGATATTGCCGAGGCGGCCGGATGGACGATGGATCAGTTGATGGAGCAGACCGGGTGCAGGAGGTTTGAAGGGTTCGCCCAGTTCTCGATCGCGGTCCTGGTGACGATCAGGCAATCAAGGGAAGACGATGAGATCTGGACCTATCGACAATATCACCGGAGCAGCCGGGCAGCACTTGATTGCCTCGGACGCGACGGGACTGGGTGAGTTCCTGCAAGAGATGGAGCTGGCGTTCGGCCCGGTGACGATCATCGAGCTGGATCTGCCGGCAGAACTTCAATACGAAATCGAGGATTTGAGCATGGAAAACGAGTGCAGATTCACGGGCTACATCGGCAAGGACCCGAACGTCCGGGACGCGTTCACGGTGGCGAGCGTGGCCGTCTACGGCGGCAAGGACAAGGAAGGTAAGGAGAAGACCGAATGGGTCGGCGTGTTCTTTCGAGGAGATCGACTCAAGGAGCGCGCGGACAAGCTGAAGAAGGGCGACCTGATCACGGTCAGGTGCGCCTACAGGACATGGAAAGAAGGCGAGGCAGAGAAGCACGCGTTCGATGCCATGAGCTTGCTGGTGATTCGCAAGAAGGATCCAGTAAGTAACAACGAGTCGGCGGATGGGCCGCCGATGGATGACATCCCATTCTGAGGAGACGAAAATGACAAAGCAGACCGAAAACACCACGACTGAAAAGGCCAAGACCGCCGCAAAGGCAGAAGCCCCTGCGACGGTCACGGTTCAGCTGACTCCGGAAGTGGTCGCTGCGCTGGACAAGATCAAGTCGGAGATGTCTAAGGCGTTCCCGGGCATCAATCCGAGCCGGGCCGAGCTGGCCCGTATCGCGATCGTCCGGTCAGTCGAAGCGGGCGCGTAGCTCGTCCATCATCCGATCGGACCAGGAAGCAGCGGCTTCGATCGTGTCTCCAGCCGCCCCCCGGGCGGCTGCGAACATCGACCACTCGACCCGGTGCCGGGCATGGTCTTCCTCAAGCCAGCCGGCGGGGAGATCCAGCGACGTTTCGATGGATCGCGCCCGGTTCCAGCCGATCGAGTCCGTACCGCTCAGGATCCGGCTGAGAGCAGGCGCATCGATGCCCATGGCCTTCGCAGCACTTGCCTGGCTCTTGAACCGGTCCACGAGGACGCGCAGATTGGACAGCCGGAGCGCGTCGGACCGTGCCACTTTGTCAGTTGCCATCGGTCTGCTCCATCATCGTCTTCGTGACGCCGCGCAGCCCGCCGGCGGCCATCCACTTGTCGACCTTGTAGGATGAACCCCAGCACCCTCCCGGCAGGCTTTCCAGCAGCGTGGCCCAGTTCAGCAGGTACAGTCGGTTGGTGTGGTCGCCCTTGCATGCAGCCTCGTACAGCTTGTTCTCCATCACGGCGGTCAGGAAACCGCCAGGCCGCTGGCCTTCCAGCACGTAGGCGACCGTGCTGTCGACCATGTAGCCGGGGACCAGCTGCTGGATCTTTTCGATCAGTCGTTGTTCATTCATGTCGGTTCCTTTTGGGTCTTGAGCTTGTAGGTTCCGCCCCGGGTTTTCTTCAGGCCTGAAGCCTGCAGCAGCCTCAGGTGGTGCGGGCTGATCTTCTGGATTTCGTGTTCCCGCAAGGATTCCCCGCGGGTCAGGCGCTCGTCCAGCTCGGCGTCGGTCATGAGCTGTTCAAGGCTGATCATGCTGCGCCCCTCAGCTGGACCGAGGGAATCGTCGCCATCTTCCTGGCGTAGGCTTCCCCGTGCAGGTCCGCGACATACCTCCTGGACCCCTTGGTTCCCGACTTGACGTCGGTCCGGCTCGGCACGACGTTGCCCCAGTAGTCCCGGTGCGCGGTCCGGCCAAGCATGCAGAAGCCGTCCTGGATTGCGTTCATCGCGGACCGGCCGGCGGATCCTTCAAGGCGCCAGATCGACCCGTCATTGATCCTGGACTGGAGGCCGTCGTACAGTTCCTGTTCGGTCTCGGCTTCGTAGTACTCGCTCATGGCCATCTCCTTATTCGATTCCCCACGGGGCGTCGTTGTACCCGGGGAGGTTGTGGATTGCCGCTTTCCGCAGCTGATCAACGATGAACCGGGCCAGCGAGTCCTCCCAGCCAGGATGTTCGCAGGACTGATACTCCAGGCAGTCCAGCGCCTTCAGGATGGTGATCGCCGGGTAGGCGCGGTGCGGGTTGGTGCTCCGGAAGAGTGGAACCGTGCCGGTGGATCCGGGCAGCTCGTCCGGGGCATCGTTCGGGTAACGGTGGGCGACCGACTTGACGTTCTCGTCGTAGAGGATCCTGGCTACCAGGACCGTGTGGTCGAGGCAGGTCATCTGGTCGATCGGGCAGATCGTGATGCTGGGGATCAGCGGCAGGCACTTGCTCGCCCCGCCGCGCTCATTGATCGCGCGGGTGAATGTGCCAGGGTAGAGGTTCCGAGACCCGTGGCGCCGCTGTGAAGCGAACTGGCCGAGGGCGATGAAGGTTGCGGTGTTGCAGATGTAGGCGCTCATGATGCTGTCTCCGTTTGATTCAACTGAATTGTACCGCGATTGCACTAGGGATGCAAGTCTATTGGAGCGCGGCCTCGATCACGTTCAGGTACCCGGCGCCTTTCAGGCCGGCTTGTGCCGCCGCGTGCGCGGCTCGGGACTTGCTCATGTACCGCTTGGCGTCCTCAATGGAGGGAATGACAACGATGGGGGAGCTATCCTTCGAAAGGAACAGCGTTCCGTCGTCGTTTGATGCCACCCAGGGCCAGGTTCGGGGGTGGGTCGTGGCGAGCAGGGTATTCTCCTCGACGTCGACCAAGGTCTCCAAGAGGTCATTGGTGAACCCGCGGTGGCGGATGTAGCGGTCGTCGACCAGGTCAGCGATCTGCCAATTCAGGCGGCTGTAGGTAGCAGCGGCCAGCCAGACCGCCGTGTTGCCGCGCTCGAACGTGAGCGGGTTCGAGAGACTGGTTTTGAAGCTCGGATAGGTGCCGAGCTTGACCGTCCAGCCGCTGAGTTGGATGCCGGCGATCGGGTCGTCGTTCATCATCGCGATCGCCACCTGCAGATCCTGTCGAAGCTGGTTGATGTCGGGGTTGGGGCGGATCACCTTGTCCAGTGCCGCGGCCAAGTTCGGTGTGATGGTGTTGGTCATGGTCATTCCTCGCCCCACTGCTCCGCGATGGCATCAGCAATCCCCGGGTAGGTCGTGCTGCGCTTTTTCCATCGGTCCGGCCCGGGGCTTGCAAGATGGCAATCGGGCCGCGCATCGGCTGCGGTCATCGCGCTGGTGGGCTTGAGTGCTGGCAGGCCACGAGTCCAGAAGCATGTCCGCTTCTTCGCCGGGTCTCCGAACTGCCATGGCTGGATCGTGAAGTCCGGACCGCGCCCCACGATCTCGCGAGCATGGCTGTGCATTACCGGATTCTCGACGGCGACCTTCGGCGCGTTCGCGTTCAGGCATTCCAGGAAGAAAGCCGCAGCGGCGCGCATCTCGTCCCACAGATTGCGCTCATGCAGCCAGCGGACGCCGGAATTGCAGAGCCGGGTGCATGGCGGGTGCGCGATGACCATATCCCACGGTTCCCGCAGGAGCGCGGAAACGTCGCCTTGGATATGCGGCCCGGGTGCCTCGGTAGGCAGCAAGTCACACGATATTGCGTCGTGGCCGCGCCGAATGAAAGCGTCTCGGACGCGTCCTGAGTATTCACAAGCCACAAGAATTTTCTTGGTCATGGTCATTCCTTGATTGGGAGGAGGGTAGGGTCGTAGGTGCCGAGCGTGTCGTTGATCCAGAGGTGGCCAGCGTGCTCGCCGCCGGGCTTGATCACCACGTGCTTCGTGAACCGGATCGTGCCGCGGCCGCCAAACTCGTGCAGGCGAACGGTGGTGTGGATGCCATCGACCTGCTCGACGGTGGCCCGGGTCCGGAACCGGCCGGCGGGGTCAGCGACATCGACCTCGTCGCCGACCTCGTAATCCCGGAACTGCTCGACCATGTACGCGGCGCTGTTCGTTGGATGGTTGCTCATTGCTGTCTCCTCAGTATGGCTTCACGGCCTCCATTTGGCCGTTGGGCCCGGTGGGCCGGAGTTCGTGTGGCGGGAGCACCTTATGGATCAGGTTTCCTTCCTGGCGCATCTGCGCAATTCGCGTCTCGCCGATCCGCGCAGCTTCTTCCGGGCTATCGGCTTCAACGCGAATCAACACGCAGTCGCGCATGTGCTCGCCGACCATGGTTGCTGACATCTGAATTCCGTAGATCATTGCTGTCTCCTCAGTCGGTGAACTGGACGCTGAACGAGTAGTAGGGCTCGCAGTATCCCCAGGGCCCTTCCACGAAGGTATTGATCGCCCAGCTCCAGGGCCCCGCTTCCCACATCACGTGCCAGAACCGGCCGTAGCCCATTTCCTCGGACTGTGCGGGGGTGAAAAGAGCAAGCTCGGTCGGGGCGTGGCCGAATGGGCCCGTGGCCAGCTTGGTCAGGGCGGCGTGGAATGCCTTCGCGGCGCCGGCCTTGGTCTTGTACTTGGAGGGATCGAAGTCGACCTCCAGGTCGCCGTACTCTTCGGTGTGGATCTTGATCATGGTTGTCTCCTTCAGCATTCGTGAGCGGGCGAGATCTCGGGGACCGCGGCCTTGATCGCCTTGGCGGTCGCCCGGCCAGACATGCAGATCCCGTAGACCTCCAGGTAGAAGTCGCTCAGGTCGTCGCCGTAGTACCGCGCGTCCGAGTACAGCTCCACCAGCTCCGGGGTCATCTCGTCGCTGATCCAGTAGTGGGCCTTGGTTTCCTTCAGGACCGGCGGCGCAGGAAGGTTCCGCTCCACGTGGTCGTCATAGAATCTCTTCGGGATCTTGATCATGGCTGTCTCCAAGGGGGTGGGAACTTTCGATTCGCTTGCAGAATACCACCGTTGATCCAAGTTTGCAAGACCGGTGCAACGATTATTTGCAGATCTCGTCCTGGACCCAGCGACAGCGCAGCGCTACAATGGCAGAAGCCTTGAATCTGGACACCGGATGAGAAAGGAACGGATTTACGTGAACTGTGACTGTGGCAGGACGGTCAAGCTCACCCGGAAGAAGGACTACGGGCCGGACCAGTTCAGCGGGCCCTGCTTCGGCTGCCACACGGTACTGGCGGGCACAGACGAGGACAACGCCGGGCCCATCCAGCAGGTAAGGGAGGACCACATGGCCCAGGCCCTGATGGAGGTGCTGCTGTGAAGGTGGTGGCCCACTTCCCGATGAAGACGGTCAGCGAGATGAACCAGCGCTGCCACTGGTCGGTGCGGCACAAGCGGTTCAAGGCGCAGAAGGAAGCGGCGTGGGCGGAGTTGAAGGCGGTCCGGATGATCCCGCCGGTGGTGCCCCTGGTGGTGGAACTGACCCGGGTCTCGCCCCGGCGCGTGAACCTGGACGACGACAACCTGGTCTCGGCGATGAAGGCGATCAGGGACGGGGCCGCGCTGTACCTGAAGGTGGACGACGGTGATCCGCGGATCCAGTGGAAGTACAGCCAGCGGCCCGGGCAGGGGTACTTCGTGACGATCACAATCACTCCGGGTTGAGGTATACTGGTTCCGTAGCACCTCAACTTGGAGACAGCGATGAGCAAGACAGTAACCATCACCCAGACCTCCCCGTCTGGTGACAGTTCCCACACCAGTTCCATCATGGTTCGCCCCGGTGAGCCGGCGCGCGTCCTCGGCGTGATCCCGCATGGCGCATCGATCCAGATCGCGGATGTTGTCTCGTTCCGGGCCCTCCAGGACTGGATGGTCTCCGAATGGAGACGACTCCAAGTGGAGCTGGTTCGGGAGGGCAGCCAGTCATGAGCGACTACAGCGAGAAAGTGACCCGGCAGAACCAGGACGTAGTCGCGGTGATTCCGCGCGTGTTCCCTGGCAAGCATGCAACGCACGCCAACGGCTTCACGATCGGTGTGAAGTATCCCATCATCCCGGGCACACTGAGCCTGAGTGGTTCGCAGGCGGTCGTCCTGAACGACAACGGCCATGAGCGGGTCGTCAATCTTGATGGCGGGCCGTCCCCGCTGATTCCGAAATCGCCCGCCTGAACGGTCTGGCATAAAGCCCGGAAGCAGGGATTTCTGAATCCGGGTAGAATTGAAGTTCAACCAACGATAGGAGGCAGCAATGATGCATTTCGAAGCAAGTTCCATGCTCAACGACCTGGACGGCGGCACGCTGGGTGACCAGCTGTCGGCGGCGATCCATGAGGTCGCCAAGTCCGTAGTCCATCACGGTGACGGCAAGCGCAAGGGTAAGGTCGTCCTGGAGCTGACCGTCGACCGCGTGAAGGGCGCGAGTCAGGTCCAGATCACGCATAAGCTGCAGTACAAGCAGCTCACCACTCGCGGCGACCTGGCCGAGACCCGTGTCAACGAGGCGCCGATGTACGTCAGCAAGTCGGGCGTCTGGATGACCCCGGACGGACAGATCGACTTCATCGAACAGGCCAAGGCAGAACAGGAGAGGGCGAATGGATAAGGTAACAGAGAAGGACGCGATCGACGAGATCGTGGGTCTGTCGTCACTGCGGGATCAGGCGTTCCTGGACACCCACACCCCGACGGCGGTCATCCCGAGCAGCGCCAGGCTGGTGAGCTTGGAGCAGTACGGGAGCCGGCCGCTCCGCCACCGGGTGCAGTTCACCACCTCGATCCTTGAGGAGTTCCTGGATTACGTCAATAAGAACCACGCGGGCGATCGCTCCATCATCTCCGTGGATCCGACGGGGAATTCAGCCCTCGCGATCTTCGATCACGGGGTCGAACTGGCCCCCGGTTGGGGCGATCACCGGGCAGAACTGAATCTGAAGTTCACGCCGGAGTTTCGTGCCCTGGTCAACGCCAACGGCAACAACTTCAGCCAGACCAGCTTTATCGACTGGATCGAGGATTGGGGCCATACGCTGACCTTCTTGGACGAAGAGGAAAAAAAGATGCCGATGGCCGTGGCGATCAATTCGATCCGAACCGTCACGATCGATCGGCTGCGATCGGAGAGGACCGAGGAAGGTGACTTCAGCGCCAGCAAGAGCGCGCTGGATTCCGTCGCCGCGAAGAGCAACAGCGGAAAGCTGCCGGCGAAAATACTCGCGACCTGCGAGACCAGCCCCGGCCTCGACCCGATCGACGTCACGCTGCGGATCCGGGTCCGGACCGGGGGCGACAAACCGGTGTTTGTGCCGCGGATCGTTGCCCTGGAGAAGATCGAGGAAGATCGAGCGGAAGAGGTAGCGCACCTGATCAGGTCGAGCGTCAACGAGGGCATCCCGGTGTACCTGGGCGAGCTGGCAAGGAAGTAAGCACGAGGATGCGCCTGTCGGCACTGCCGATAGCGGAGCCCGCTCCGGCCGGGTGGCGCGAAGCCGGATTAAGTGTTCAAGGATGCTCGGGACAAGGAGGAAGGGCTATGAGGAAGAAGCTGATGGGCGCGATCCGTTCCTGGCTTGGTGCCTTCTCATCGAAGAGGCGCCAAGGGCCGGAGGTGAGCGCATCGCACGATGAGTTGCTGGCCGAGGTGCGCGCAGACATTCTGCGGAAGGCCTTGTCCGAGGAGCCGCTGTCGCCGTCGCTCAACCCCGGGCAGCCGGGCCTGATGCCGCAGGGCGTCGAGGTTGTCCAGGAGCAGGTGGACGAGACCCAGGCCTATGCCGCGTCCCGGATCCCGCACTCCGAGTCGAGGAGCTTCGGTCGATGGGCGAGCATGAACCAGCAGCGGCTGGGTTTCATTCGCGAGTCGATCCGGCGCACCGGCGACAAGAGTGACGAAGGGCGGCGCGTGCCTGGCGGCGGGCAGGGCCGCAGCGGGTTTGTTGACCGGCCCAGCAAGCGCGGGTAATATCGGGTCTGGCCCGGGGTCGGGCACTCAACAGGAGATCGAGATGGCGGTGAAACTTCTGGATGGCGTGACGGCGGACGGCCGTGGCCAGATCGTGCGGGTGGACCAGATTTCGCAGCAGCGGGGCTCGGAGATCATCATCGGCGTCGAGTCGGAAGACTTCGGCGGCGGGACGGTGCAGATCTACGTGGGCCCGTCGAACGGCGATGATCTGCCGTACCCGGCGGACAACGGATCCTTCACCGAATCGCTGGCCAGGGCGATCAAGGCGCCGCACAACTGGTACGTGCAGGCCGGCCTCTCGGGCGCAACGTCACCGGATCCGGTCACGGTGGAAGCCGGCGGAGATTGAATCCTTCTAGGGAAGGAACCTTGGCCGGGCATGTCCCGGCCTTTTTTGTGCCTGTTGAAGCGGATTGAACTGATGTTGTAGAATTGATGAAACCGGCAGGAGAAGTGCCATGGATGAGCAGCGAGAACGAGAACTGATCGAGGCCCGTGCAGCCGAGCTGGAGCGAGCAGCGCGCGAGATCACCGACGCGCGGTTCGCCCAGTGGCTGCGCGATCGTGCGGTTGCCGTGCGCCAGACGCCGGTCAAGACCCGTCTGGCGGCATGAGCAGCTACAAGGCGCTCAAGGAGAAGGCGCAGGCCCGGAGCAAGAGCACCGGGAACCCAGGGCCGTCCGTCTCGCGTCCCAGCACCGGCGCGGCGTTGGTGCGGCTCGGCTCGGAGATCGAGGTCAGGCAGTGGATCCGCCTCTGGTCCGAGAATGGGTGGGATGCCGGCGTGGCCACGGTCGCGATGTTCCCCGAGCTTCGCGGCAAGGAGATCACGAACGCGGTCCAGGAGATCAAGAGCCATCCCCGGTTCGAGCGCCTGTTCCTGGATGCCATGCAGGAGATCGCGGACCGAATGTCGCTCCGGCAGGACGAGGCGAGCGAGATCCTCAGCCGGCAGGCGACCACGTCCATCTTGGATTTCTTCGCCGATGATGGTAATCTCCTCTCGATCGCGGAGATGCGCCGGCTGCCGAGACACAAGCAGCTGGCGATCAAGAAGCTCAAGGTCACGACAAGGGAAGAGTTCAACAAGGATGGCGAGAAGACCGCGTCCATCACTCAAACCGAGATCGAGGGCTACGACATCCAGAAGGCGATCGAGCAACTCTCGCGGCTCCACCAGTGGGGCTTCAGCGAGGGAGAGCGCGACCTGGCCGAGATGCTGAAGAAAGCCGAGGCCCGGCTGCACAGCAGGATCATCGACATCGACGCGATCGACCCGGAGGAATGATGGACCGCAACAACGTGATTGGCCAACGCGGCAAGCCTACCCCGGCGAAGCCCGCTCCCGCCCCGGCAAAGCCGGCCCCCAGCAAACCGAACCCTGCCGACAGTCTGACGGCGCACAACTCTCGCCCGAACAAGCCCGGCAAGCCGACCCCGGAACCCGGCAGCGGCGGCAGCATTGTCGGCCCGGATCGCCCGAAGACCGCGTCCGAGCAGACGCTGGAGAGCGGCGGTAAGGGATCCAAGGGCGGCAAGTACGACCCGAACGCATCCACGCGTCCGCCCGAACAGACGCAGCCCGTGCTCCCGGGCCAGACCGGTTACATCAATCAGCGCAGGGAGGCGCAGGCGAAGCAGTCAAATTACGCCGACATGCGCCGGCCGATCGTGCGCCCGACCGCCAACATGGCGCCCGGCGAATCCGCATCTGAAGCGAAGCGGAAGTATCTTCTGACCGGCCAGGGCCCGGAAGCACCTCCCGCGCACAGCAAGAAGTCCCAGGCCTACATCGACCAGCTGAAGGCGTCACGGGATCAGGCGCGCGAGCGACGGTTCGGTGGCGGCAACACGGGTGGTGGAGCGCAGCAACCTGGCGGCCCTGGCGGCTACCAGACGGGTCCGGGCGGACAGGCGGAGATCGTCCCGCCGGCCAACGCCGAGATCGCGCCGACCGGAACCGGAACCGGCGGCGGCGGTGGTGGTGGTGGTGGTGGTGGTGGTGGCGGTGGTGGTGGCAACAGCCGGATCACGCCGAGCCTGCCCCCGTTCAACCGCTACGACTCCCGGTGATCGGTGGACTGGCCGATCCGGTATGCCGGTGATGCGGAGACTCTCCGCACCCGGCTGAACAACCTGCAAGCGGCCGGCAAGATCGTGGCCGCCGATCAGCTTTTCTCCGGATCCTACAACGACCTCACGGACGTGCCGTCGAGCTTCACGCCGGCGGCACATTCGCATGTGGCGGCCGACGTCACGGACATCTCCGACTACCTCAAGCGTAGTGGTGGGGTCATGACAGGCAACATCAACATGGGTGATCAGGAGATCGCTTTCGGCAGCAATCAGATCGTTGGCGCGCCGCTTTCGCTGTTCGGCTCATTCAGTGGCAGCCCGTCCAGCGACCCGATCGATTGCACGTATGGGGACTTCCTGATCGCCAAGGTCCGATCGACCGCTGCAGCTGCAGGAGCAGGCTCGGCCCTGGTCCAGATCGGGGACGGGACCATGACCATCCTGGCGTCGGCGAACATGACGAACACGTCCACCCCGGCCGCTGGAGCATTCGGCATCACGTTCTCCGCGGGCGACGTGACCTTGCATGCCAGCGGCACGTCATTCCTCTACATTGGCACGGTGCTGAAGATCCTATGATCAGATCAATCATCCGCCCAGTCATGCGCCCCCTAGCCCGAGCAGTCATGGGGCCGCAGAGCGCCGCCAGCGACCCGATCCTCGCGCTGTTTGCCGTGGACGGTATCCAGCCCGACCTTCTGGTGGACGCTGCTGGCGAGAACTATTACAAGGCCAGCAAGACCAAGACCA
>Ga0100403_1000255_pt1 | contig 49957 bp, 57 predicted proteins | sample CryGeymet201501t_FD_83663 | JGI IMG/M metagenome (GOLD analysis project Ga0100403, IMG submission 83663) | Groundwater microbial communities from Crystal Geyser aquifers in Utah, USA - Crystal Geyser metaG 2015-01t | ecosystem: Environmental > Aquatic > Deep subsurface > Groundwater | place...
GGGGCGTAGAGGCGATTGGTATCTCTAATTTTTGAAATTTTTTTTCGGGTTATTTCCGTTTCCGGTTCGATATTTGTGAAAAACCAATAAAAACGGTGAGTTAGCTGATTTATATTACTTTTTAGTCTTAAAATCGAAATATAGTGTCATGGTGAATGTGGAACTTGGGGCGGCAAACGTTCTGAGTTGCTGAAAATTTTTATTGATTGGGATTGGACAATCGAAAGCCGATATGTTTAGCGAAATCCATAGTTATCCACAGGCTTAAGAGTTATCCACAAATAAAGTTAAAAACCTGTGGATAACTATTGACAGTGATCTACCTTTTACTTAGTATTTCACCAAGATGTAAAGTTTTGCTTCACACGCGCTTATTTGTCATTTTGACAGTTCCCGGCTTGCCATATAGGTAAGCCTTTTTTTTGTGGGGCGTTTCGCCCCACAGGTGTTACCGCAGCTTATCTCGCACCAAGCTAATGGCAGAGAGTAGTTTTAGTCTGGCAAGCTATTAATGCATAAATTAGCCTAAATATTTCGTCTCATAGCGTGGCAGCTCGCGGCATCCCGCCAAGCTAGTCTGTTAGTCGGATGCTCCTCCACATTCGTAGTGACGCAGCTAGTCAATAAACTGCCTCACCTTAAGGTGATCCCATGGATAAAAAGCTATTACTTTCAACTCTATTGATGGTGCTGTTATCACTAATGGTTTTCCTCATGATCGATATGAGTGCCATGATTGGCATGGTTAACTCGATCTTTCGGATGGTGATAGCCTGTTCAATTTTCTTGCTGGTTCTGCGTTATATGGACTTTAGAACCGGGTTTAAATTCTTGGATTGGTGGACTAAAGCCGATGATAAAAGCAAAGGTCTTTATCTTAGCGCTAGGGTTATCGCTGTTAGCTTCATCGTCTGCGCTTGCATGGCCTAGCAAATACGATTTATTGATTCAGCGCGAAGCCGGGCGGTATATGCCTGGTGTTGATTGGAAGCGTTACAAAGCACAGCTAATTGTTGAGTCGGCATTGAATGCTGATGCAAAAAGTCCAGTCGGCGCGGGTGGATTGGCTCAAATAATGCCTGGTACTGCCTTGCAATTGAGCAAACCCCTCGGGTATCGAGTCGATCCTTACAATCCGCACCATGCCGTTCAAGCTGGCGCTTATTACATGGGGTACCTCAGGCAGCAATGGTCATCGAAGCGTCCAGAATATGATCGCCAGGCATTAGCCGAGTCGAGTTATAACGCTGGATTAGGTCATATTTTGGCATCACAAAAAGCCTGCAATAACGCTTTATTGTATTTAGAGATCATTGCCTGTTTGCCTCAAATCACAGGCAAGCACTCCACTGAAACGTTGAATTACGTTAAACGGATTGACCGCCAATATGAGCTTATTCGATACCGCTAAAAACTATTTGCTTGGTATTTTGCTTATTGCCTGCTTACTGCTTGGCCTCTCTGTTTGGGGGCAGCGTACCGCAATAGGCACTCTCACAGAGTCGCTTAATACTGCAGAGTCAAATCTAAGGAAGAGTACCGAGCAGGTTAAGTCGCTTGAGGAAGAAAAGGCCAAGTTAAGCGCTTTTCACAAGTCAGATTTAGAGTTGGTTGTTAGTGCGTGGAAGAACGATAGAGAAACGCGCCAATCGATTACAGGAAAGACCAAAAAGGCCGAGGCTATTTACTATGAACAGCCAGAAGTTAAAAAGTGGGGCGATACTGCTATTCCTGCTGACTATCTTGAGTTGCTCAAGTCCAGAAATCGTTTATCGAACCCGTGAAGTTTATATCAAACCGTCTTTTGGGGCCTTCCCCGAGATCATTTATCGCCCATTTGAAGGGCAGACCAACCAAGAGTTTTTTCTGTGGTCAATCGAGAATGACGGTTTACTCCAACAATGTCTGATTGATAGAGATATGGTGAATACATGGCTGAACCAACTACCAGTACAGTAACTATTACTGCAGGCGTGATCGGTACTGCAGTTGCCGCTAATAGTAGTGTGGTTGCTGAATCACTGTTGAGAGCTAATTTCGATCAGATTATCAGTGGCAACTTTTATTTTCAGATGGGTGATTTAGTCTCACTTATAGGTGTAAGTGTACTGCTATGGAACACCTTTAAACATCTTATTAAGCGAGATAAAGATGGACGCTAATAAAGCTATTGAAATGGCTTTGTTAGCGTTAGCGACTTCATTTGAACATCTAGTCGCAGAGGTCCAAAGCATGGGCGCGGATCCTGTGCTTACTCGGCTTGCATTGAGTCAGCAGCGGGATTCGTTAAAAACTATTCAAACTGCAATGAGTCGTATCGATGGCAACGCAAAGTGAAATAGCTTCGTGGCTTGACCTCTCAGATCGACAAGTTAGAAATCTGCAAGAGAGAGGAATCTTACCTAAGCCTAAAGGTCGTGGGACTCTCACTGAAAAAGAATGCGTTTTAGCCTATATCAAATATTTGCGTTCACCGGCTGCCAAACTCGAACGTCAAGAGATTGATCCTGATAATCCAGAGAAGAAAGAAAACAATGATGACCGCTTAAAGCGGATCCGGGCTGATACCTTAGAGTTTAAGTTGCAGATAGAAATGGGGCGATATGCCCCAGTTGAGTTTTTATCCTCAGCGCTTGAGCAAGTGGTATCACAGATTTTACCAAAACTAGCCTCTATCCCCTCAATTATTCGGTTGGCATTACCTGATGTTAGGCCGTCTACCATTGAGAAAATAACAGAAGAAATTGGAAAACTGCAGAACTCAATCGCCGATATCGACATTTCATTGCCAGATATTGACGGCGGCTTTGAAGCGGAAGGTGAGGCGTTCGCTCTCGCCGATGAGGACTCTACCGCCTGAATCCGCAGTTGAGTGGGCAGATAAAAACTTTTACCTGAGTCCAGAATCTTCAAACATAGAAGGGCTTTGGACTACAAAACCTTATCAGGTGGTACCACTTAATCTGATTGGTAACGATGATTGCGAAGAACTTTACATAAAGAAGTCTGCGCGTATCGGTTACACCAAGGTCATGGTTATTGGTGGTGCGTTTCTTACTGTTAAAAAGAAACGTAAAGGGCTGACGTATCAGCCTACAGATGATGATGCTAAAGACTTCGTACAAGATGAAGTAGATACAGCTATTCGCGACTGTAAAGCCTTGCGTGACGCAAGTATCGACTTTGGCAAGCAGACTAAAAATAACAAGTCCCTGAAAAAGGTTTTTCAGGGCACTATTTGGGATTTTAAAGGCGGTAAGTCGGCGAAAAACTATCGCCGTATGACAAAAGACTTTGTGCAAGTCGATGAAGCTAACGGCTTTGATTGGTCAGTAGGTGGCGGTGGGGGCGAAGAAGGCGACCCTATGGCGCTCGCCAAGACTCGTTTAATTGGTTCGCCATTCCCTAAGTTTATTGCCGGTACTACACCCACAGTTGTACAGCGCAGCCATATAGGCAAGTTGATAGCACAAGCAAATGTTGTGCTTAAGATGTTTTTGCCATGCCCACACTGTGGCCACCTACAGCCTTTGCGCTTTGGTGGTCCTGATTGTGATTTTGGGTTTAAGTATCTTAAAAACGCAAAAGGCGAACTCATCAAAGGTTCTGCCGCCTTTATGTGTGAGCACGGCGATTGCCACGCCCTATTTGAGTTTGGTGATCTTGAAGATATGCAGCGCAAAGGTCGCTGGCAAAATGACGATGGCAGCATTTGGACCCGTGACGGTCTTACCTTCTTTGATGAAAATAATAAATCCATTCAAACCCCGCTAAAAATCGGGATAGAAATATGGTCAGCCTACTCGCTACACGATGGGTGGGAAAATCTCGCTAACCGTCATATAGCAGCCCTTAAAGACAAGGCCAGCCTCCGCAAATTTGTTAATACCGACTTAGGCGAGGATTGGGAAGATAAGCTCGCCGAGCAGCTTAGTTGGGAACGCCTACATTTACGCCGTGAAATCTACCCAAGTAAAGTACCTAAGTGGGGCATCTTTATTACAGGTGGTATCGACACCCAAGATAACCGTGTTGAATTTTTCGTTTGGGCATGGGGCGCAGACTATGAATGCTGGCTTGTCTGGCATGAAGTCATTATGGGCCGACCAGATGACCCAGATGTAAAAATAGCCTGTGAAAGAGCGTTATTTAGAACATTTGAGGGCTATGACGGCCAGCATTATGGTGTTCAGCGTTGGTGCTGGGATCATAAGGGCCACTATAGCGAAACGGTAATAGCCGCCTCAATTAAGTACGGTATTCGATGGGTTATCCCTGTGCATGGTTCGTCAATTTATGGCAAACCTATTGCAAATATGCCAAAGGAAAAACGAGCGAATAAAACGTATGCCACTGAGATAGGTACTGACACAGCCAAAGAGTGGATTTATTCCCATATAGCAATTGATCCACACCTCTCAGGCGCCAATCCTGGTTATATCCATTTGCCGTTAAATGATGCGATTTGTGATGAGTCAATCTGCAAGCAAATAGTGTCAGAGGTACGTGTAACTAAGTATGTCAAAGGTAAGCAAGTTACTTACTTTGATAATGAAGGTCGCCGCAATGAAGCTCTCGACTGTTTTGTTTATGCCCTTGCCGCCTTAATGATATCAATCTCACGGTTTGGGGTTGATTTAGCCATTTTGACTAAAGAACGTGCTGCTTTAGATACCCCAATAAGCCCAGTTGGTAAGTCGGTAGGTCATAAAGCAGATCAACAGGAACCCGATACGTTAGCCGCGAAATTGGCCGCACTGGGCAAAAAATTAGGAGCCAATTAATGGACAACGCAACCTTACTCACTGAGGCAAAAGCAGCCTATCACGACTTAATGACGGGCAGTGCTGTGGTATCAGTTTGGTACCAAGGCCGCCGTACAGAATTTAGACCAGCGGGTGCCCAGCAATTAAAAAGCTATATCGAAGAATTAGAACGGCTAAACGGTGGAATTGGGAAGCGTAGATCCCCTGCAGGAGTAACTTTTTAATGCAGTATTCAAAGTTAGTCGATGCCGAAGGGCAACCTATTCCCTTAGCCAGTTTTGGCCGTTCCATGGGTGGTGAAATAGCCTCTTGGAAAACCAGCCCAAAGTTAACCGATGAATCCTACTTACCGATTAAGGGTGATGCAGATTCAAAGGCTGAGGACTTGATCCAAAACCACGGGATAGCTTCCGGTAGCGTACAAACCCACGTTGATAACATTGTGGGCCACCAATTCCGATTAAATGCCAAACCGCTATATCAGCGATTAGGCATTAGCCATGAAGATGCGCGTTTATGGGGCAAAGATACTGAGGCCGCTTTTCTAGAGTATTCCGAGGATACCCGCTGTTATATCGATGCCGAAGAACGCCGAACTTTTACTATGTTAATCCGTGATGCTGTTCGCGGTCATTTAACCACAGGTGAGGTGATGGCCGCTGCAGAGTGGATTAATCACGATGGCAGCCCATACCGCACCGCGATAAAGATGATATCGCCCCATAGGGTATGCAATCCCAATGGTGCAATGGATACGACCAGTTTAAGAGGCGGTGTAAGGCTTAATAAATATGGGGCAGCAAAAGCCTATTGCGTTAGACAAGCCAATGATAACAACTTTGGTTTTAGCCTTGGCCTTGGCGGTACTTGGAAAGAAATTAAGGTTTATAAACCTTGGGGCCGTAAACAGTTTATCCATATTTTCGATCCTAATGGTGATAGTAATTGCCGTGGTACTACAGGATTTATTTCTGTCCTCAGCCGCTTAAAAATGCTGGACAAGTACCAAGGCGTAAGACTGCAAAACGCCATAATTAACGCCATGTATGCCGCCACTATTGAGACAGAGCTAGATGCAGATACCGCCTTCCAGATTATTGGCGGTGATACCAATGGATCTAAGAAACTACTCGATTATATGGGCACTGTTGAGGCTTATCACTCAAGCGCCAACATCACCATGAATGGGGTAAAAATCCCCCATTTAATGCCTGGTGAAAAGTTTAAGTTAAATGCCCCAGGTAACGTAGATAACGGCTTTGCCGCCTTTGAAAAGTCCATTTTGCGCTATGTAGCTGCTGGTTTAAATATCAGTTACGAGCAGCTTGCAAAAGACTACAGCCAAGTGAGCTATTCATCGGCCCGTGCTTCTTTAATGAATGAATGGCGTTACTTTCTTGGCCGTAGAGCAATTATTGCCGCCCGTTATGCGTCCGAGATTTATCAATTGTGGCTAGAAGAAGCGATTAACTTAAATATCATCAAATTGCCTCGAAAAGCTCAGTTTAACTACTATGAAGCCCGTGCTGCTTGGTCAAGAGCTAGTTGGATTGGTGCAGGACGTTTAGCCATTGATGGTGTGAAAGAAGTAAAAGAAGCGCTGTTAAGGATTGAAGGCGGCTTATCTACCTATGAGAAAGAATTGTCGATCATGGGTGAAGATTATCAAGAGATCTTCGAGCAGCAAGTAAGAGAAACAGAAGAACGCCGTGCAGCAGGATTACCACCACCAAGCTGGGCGAGTGCAGAGCAATTTGCGCCAACAGAAGGTCAAGATAATGGAAATACTGCAAGCGCTAACTAATCAGCCTTTAGCTCTAGATAAAGCTTGGGCAAAAAATTACTTTTCCCATCTTCTAAAAAAGCAAAATATCAGTCTGAGGGATAACTCAGGACTGATTGAAGCTGTTGATAAAGTCAAGATTAAAGCCATCTTAGGTGGCGAGTTTCATTTTACCGAAGGTGAGTATTATCGGGTTGTGGATGGTGTGGCTTGTATACAGGTCATTGGTCCTCTGGCTCACCGTTTTAGTTGGTGGAGTTGGGGATATCGTGAACTGGCAGGGAAGATTAAGGCTGCATTAAAGGATCCTGCAGTACACGCCATTTTGCTGGATACCGAAACACCAGGCGGCACAGTTGCTGGGTTATTCGACTTTGCCCGTTTTATTAAACAGGCCAGTGAGAAGAAACCAATTTATAGCCTGATCAACGATATGTCTTGCTCTGCTGGTATGGCAATTTCATCACAAACTAAGAAGCGCTTTATTACGCAGAACGGCATTGCTGGTTCTATTGGCGTAGTCATGCTGCATATCAATCAAGGTCCATGGTTAGAGAAGGTCGGCATTGAAGCCACGCTTATATATTCAGGTGAACATAAAGTCGATGGCAACCCATATGAATCTTTACCTGATGATGTGCATAAGAACTATAAAACCCAATGTGATCAGCTAAGACAAGAGTTTGCTGAGTTAGTGGCCAGCAATATGGACATGAGCATAGATCAGATATTGGCGACTGAGGCGGCCACTTATCGCGGCCAAGAGGCTATTGATATTGGACTTGCTGATCAAATGGTCAATGCCTACGACATTATCGACATTATTAATGATTCAAACCAAACCGCCCATTTCAACTTCATAGGTACCAGTATGGAAAATCCAAATAGCACAACCGTTGACGCTACTACCGGCGCACCTGCCGTAGCTGCCTCGGCAAAAATCCAAGAGCAAGTTGCTGCAGTACAACAACAGCAAGAAGCCAGCACGACAACAGCAGAAACCACAGTTGTAGTCGGAGCAGGCGGATTACTGGGCGCCTCGGCAGAACGCGACAGAATAAAGACCATTATGGGTAGCGAACAAGCTAAGGCATCGCCAGCACTTGCAGAACACTTTGCTTACAACACAGATATGAGCGCCACGGAAGTCACTGCTGCGCTAGAAGCTGCCGCTAAAGATAAGCCTAAAACCGAAGCGAGCTCTCAAAGTGGTATTAATTCTGGATTTGAAGCTGCCATGGAAAACGGAAACCCAGATATTGGCGCCGATGCTGGCGAATTATCCGGCGATGACAAAGTGATCGCAGATTCATTGGCTGTTTATAACGGCGGATTTAAAGCCTAATCCGCTTCAACCTTACCTAAGTATTCACTGCTTAACCTGTTAACAAGGATCCAATTATGGAATTTAACTATGAAACATGGGAAACGGGTAGCGACCCCGTTTATACCACTACAGTTACCATTGCTTCCGGGCAAGTTTTGGAAGCTAGAACTCCACTTGGCCAAGTCACCGCAACTGGCGAGTTTAAAGCGGTAGACCTAGCCGCTAACGATGGTTCGCAAGTCGCCACGCGTATGACTGCTTTCCCAATCGATGCCACAGCAGGCGCTAAGCAAGCAGCCGTGATTAAATCGGGTTCATTTAACCCTGAGCTAGTCAATTGGCCTGCAAGTTTTAATACTGCAGCGAAAAAGGCTACAGCTTTCGTAGGCACACCAATTTCGTTGCAATTGCCTCGCGAATACTAATCGCTTACCCCTCAGCGTTGTTTTGCTGATCCTTTTATATTTTTAAGCAGGTAACAAATATGGAAACACTGACTACTAATCAGATGCTTGGTATTACGGAAAAGCTATTTAAGTTTAATCCGTTCTTTTTAATGATGTTCTTCCCAAATGAAATGACTTTTGAAACCGAAGAAATTCATTTCGATAAGATTAGCCAGAGTGGCAAGCTTGCCCCATTTGTTAGCCCTATGGTTGCGGGTAAAGCAAATCGTAAACAAGGCTTTGCTCGTGAAACCTTGCTGCCAGCTTATGTAAAACCTAAGGATATTATTAATCCTAGCTTACCAATCAAGGTTAAGGTGGGTGAAAAATCTGGTGGTACCTTAAGCGCAGCCCAGCGCCGCCAATGGTGGAGAACTCACCTCTTAGGCGAACAGGAACTCAAGATCCTTCGCCGTGAAGAATGGATGGCAGTACAAGCAGTTGTTACGGGTAAAGTGATGATCGTGGGTGAGGATTATCCAGCTCAGGAAGTCGATTTTAAACGTGATGCTGGTAATAACATCACCTTAGTTGGCGCCGCTAAATGGGCTAACTGTGATATCAATACCTATGACCCAACTGATGATGTTGAAGATTGGGCCATGTTGGCAAACGGGCCTATTAATATCGCAGTAATGGATAAAACCGCGTGGCGTTTATATAAACGCTTTAAAGTGGTTAAGGACATGCTGAAAACCGACTCAGGTTCGCGCACTAAAATGGAAACTGGGCCAAAAGATTTGGGCATGACAGCCAGCTATAAGGGCACCTTTGGTGCTGATCTAGAAATCTGGGTTTATAACGGCCAGTATGAAGATGATACCGGCAGTAAACAGCCATTCTTACCCGATGGTACAGTGATCCTAGGTAATGATGGTTATCAGGGTGTTCGCGCCTATGGTGCTATTCAAGATGCCAAGGCGAATGATCAAGGTGTATTCGCTGCCAAGCGCTACCCTAAAAACTGGTTCACCGATGATCCCTCTGTCGAAAACATTATGACGCAATCTGCGCCATTGATGGTGACTGAGGATGCGGATGCCTTTGTGGTTATCCGTATCTAACTAACCTACCACTTAATAATGGGGCGTTTCGCCCCATTATTTTTTCACTCGCTCACTTAAGAGAACTCAACATGAACAAAACACAGCTTATTCATGCGATTGTGGCTGCCTCAGCAACACTTGGCATTGAAGCAATGACAGATGGCGATATTAAGCAGTTATCCGCTCATCTTGATAGCCTAAATCAGCGTATTACTGAGAAAAATGCTGATGCTGGTAATGGCGATACTGGCACTGGTGATGCTGGCACTGGCGATACAGGTAATGGTGATACCGACATTAGTCAACTAGATACTGGCGGTGATACTACCCAGAAGGATCCAAAATTGTTAGGCGACGATGGCACTGTTGAGCCACAAACAGGTGGTGGTACAACACAACCAGATCCAAAGGTAATGGTTCAATCCAGTGTGACCATTGAAACCCGCCGTCCAGATGGCACTAAATTGCGTTTAGTTGCCGATAAAGCGACCGAGATCACCGCTGATGATTATGCGCTGATTAAAGTGTTGGATTATGTCAAGACGGTTTGATTTTGACGCCGCAGTAAGGCGTAGCGATAAAGTAGTGTTTGGCACTATTGGCGTTGCGGCTTACTTCACGGCAAAAGGTCAGGCAGATCGCAGGGAGGCGACTGTCGACACCATTTACCACAATGATTTACGTATTCAGGATGATTACGGCAACTTTGTCGGTACCTACGATGGCCGCGCTGATGGCTTAACCATTGATAGCCATTTTCTTGAGTTTCAGCGCCATGAGGTCAATGACAAGCAAAGTGGTGCCATTATTGAAACACTCGATAGCGCTATGAATATCACTGCTAGATATCGCCTCGAACAAATTGCCGCGCTCGATCAGTTTAGTGTTACTTATTCGGTTATTAAGCTATGAGTTCATACGCAGTTTTTGATAGTAGCGAGCTAGATCGGCTGGCTCGCGACTATGGTTTAAGCAGTGAAGCCGCGAAACGTGCGCTATCAGAAACCATTAACCATTTCGCAAACGTCACCCTAAATGAATCAGTGATGCGAATAGGTAAAGAACTGAATCTTACAGAAGCTTATATCCGCGGCAAAATTTCAGTTTCCACTAAATCAAAACCAAAAACGCTTGAGGCTATTGTTAGTGCCAATGTTAGACCATTGCTGCTTAGTAGATTTGATCCTATTCAGCATTTTAAAACAGGTAAAACTAAAGGCGCGGTACCCAATGGGGTATCAATCAAAGTCAAAGCTAATGGCGGCCGTTCACACATGCAAAGCGGTTTTATGATACCGCTGAAACGAGGGCGAGAAGGTGGAGCAGGTGCAAAAGGATTAGCTGTTCGACCACCACCGGGCATGAAGCTTAGCCCCAGTGCTCAACGTGAAGTAAATAAGCGTGGCTTTGCCATTTTACATGGTCCAAGTGTCGACCAAGTATTTAGAACTTTACTGCCTGATCTTGCGCCCTCAGGTGAAGAAATGATGCTCCACTTGTTGGACCTATTGGAGAAAGAAGCCAATGCCTGAAGTTGAAAATCGTCAGCTACCCATAGAGATCTCTAATGCCATTAAAGAGGCTATAGCGCTTAAGTTACCCGAGGCGAATATTAAACGTGGCAGTATTTATTTTTATCTGACTCCAGACTTATCAAACTTACCCATTATTACCATTGAAGGTGGAAGTGATAAGGCGACTCATAAGCCGGGTGGTAAATCCATTCATCACCCAGAGAAACAGTGGACTATCAGGGCAACAATAGACACCTCAGATGTTGATGACCCTGAGGTTGAATTAGAGCAACAACTAAGGGCCATTCGATTGGCCCTTTTTTATGGTGAAACTGATTTTTGTCTTATTCAGCTTGAAGAAGTGGAAGGCGCTCAGTTTTCATTGCCACAACCAGGTATCCCAGTCGCCAGTATCAGTTTTATTGTGAAAGCCAGCTTTAACGAACCTATCTAACCTGTAAAACCCAAGGATCACACTATGAAAGAATTTGTGCAAAAAGCCTTTATTGGCTCTGGCCGTATTTATTTAAATAACCGCCGAGTAGGTAACTGTGGCTCAGCAAAGCTTGCTTATGCAGTGGAAAAGAAAAGCCTGAAAAACATGGAAGGCGGCGGCGGTAACTTAGCCAGTAATGAACGTATTTCTGAAGCAAGTCTTGCGCTTAACGTAAGTAACTTGAACGCTGAAAACATTGCGCTGGCACTGCAGGCCACTATCGGCACTGTACTCGAAACAACGGTAACTGCTGAACCTGTTCAAGCTTATACCAACGGCTTAGCTGTGACTCAGTACATGATCGATACGACTAAACCAGTAACAGTGACCAGTGCTGCTGATGTGGCCATTGCCGCCAGTAATTATGAAGTCCGTGCGGCAGGTATTGTGCTTAAAAATGGTTATACCCATACCGATGGCGACAATATCAAAGTTACCTACACTATTCGCGCCTCACAGGTCCTACAAGCCGCTGTAGCTTATGGCGCCGAGGTTACTGTTGTTCTTGATGGTATGAATGATGATAACGGCGATCCACACGTACTGAAAGGCCACCGCTGGAAACCTGCCCCCACCACCGGCTTTGATCTCATTGGTGAAGATTACGCAGCATTTGATCTCACTGGCGAACTTCTTGCCGATACCACCAAACCCATTGGTAAGTCGCAGTTCTTTGAATTGCACTTAGCTTCCTAACACACCGCCACCGCAGCGAATCGCTGTGATGTGTGTACCTATAGCCCAGTCACTGACTGGGCTTTTTTTTGATTAACAGGTGATTTATGTCGTTTAAAGATAAAGTAGTTAACCTATATTTGCGCGGGAAGGATCTTTTCACGCCCGAATCTAATAAGGTCAGCCAAGCTTTATCTAAACTCAAAGACGAAAGCGCCGATCTACGTACAGAATTTACCAAGCTTAAAGCCGCTGAAAAAGAAATTGCTAAAGCGGATCAATTACAGCAATACGCCGCTAAAGCAGAGCAAGCATTAAATGATGCGAGACAGGAGTTATCAAAAACCACCAAAGAATATGATGATCTCACGTTATCGTCACGGGAAAGTGGCGCCGCTGTAAAAAATGCTGCTGCAGAAGCGGCTAAAGCGGAAAAAAATTATCAATCGTTAACGGATAAGTTACGCGCTCAGAACACGCTATTAGACGCCGCAGGCGTTGACACTAAAGACCTTGCCAGCGCCAACCAAAAACTGCAGCAGAGTATCGCAGGCGTTACCGCAGATCTTGATAAGTTAGAAGCTGCTGAAAAGGCGATTGCTCGCCAAGCCGAATTAGAAGCCCACTTAAATGAGGTGGCCAAAGGGCTTAAAGAAGCTAAAGCCGAAGTCACTAAATATGCCCAAGCTATTGATGGCAGCAAAAAAGCCAGTAAAGAGCAGCGAACCGAGCTAAAGCTTGCTGAATCCGCAGTTAGACGCCTATCAACAGATTATGAAAAAACCAGCGCGACACTTGCAGAACTTAAAGGCAATATTGAATCTGCAGGTATTAGCAATCGTTCTCTGGCGTCCTCTCAATCTGAGTTAGCCGATAAAACCAAAGCATTAAAGGTCGAACTGGCTAACCTGCAGGCATTGCAGAAAAATACCGCCGCCGCCAACAGTTATAACGCTGAAATTGAAACTGCAAAGCAGCGCATGATAGAAGCGGCGGCTGCCGCTGAAAAGCTTAAAACAGCGTATAGAGATACTGATACAGATATCGCTAATGCTGCCAATAACCTTAAGCGTGCCTCTGCAGAGGCAGGTAAAGCTGAGGCTAACTACACCAAGCTATCAAGCCAACTCGCTCAGGTAAAAGCCTCACTGCAAAATGCTGGGGTTGAAACAGACGATCTCACCAATGCGAATAAGAAACTGGTCAGTGAGCTAAATCGTGTTGAGACTGAGATTAAAAACAATCGATCACAAGTAAAAGCGCTTGGTGGTCAGTATGCAGCACTAAAAGAAAAAGCGCTTGATGTTGCCAGTGGAACTAAAAGCCTAGTTACTGAATTACTCGCGTTTGGTACCGCATATTTGGGGATCCGTGAAGTCGGTAATGCCTTAGCTAATTTATTAAATACAGGTGGTGGCTTTGAGGATTTTAGGGCTCAGTTAAAAGCTGTTTATGACGATGGCGCTAAGGGTGATGCAGCCTTTGCATGGATCAAGGCGTTTTCGCGGGAAACCCCTAACAGTATTGCTCAAGTCACTGATGCGTTTTTAATCCTTAAGAACAACGGCATGGATCCCATGGATGGGACGTTGCGTAAGCTTATTGCAGCGAATACTAAGTATGGCCGTGGCCAAGAAACCCTTATCCCAATTATTCGCCAAATGTCGCAGGCATGGGCCAAAGGGCAGCTAACCGCCGAAGATGCAAACACGACTATTGAGAACGGTGTACCTGTTTGGGAATTGCTCTCTAAAGCGATGGGGCGCAGCGTAGGTGAACTACGTAAAATGTCCGAGGCAGGGCTATTAACTCGCCCAGCGATTGCAGCATTGTTTAATGAAATGGAACGCTCATCTATCGATACGATGGCCGAGCGCATGACGACTTGGAACTCTCAGTTAGTCAAGTTTAAGGATCTATTCACTGAGTTTAAAGCGCTTATCGCAGACTCTGGTGTGCTGGATTATTTCAAAGATCAGCTTGTCGGTATTAACACCGAAATGAAAGCCATGGCCGAAGATGGCCGTTTAAAGGCTATTGCTGCTGAGTGGGCCGGGTGGATTGTTACTACAGCTAAAAGCACGAAGGAGTTTGTTACCGGCTTAGTTGCAGATTTTGATGCACTCGCTTTACGTACTAGCCAAACCATGGGTGTTGTACAAGTCGGTTTTAACGTTTTCACTATTGCGATAAAAGGTTTCGCAGTTGCTCTATTGAGTGTTTTTGAAAGCATTGCCAAAGGTGCGGCAAATGTTGCAGAGGCTTTTGGTACCGAGGAAATGGCAAAACGCGCCCGTGATGGTGCTAATGCGATTACTGCCATTAATGATGCGTTTAAAAAGGAAACCCTGCAGGACGCACAAGATATTAAAGATGGTTGGGAAAAGCTAACAGGCGAGGCTTATGAGGCCACTAAAGCTAACTATCAAGGTATGTCTGGCGCGGCTGATGAAGCGGGAATCGCACAAAAGAAACTGATCGATGAAATGGTCAAGGCTGCTGGTGATATCAGCGATAAACTTGATCTACAGGGTGAAGCCTTTAAAGCATTGGGCGTTAAATCTGCCACTGTGCTGCAGAACTTGGCTAACGATGCCAAGAATGCCTATGAAACCATTAAAAGCGGTGAGGCGCCACTTGCTCAGCAACAAAAAGCGTTTTTAGCATGGGCTAAAGCTTCTATACAAGCGGCGACTGCTGCAGGTACCTATGTTGATAACCAGGTGGCTATCGAAGCGCAAAACCTCAATGTGGTTAAGTCATTTAAAGAGTTAGAGGAAAAGTACGGCGAAGTTGCAACCAGCGCAAAAACAGCTTCACAAACTGAAAAAGAAGCTGCGAATAGCCGGATTGAGCAACTTAAGCAACAAGCTGATGCCTCAAGAGCTTACTATCTTTCAGTACAGGAAGGGTACAAGTCAGGCAAAGTCTCTGCAGAGGAATTAGATATTGCCTCTCAGCAGCTTGTCACCTCAACTATTGCCCTAAGTGATGCTCAAAAAATTGTTGGCACCAGCACCGCAGCGATGGGTGAAGGTATTCAGGCTGCAGCCAAAGATAGCGTTGCCTTTTTACAAGCACAGAAAGAAGCCTATGATGCCGTAGCTGTTGCCGCTAAGAAAGCCTTTGATGATGGCACAGGCTCTGCAGAAGATTACCTTGCTGCTGTACGCGATCTCACCTTAGCCAATGAGCGACTACAGAAAGCGCAGAAAAAACAGTCGGAAGAAACTGCAGGTCAAACGCAACAGGTTAAGGCGTTTGAAGCTGCTATGAAGGCTGCCAATATCACTACTGTTGCTGCCATGAAGGAGCAAGAGCAGACCGCTAAAAAAGCCTATATTGCATCTAAAGAAAATGCGGCCATTGGGGTTGCCTCTGCGAATGATGTTAAAGAGGCGTTCCTTAAGTGGGCTGAATCCTCTATTCAAGTCGCTGCCGCCACAGGTAAACAGGTCGATGCCAGCATACTTGCCCAAGCTGCAAATCTTAATCTAAGTGGATCCGTAGAGGATTTGATTAAGCGTTATATGCGGCTTAAAGATGTGCAAAATAATCTTGGCAAAGAGAGCGAAAATACAGCAGATAAGGTTGATAAAAGCGCGACTGAAATCGGTACTACCATGCAGAACGGCATGGGTATTGTTGTAAAAAGTGCCGAACAAGCAGGCGAAAGCTTAGGCGGTGTTGCCCAGTTCTTTACTGATTTTTTAAAAGGCGTACAGGCTCAGGTCGCGGCATTGAGTACCGGCGCTGTTGACTACTTTAAATCTATTCTCTATGGCCAAACATTACTGACAGATGGCCGTAGCGAATTAGAAAAGACCAGAGAAACCTATCAAAAACTAAGCTCTACCATTAGCGACCTGCAAAATACTTTAGCCAAGAGTATCGATTTTACAGGAATTAGCTCTTATGCCCGTAAGGCTGAGATTATAGGTAAGCAAACTGAGAAGGCTTATTATGGCCAACAAATTCGCATGTTGGAGTTGGTCGAGGCATTAGAGAAAGGTGATAACGCTAATCTTAAAATTATCAATAGTGCTGAACGGGCAGCAAAAGGATTTAACCTCTTAAACGATCAAGATATCAGCAAGCTTACCTCTGCGATTGAAAAAGCCAAATCTCGTATGGATGGCTTGCGTGACAGTGTGCAAGATACGCTATCCACTTTGCAGGATGAACTTGATCAGTATCAAGGTAAGCAAGACCAAATTGAGGCCCGTCGATATGCAGAAGATAAAGCCAAACTTAAAGCGCAACTAGCTGAGGCCCAATCAACAGGCGATAAGCAATTAATTGAGCAAATTAAAGATGCTCAACGCACCTTAGAAGAAGTCTATAAATATCGGCTTGCAGAAGTTAAGGCTAGTCAAGCCGAGCAGCAGCAAACTAATCAAACCCAAACCGTCAATCAAAATACCAGCACTAACACCGCCAGTAGTAAAACCACAACAGTCACCGAATCGTTACCTACGCCTAGCCTTTCTACCTCAGGTGAGGTGGCTACGCTGCGCCTGGTTTATGGACCGATGACAATAGACGCTTTAGTTAAAAAGCAGTTATTAGCTGAGTTTATGGCACAGGTTGAACGTCAAAAAAGCTTAGGTAATTAGGGGGGGGATCGTGACAGCTAAAATCGACAATATAGAGCCGCAAATCACTCAGTTACTGTGGCTTAACCGCAATCAACAGTCACCATTTTTGAGCAATATGAAACGGGGAAGTAATGGGGCGCTCTTGATTAACCAGACGCCTATTACCGTTGGAATGCCGATCATTGTAGGTACAAGTGAAGGCTGGATGCACCGTAGCGACTTTGAAGCGCTGCAGATACATAACCTAACCACCACCACAGCTTTTACAGTGGAATTACATGGCAAAACTTGGCAAGTGATTTGGGATAACACCAGCGGCGCTGCGATCACCGGCGATGACTTATGGGCTGACATTAATGGCCATTCATTGCTAACCAATGTCGTTATGAAATTTTTAACCGTTTAAAGGCCGTTTAATATGACTATTACCCGTTTAAATTTAAAAGTATTCAAACCCGAGTTACTGGGTTCAAGTAATGAGGCTGGCGGCCAACGGACTAAGAACGTAGTGCAGTCTGGACAGCTTAATGAGCTATTTCCCGCGATATCCGATATCGACCATGCCCAATCCAGTATCGACATTGTAAAACCTTACCCTGCGCTCGATACGCCAGACACCAGCACTTTGATTGATGCACATGTGTTTATCAGTGAGCCACCGATAGACCCATTAGTTAATGTATTCATGATCGAGTCTGCCGCGCTGGATGATGAATCTCGCATGACGGATATGAAAGAGATCATTGAGTCGTCAGTCACTGCAGGAGAACTGATCCGCGAAGGTGGTCCCGGCTTCCTTGTGAACCAAAACTCATTTTCCTCAGATTATCTGCAGTCGTCTTATCGCTTTAATGACCGCGACTATTGGAAAACCACTTATCTGCAGGTTGGCCAAGTGATCTGCATCACCGTGGAATATCCAGGTATTGAAAACGTGGCATGGCCACGCAAAACCCATTTTTGCAAAGTAACGCGCACCAGCATAGTGAACGGTGCTGTGGGTACCGTAGTTTTTGAACCACCGATCCCCTTTGCGACACCAGAACCAGGTTTGCAAATCAATGGCCAGAGTAAATGCACTCGCTTGCGATTATCTAACACTGCATCCCCATTAAAATTCCACGGGGTAACTAAGCTGACTGCCGCCGCCAGCGGGGTAAATTTAGCTGTGGGCGCGACTCAATTATCGTTACTGCCTGCGATCACCACCTTAGCGCCAAAGCCAGGTAATACCATCACGGGCGGCAGTGATAACGGCGATGCCACTGTTAGCCAAGTGATCCGCAAAGTGATTAGCCAGCCAAGCGCAGAAGGGACGTACAGCTATACCTTCACCACAGCGGATTTACTGATAGATACTGATGTTGTCACTGCAGTTTCTACCGATCCTTATGGAGTTTTCGCCGCGAGTAATTCATTAGTTCAGTCGATTACTATCGGAACGGGTAACGTGACCGTTACGCTGCGGCCTGATGTGCGCTTTGTCAATAATCCCACTGTCTCGCTCTATTATGTTTCTGCGTATAAATACAGCATTTACTCAAGTGCTAATGCATTCCCTGCCAATAAGCAGTTAACGGTCGGCAGTATCAAAGGCCGCGCTGTGTTTGCTGATAGTAACTATGTGCCTCAGGACGTGTATGAAAATGTGAATAGCGGTATCGGTAAACTCTATGACGCCACTGAGTTGCTGGCGACCATTGATTATTTTACGGGTGTCGTTACCAAGCAAACGGTCAGCCGTGGTGATTTTGAATTGACCTATTCAGGTTTAGTTGAATCAACCGCTGCAGCGGCAGCCGGCGATACTACTGCTAAATTTGCCTTGAGTGTGGCTAATCCATTGTTAGAAAGCTTTTACGTGCAGGTTGAACGGATATCAGACCACGCCATTATCAGCGCCTCATCTGACAACCAAGGCGTGATAACTGGCAGCGGCATTAGCGGCACTATCGTAGATGGTTTGGTTGAACTGTTATTTACCAATCCGGTGGATTTAACCACGCTGCGCTATGACATTACCGACCAATTGCGCCAGCTACCACCCGCCGAGATTTACGGGCTAAACCCACTGCGTATCCCCAATGACGGTATTGTCGATATGTTCAGACGCTGGGGCACTGTCGCGCTTTCTCATACTCAAGTGCAGCAAGTTACAGACTCTATCGGTGCTGTATTTACGATTCGTGAAAATGCCCAGTTTGTGGATATTACTGATGCCAATGGCGCCAGCCTATGGACCAATAACAATGACCATTTCACCGTAAATAAGGTGGCAGGAACGGTCACGATTAATAGTGATTTTACCGGGTTTACAGCGCCATTTGTGCTGAGCGATACCATTATGGAACTCGGTCTAGTTTCATCGTTTTCAGGCAATAGCATTGTGTTGGCCAAGCCCTTAGCCCGTGAGTATCCAGCAGGTACCACACTAGCCAGTGTGCAAATCCTTGGCGACCTGCAGGCGCGTGTTGGCAGAGTGCGCGATATGACCGCTTGGGCCAATAACTGGGACCTCGATGGCGACCCAGCAACGGGCAACATGAATGCGGTTGACTATCCTATTGAAGTCAAAAACACCACTGCAGTGAATGAAGATTGGGTATTGATTATGACCTCAGCCTCCGCATTTCGCTGTGTTGGCCGCCGTCTTGGCCAAATTGCCACAGGTGATACGCTGAATGATTTTTCACCGATTAACCCACTGACAAATGCCCCGTATTTCATCATTCGCTCAGGTGCATGGGGTGGCGGTTGGCAGCAAGGCGAAGCGATTCGTTTCACCACGTTCGCGGCCTCAAATCCGATTATGTTGCTGCGAAATGTGCAGGTAGGTCATAGTCAAATCACTACAGATAAAGCCGTATTGTCATTTTTCGGCAACGAGTCATAGGAGTTATTGTAATGGGATTACCAGTTACTGTTTATCGTTGGGATGATGCGGGGGCACCGCAAATGTCAAAAGGTGTCAGACCTTCAGAACTAATCAACGTGCTCAAGAAGTGTCTGGTGGATGGGTACGGTTCAAAATCGGGTGCTGGCTGGTCGGTGGCATTTGAAGATGTAGCGACAAACCAAATTGTATTTCGCAACTCAACACTTGTAGGCTCAGGTGGGTTTGTTAAGTTTTGGCCTAAATCTGCTAGTAATGCGTTGCAGACTCCAATATTCTTTCAGTCTGCAACATGGCTACCATCACTAGATCCAACTTGGTCGAGTACAAGCAATCGTGGTTGGCGTTGCGCCGTTGGTAATTCAGCACAAGCCTATAAGTGGTTAGTAATAGCTACGGCAGCAGGTTTTTATTTAATGACTCACGGTGATTCACCACTAAATGTAACACCGTTTGACACAAACATAATGTTGAGTTTTTTCGTTGGTGATATTCACAGTATCATACCCAATGATTTCAACCGCTTTATCACATTTTCATCCCCGTCTACTTCTGATGTGACTGATGCAGTATCGCCAGATTGGTCTTATGGGCTTGGGTACCTTACTAACAACTCAGGTGTTGCTAAAATGCACCAGACTGATGGTACTGATAACCCGAAGCAAATGGTTCTATCCCTTTCCGCTGATGCGTTCCCGACCACCAGAATTAACGCATTACCTAGCGATGGTTTAGCAATGCTATTTACACCAGCCAGAGTTCAGGCCACTTCCATCAACCCTGCATCAACCAGTCCTACATTTTTGGACTCTGATGGTCAAAACATGTGTAACAGTAATCTACACCCTGCATTTAGAGGTTATCTACCCGGAATGTTTCAATCCTCATTCACTGGGTATAGTGGTTCACCTTTACCACTGATTCGAACTGTGAATGGTGTGGCATTCTACCATATACCCATTGGTCATGTTGGTGCGGGTAATTTGTGGATTTCAACAGGTGATTGGTATGAGTGATTTTATTACTAAACCAATCATTGAGCATTCGAATTATCTTGTCGGGTTGTTTGAACTGGATGCTGATATTGCTGCTGAGCGATACGCTATTTTAGACCGAGTGACTATGAAATTGATCTGGCAAGGTAATATCAAGCCGGGTGTAACAGTTAGGCACTTGGTTCGCAAAAGCTATGCCATTGATGGCGTGATCGTGCTAATGATTGATGACAATGAAACATTCAATGCAGTGGTTGCAGATGGTGTACGTCTGCCACTTGTCAATAGTAATGATATTGAAATTGGATATTAACGGCATGAATACGGTAATAAGCGTTGCTACAAAAAACATCCTTCTTGGTGCTATCGCTATCGATAAAATAGCTATTCACAGTGGTGAGCCAGGTGCTAATGGTGTTGATAATGAATTGAGTTCGCCACGCCAAGATTGCGTTTTCTCTGCCCCAAGCAATGGTGCTATTTCATTAGTGAATAACGTGCAATTCACCGTTACTGCTGGTTCTACTGTCAAATATATTAGCTATTGGGAGGGGACAACGTTCCACTTGTCTCAGCAAATTGATGATTTGGTATACAGTGTAACAGGTACGTTTACGTTATTGAGAGCAGATACTAGGGTGTCACTATGATTATCGACCCTAAAACTGGCAAGCAAATTTTCAATGACATTGTTGAAATCACACCATTACACGCTAATGCGTTGCTTGCATACAGCGCATGGGCTACTGAGCTTGGCCTCAGTGATACTGCCACTTTACCCGGCTTGGTTCAGGCTGATGATGCTGCAACGGAAATAGATATAGGGTTTCCAACAGCAATAGATGGGCTATCATCCAAAATAATGCAATCAACTGAGGGATCAATCGGTATTTATGTTGACGAACCACCGGGCTCAGTCTCATCGTCTGGTCGTGCTATAATAGCCGTTGAACCCAGTCAAGTCAGTGTACCTCGTGCCTATACATCACGCGCCACGATCAACCCTTCATTTGTTATTAACTGTAAGAGCCCCAATGTTGATAGTAAATCGTACAATGCCAAGTGGTTTAAAACGGCAGATGCTGCAATTCTATTTATAAGTTGGTCGCAATACGGTAACAGTAATTTAAATAAGACCGACCTAGCGATCAAATTTTCGAGAGGTAATATTGAACTGGTTTGCACTGCAGGTACTGATGCAGGCAGTTATATTCAGTTTTTTATCATGGACTCGACCTCTGCATCTGGTCAAGCATTAGTCGGAAATGGCAATTTTGGCAAACAGCTAACACCATCCAATACGTACCAATTCAGGTCTGTGTCACTAAAGAAAATATCTGGTCAAGTGATTGGTGAGAATGGTACCGGTATCATCACCGATATTAGAGCATATCTCCGCAGTAATGGTTTGCTAGTTGGTTCAACTACTTCTGATAGTTCGGGTGACTACCTCATTGAAACTGCGTTCCCAGATGAACATTATGTGGTTTGTTTGGCTGAGGATAGTTCCGTACTTAATGCCTTAGTGTTTGACAGGGTGATCCCAATTGATTGATTTCAAGTTTCCTCAAGGGGCTTATTTCCCGCCAAACGGTGAAGCTGTAGATTTTCAATTTTCTGCAGATAAAGTCATTGCAGTTACGTCTAATTTAACTATCAATGTTTATGAAAATTATTTGCAGGGATTTAGTTTATCTGTACAGAGTAAAGTTGAAGTTTCAACAACTGTACGCATAACTAGACCGATACAGTTAAGATTTAATACACCTTGGCTCAATGCTACATCACCGATAACTTTACGGTTTGGCGATGAACAGGTCCCAGAGCAGCCAGATCCTATACGTGTAGGAACCATTGGAATGGTTTGCGGGGTGGTTTTCAATACAAGTCAAATTATCGAGCAGCAACTTACACTGAGCCAGCGCAGTCAATCACATGCTGCCAATACAGTGTTTGCATGGGATAGCTTTTCTAGCTTAAAACAGCAAATTGTAATGGTATGGAATACGCCGCCATTAGCTGGCGAAATATTTGCTGTTGATTGGCAATGGAATACGTTGGTACCTTTTCAACTCGATATGAATTGGTTGGTACCAGAGGCCCCTTGTCAGCAAGCCATAAGCAATTGGATAGTGCCAGAACTGCAGCAGACAATGCTGGAAATGCAGTGGTCACAAGCCGCCGCTAAGAGCCAGCAAATTATCGTTAAACTGCATATCGGCGAGCAATTAGCGACTGAGATAGCGCTTAGCTATACCAACATTCAAGGCCAAGGTGATAATAAGACTGTTGCATGGGCTCCCCATGCGGCGCGTTGGGTATGTTCCAGTAAATACGTACCGCCAGTGGGTAAGGTCACGCTGCGCTTTAGCGAACCTTGGATCAACTCAACTAGCCCAATACAGCTTAGATTCACGGCCTCACCGAACGTGTGCTACTGGGACGATGGCGGCGGCCTCATCGATGCCAATCCACCATTACCGAATATCGATTTTAAAATTCCGATTGAACCACAAATCCGCAGGTACTACTTAATGCAGCCAACTTTATCCTGTGTTCGTGCCGCTGATGGCCAAGTGATTGTTATCACCTCAGTGAGTATTAGTGATGCCCGTGGCCAGTATACTCAAGGTGTCTCTATTGAGTTTGGTAGCGCAATAGATGCCAGCAGAGCACACAATCAATTGCTGCTTATCAGCATTAATGGCTATGAGTTTTTTGCGATAGCAGAGCAGGTCAATAAGTCATCATCTTTTGGTACTGAAAATTTTACAGCCAATGGTAGAAGTAAAACTGCGCTGCTTGCTGCTCCTTGGATGGGGGCTGTTAGTTATACGAATACTGTTGCTAAGTCATTCGCAGGCTTACTCAGCGATATTTTGGCTAACAGTGGATGGTCATTAGAGCTTATCGGAATACCTGATTTTGTGGTGCCGAAAGGCGCTTACTCAGCCATTGCAGATTCGCCGCTTGATCTACTGAATGATGCTGTATCACAGCTTAATTGCATGATCATTGCCGATGAAGCTAACCAGGTGGTAAAGGTTTACCCTCGTTGGCCAACAGTACCGTGGGAATTTAGTTCCTCAGTAGCGGATGTAAATATCCATGATGCGGTAATTTTGACCTATAACTCACAGGAAGAAATTAACCAACCATGTAATGTTGTATGGTTACGTGGTGAGCAAAATGGGGTGAGTGCCAGAGTTAAACGCACTGGTACTGCAGGCGATATTGCAGCCCAAGACATAGCAGCTTCATTGATCGTTGATGCTCAGGCAGCAAGAGTGGCTGGTACTATGGTGTTAGCTGATACCGGCAATAAAGAAATTGTGAGCGTTACTTTGCCGATCATGAATGATTTACCACCACTGCAAAAAGGTATGTTAATTGGCGTGACATATCGAGGTGAAGTTTATAAAGCCATTTGTGATAATGTAAGCATTAGTGCTACGGTTGATCCTAGCGCTGGCATTGATATCTATCAAAGCGTAAAACTGATTAGGCATATCTAGCATGTTAAAGCAGCTAAAACGCGCCTTAGGGACGCCTAGGGCCATTATGAAGGTAATTGCAGTTAATGATGATGGTACCGTTACTTGTGTTTCTGGTAGTGGACTTTCAGTTAATGCAATTGGTGATGCAGCTATTGATTCTAAAGTGTATGTGCAGGATAAAAGGGTACTTGGCCAAGCGCCTGATTTGCCACACTTTGACATTGATGTTTAGTTACAAGGAGAGAACTTATGAAGATATTATGGTTGGTACCATTATTTTTTTGCATACCTAGCTATGCGGAAGTATATCAGTGCAATGGAGTTTATCAGTCTGATCCCTGCGGTGAAGATAGCCAGCCAGTTCCATTAAAGTCTGGATCAGTTGTCGATTACCACTTACCAGACCAGCGAATAAAAAATGCGGTTGATGTAAGTACCAGCAACAATAATACAATGGCTCAAAATAATGAGCAAAAGCATAGCTGTGCTGGTTATAAGGTTGATAAAGACTCTATTCGTTTTAGGCAAACGACCATGTGCATGACTGAGGGGCAATTACTCAAAATAGCCGGTCCACAGCAGTACAGTGTTTATGAGTATTACAAAGATGGTCGCCACTATAAGCAATACCGATTCACAGAACCACGGGCGGGGTTCCCGTCAGCACCATTAGTTGAAGGTGGTTATGTTATTGATCCCGGTAGCTCTAGTAACTTTGTTAACCATTAATTGAGTTAAGTATTTTTATCGCACGTAGTAAGGCCATCTTTTGATTGTAATCAAGTTGGCCTAAATAAAACTGCAGTTCTTTATTCGTCAGTTCCTCGGTGTCTGCGTCACTTGTTTCAACCCTCAGAATTTCGTTAATATCCCAGCCAAGCCCTAAACCTATAATAAGCTGATCGGTTGAGATCAGTTGTTTACCTGTCTCTATTTTAGATAGTCTTGATGTTGAGCAATTAAGCTTTGCCGCTAAAACTTCTTGAGTTACGCCATTTTTTTTGCGCCAACATTTGACACGCAACCCAATAAGCTCTTTAATACTTTCCTTAGAGGAAATATTAAGCATAGTATTTTTCCATCGTGGAAATTGATAATGTCTTAATAAACAAGGTTATATAAGTTATTGATTCCAAGCAAATCCCTGATAAAAAATAGCATATTTGTTAACTTGCTAGTTCAGGATAAGATAGCTTTGATCACAACAAAAATACCAATATTTAACATGGAGTTTAGCAATGGTTTCGTCAGTAAACAGTCAATCACGCCCTTTAGTGCAAACATCGGCTAGTGCTGCAGGCATAAAAGAGCCTTTAGTCAACCCTATCACGCCAGATGATTCAAGCCTTTCAAAATATCAAGATAAGGTAACGATAACGGGGGCTTCTGAAAAGTCACCTGTTTATGAGCCTACAGTCGGCGGCGGCACTACTCAGCCAGATCCTAAAATCCAACAGGTTGAATAAGTAGTTTTGGAGATACGACATGGAACAAGTTGTATATGAGGTCTATAAGTTTGTTTTTAACCCTATATCGGTACTGATAATTTGTGTTGCCTGCTTTTGGTTTGCAGCTAATCACCGCAATTTTTTTAGCGTATTAATTATTTTATCGTTGATAAAAGTTATTGATGTATTAGCAAATAAGTTTTTGCTTGGACCAAATTGGGTGGCCTATTACAGCTTTTATATTGCATTGGACTTTATAACCATCCTTTGTTTGATTTTTAGAGAAGCCATCACAAATCGCTTCTTTACTAGCTTGGTTTATCAACGCATATTTGCAGAATATGTATTAATTGGCATTTATGCCTTATCCATCCTTTACAACATTCCTACCTTTATCGAGCAGTGGACACGAAAAACACCTTATATATTGAATTACCTATACAGTCAGGGATTGACCTCTCCGCCGATGTTCTTCTATGACCATTACGTGATGTTTAAGGGGGCACTTGGAACATTTGAGCATTTTATCATTGTATTTTTGGCTTTTCAGTCAGCAAAAATCAGCCAAGCAAAACTAAGGAGGCAAACCAAGGATGGAGTCTAATAACCTATCTACTGTCATTAATAGCGCTAGAATAAGCAAAGAGAAGGCTTGCAGTATTATGCAGGTTTCACCACAAACACTTGAGCAATGGCTTAATGGTGACGGTGAACCTTCTTGGTCACAAAGTCTGAGATTGTTGCTTTATCTATCTACTCAGTTTAAATCCTATGGATTACCAGAAGAAAAGGAATTTGATACGGGTTACATTGAGAACATTGAGGACCTAGAAAAAGACGTTATTCAAGCATCGAGCACATGCGATCTCGTGTTTCAAACTTTGGATGAAGATAGTATGCACTATGGTGTAGCGTGGGGTTTGTCGGAAAAGCTTAAGGGTATAGTGGACAAGGTGAAGCAATTAAGTCGATAAGAAAATGGGGCGTAACGCCCCACTTTTTTACACTGGTTTCATTTGTACGATGGCACAATACCCACGATCATCGCGTCTAACAAAAGCATGATGCAGTTCTTTAGATATCGCACTTTCTACTAATGGCGTAAGCTTTAATAAAGCACTTGCTATCTCTGTAAACTGATCAAAATCAACATTAAATTTTTCAAACAGCAAATCGTCTAGCTGGCTTTCATCTTCATCAATGATTTTATCGAATGCTTCCTCAGTCAATCCTAAAGCGGCACCAGCTAATTGTTGAGCGTCCCAGTAGTTCATATAACCCCCTATTTATCTTTAGCCAAGTCAAGCATTAAACTAAGAAATTGTTCTATTTCTTCCTTTTGATTATTCGTCAATTCAGAAATATCAATGGTAAAGCGTTTTTCAGTATCGGTAACATTGATTTTACCGTTCCCATAACTGCGTTTTAGTGGGCTTGGCTTATCATCTTTTTTAGTGATTAATCCAGCGCGTTCTTTACAGTAATCAACCAAGTAATTAGTCAGCTCTTGAGCGGCCATGCTGTGGTCATTTATAACGCTTCTTGATGCAGAGAACATATAAGGCGAGATGTTGGCTTCATCATCGATTCGCCCTTCTTCTGGTTCCAGTGTTTTAAATGAATAGCGGTGCAATGCTTCTGCCATATCTGCGCTTAAGTCGTTTATATCATGGTAAAGGTTCACGATATATTTAGGTAACTCAGCAGCTTTTATGCAGCGGGTAATTACCCGGCGACTGACTTTTTCACCCATTTCATTTAGAAATTCTTCTGCTTTCCTCAAACTCCCAAGTTTACGAACTAAGCGGCGATAACGGCGGCCTTTTTCGATTGCTGATGGCTGCTTATGGAAGTTACCCATGATTGAGTACATTTCCATTTCATCATCGGTTAGATCGGCCACCAATATTTTGTAATCACGCTGACTTAAAATACAGCTCATACGGCGGCGGCTGCCGTCTGCGACCTCAATCGGTCCCACTGACGACTCGCGACCAATTGCCCATGTTGTCATGCCATTTTTACGAATTGACGGCAAAATATCATCTAGGGACTTTTCGTCTAACCGATGTTGGTCACGTTCATTTATTGGGCTAACAAAGGTAAAGCCATCGACAGCCTCTGCAGGGATCACCCTTGCTGTAAATATCACTTCACGGCCATTATACAAAGTATCAGTAAAGGTATTTCCAGCCTGCAGGTTGGTTAATTGGGCCGCAATGTTGCGCTTCACGCGACCGGCACTAGGGATTAGGTTTTCGCTAATGTTTTCCATTATTCAGCGCTCCATATTGGCTCAAGAATGTTTTCTTCAATTTCGGTAAAGAGTTCGTCAAAGATATTGGTTGCCTTTTTGTAGGCCGCAAATGAGGTGCGTTCTGTGGCTGTTTGCTCATAGATAGTTCGCATCTTGTCATAAGCAATGGGTACCTGAGTCGTCTTTTTTATTGGGTGATCAAGTACCGCTGCGCCCCAAACATTTTTCATTTTGCCAAAGAAAATTTTGGAGTCAGATCCTGTGGCCGTGTCGTAGTGAGTGCCGAGGATCCTTACCTGAGGTTCCACATTGTGAGCCCCAAACGGCGATAGTAGCTCTTTGAGCATTTGCAGATACTGCCTGGTACTGTAAAAGCCAAAGCGGTCTACAGGTGTCGGGATAATGATTAGGTCTGATGCAAATACGCACATTACTGTTGATAGGCCAAGGTTAGGAGGGCAATCAATGATTATGAGGTCATAATCGCTTTTGATTGTCTCAAGTGCTGCAGCAAGCAGCAGATGTGCCGCCACTGCTGTTTTACCACTGTCTCCCATTCTGGCCACTACATCGTCAACCACGCTTAGCTGCAGGCATGACGGGATGATATCAAGGCTAGGGAAGTAAGTTTTTTGTATGGCATAGTGAGCCGTTTTCTCTTGGCCCATAAAGTAGGGCAGTAAGGTATGTTCACCCTTTACGTCCACATCTGGCAGTTTACCCATGGCTAGGTTTAATGACCCTTGCGGATCCATCGATACCAGTAAAACGCGGTGCCCTTTCATCGCATGCCATTGTGCTTGGTGCAGCGCTGTGGTGGTTTTATATCCGCCGCCCTTGTGGCCACTGATAGCCTCGACAATGCAATAGTCTGATGTTGGCCTAGTACCAAAGATATCGCGAAGTTTATCAATCTGGTAAAGGTCTAAGCCTGCACTTGTTACCCATCCATCGAACAGCGGATCGGTTAGCTGATTATCAGCCTTGGCGTTATAGATGCGCTGGCGGCTAACACCAATCATTTCCGCCGCCTGGTTAATTGGGAATCTGCGAACAATCCGGCGGTTGCCGTCCTCAGAAAATTTTTTGATAATTTCTTGCTCGACTAACTGGTCGCTATTGCTTATCAAAGCGTTTATCAGCCTTTCTAAACCATTCATGCTAATTTCCTCTCGTTATGGATTACAGCCACGTAAAGATATTACAGTTTTAGAGTAAAACAAAGCAAAAGCTGTAAAATATTTTAAAAGTGTGGCACAGGCAAGGGCTTTTGTCTTTGAAAAATAAAGAGGCGCGGAGCGCAGCCTTTTACGCTTTTTACTGTGCCTAGCTTTAGCGTTTCCGCTTATATGTTGCTGTTTATAAAGATAGTTAAATGATATCGGCTTAGATGTGGAATAGTTCCATAACAACTGCACCGTCATAAAGTCTAAGTAGGCTAGACAATTTTTAGACCTGCCAGACAAGGCGAACTGAAAGTAAGAATGCCCAACCAAATAACTGTACTAGCCACAAAGTAACACAATAAAAAGGAGTACAGTTAACGCCGAAGGCCAACAAGTGTACTTACATCTAATTAATTATTAACTGTACTCACATATATTTCATCAACTGTACTCCTTATCTAGCTAGATAAGGAGTACAGTTGATGAAATATATGTGAGTACAGTTAATAAGTTTATATACAAGTGAGTACAGTTAAAAAATAGGTACAGTTATTTGTTGCATTGATTGAAAAATGAGCTAGAATGATAATGTCTAGTTTGTAATTATATTTGTGAGTACAGTTAACGAGGGGTTTATCATGCTAAAAGGTAGTGAGATTTCACTTAACAATAAAAAAGCATTCGCTGATTATTGTGAGCAGTTGTATTTGGATAAGGCAGAACTAAGCAAGAAGCAGATAACGGACCGCTTAGGCGCTAAGTGTCGCCGGGAACTTAAATCGCTGGGGATCAATATGGACAAGGTTGTTATTGATAACCTTAGTGCCTGGCAATTTGAGTTAGATGAAGATGGTGATGCAGGTATTCACACGGTATCTAAGATACTTGGTGAGTATCGTGATGCCATCAAAGCCATTGGACTAAAACACCATAATATCGAGGCTAATCTACAACGGGCCGTTAAGCACTTAGCTGAATATATCCCTACAATCGGCGACCAGTTAAAGCCAGATATGCCTTTAAGCACCTTACGTAGAAATCTAACTGTGCTGATTAAGAATGAGCGCCGCCCTGTCGTTAAGGCGTTTCTTAAAGACATTAAGATAGAACACCATGCATTTTATTTACTGCAGGATGCTTTTGAATGGTCTAGAACTGAGGCGACCAAACATGACAAGGCAAACCTAAAGGCTAAGGTCAGTAATCAAAAACGAGTTAACCCTGATGACATTATTAACGTGGCTAATGCCCTACTGACTGAAAATATTGCCGCTGGAATAGATGCCGACTATCAAGCCTTAGCTTGTGGGTTGGCACTGGCAACCGGGCGGCGCCGTTCTGAGATCATGAAAACGGCTCGCTTTGAAATTACCGATACCACACCAGAACATCATGTGATGTTTTCAGGCCAGTTAAAGACTAAAGACCGCCGGATTTTTGATGATGTGGTCCCTTATGCTATCCCGACATTAGTTGACCCAAAATTGGCGGTTGAAGGCTTAAACCTGCTGAGGAAAATCCAAGTCGAACACTGCCACTCTGTTCGCTACGATGATGCCCGTGGCAATCCGGTAGTGCTGTTAGATAAGCATGGTGAGCCAGTGATGGCCCCTAATAAAGATGGCGAGCTAGAGCCCGTTTTAGATATACCAGTGTTAAGCAAACCAATATCAGATATTTACCATAACGAGGCAGTGGCAGTTAATTACTCGCAGCAGCTTAATACCCGCTTTAGGCAGATTTTCCAAAATAGTGAACTCGAATTTAGGAATACCCGTGATATCTATGGCGCGGTAAGTTATCCGCTTTATAAACGTGATGGTGAAGGAGAAAGTGTCTATCGAACCCGTGTTTATGGCCATGCTGGCGAAAGCCAAAAGCACTATGAAAAATTTGCATTAGACACCAGTATTCGTGGTATTTGCACTGAATTAAATGAGGACAGCCCGACTCAATACCACTCTGGTTTAGTTAAAGCGCTAAGTGAATTTGATAACGAAATTAATGGATACTTACGATCTCCAAATCTTGCCATTATTCACCAATGGGTTAAAAACGAGTTAAAAAAAGGGCTTTCACCCGATGTAATAACCCCGACCTATATTCGGCGCCATTGCATGGTCAACGGTAAGATGCTCAATTTTAATACAGTAAAAGACTATTACGATTCTGATAAAGCAAAAGGGATAAGTGTTAATTTTCCAGCTTTGGTTGAAAAGTATGGTGATGTGATGGCCAATATCAACGCAGGAAGGCCAAAGCAGGAAGAACAAGAGCCGGAAGCAGTTAGAAGCACTAAACCAAAAATGAAGGCTGTGCGTGGCGATAATGGCTTTTGGCTGGTTGAAATCGATGATGATGTTGATGTGTTCAAGGTCGAAGATCTTAGTCTTAAAAATTATGCCCAAAGTGAGGCAATGAAAGAAGCATGGTTTAAGTACCAGGCGCAGATAGTTAACCCATGGCCTGAAGTCATGCCGGATCCTGAAATTAAAAAATTAGGGAATGGAAAGACTCAAGTAACGGTTAAAGTCGGTGATATCACTGTGGTCGACTTTGCAAATGGTGATAGCCGCAGTCAGTTAATGCGCTATGCAAAACAGGCTTATGAGGCTAAACGCAATGAATACGCTATCAAAAAGGATGCGTGATGAATGCTGTGGCACTTGCTGCGATAAGGTGGATATATCGCAGCAAATCGCGCAGCTTGAGCGCCAGCGCAATGCTATAGCCCGTGAAGCAATAGACAAATTATTGCAAGAATGTGGGCCAAATATGGTTTTATCAGTTTGGTTAGATAATGAATATCCAATCTAATTAGTGGGGCGTTTCGCCCCACTCTTAAAAACTAAACTCTGCCAGTCGGTCATACTCTGCAGCGGCTGGTGGACAGTCGAACAAGTACAGATCCCTAATTGTTAGCGCCCAGTGCTGTAATCCTTCACTTGTTGAATTGATATCAATAATCCATTGTTCTTTATCGCTATTAATCAAATCCTTAACGTATTCAATTGGTAACTTGATGACATTAACAGCAAGGTCTATCACTTTGTCTAATAAGTTTGGCTGCTTAGCTGTATGGGTTAACCGCTCCTCTCCCTCAGTATCAAGCGAGGCGATTTGCGGTAATGCAGAATTAAATTGATGTGCAGCCAGTGTCACACCCTCACCAATCTGATGATTAATAACAGTTGGGTGGGGTGTGACAGTGCCGTTAACATTAACTGCTTCATTTTCTGATTCTTCATTGTTAGCCGCTAGATATTCTGCAATGCCCTCATTACGCAGTTGTATGAGTGTTTGCACTTGCTGCCATTGTTCCTCGTCAACGCCATAGCAACGCATTACCTTGCCTTTAATCCTGCGCTGCCCTAGCGCTACAACAGGCACACCACATGAGCGCAAATGATTGTTAAACCACTGCACAGGATCCGCTAAGGCTGAATCTGATATTTGGGTACCCGAGTATTTAAATAACGCCTCACGGTTTTTATTCATCCACTGGGCTAGGCGCTCTTGCACTAGCTCTTTTGACCAAATCGTACCGTTGTAATACAGGCGCTCATTGATGCCAGCAGCCGCTAAAACCGTCATTAAATGACGCTTGCGAATAGATTTATGTTCCCATTTGGCGCGGCTTAATGAGTTGGTAATATTTCGCTTGTCCAATTCCTTGGTATTATCCAGCGTCATACTCAACAGTGATAACTTGGCGATCTTGTTAGAGAAATGGTTTTTTTCTTGTAGAAATGCCACAGCATTGATCACAGCCGAAAGTGGATTATCTGGGATCGATAGAGGCGAATCTGCCTCAGGGTTTAAATGGTGGTTATCACCATTTTGGATAAACTCGTTATAGACATTGGTTGCCAGCGGTAGCAGTTTATTGAGTTGGCTTTCATTTGCTGCAGTCAGATTAAGTGATTTGCAAACACGGCTTTTGCTGTATTCAACCGGGCTAACATTCTCACTATTAGCGATCATCGCTTCATAATCGGCGCCAGTATGTAGCTTGGCCTCGGCAATCTGCCTTAGTAGCTGTCGATCATTGCGGTGGCTGGCTTCAACCCGAGTGACTTTACCGAATGCTGTTGCTAATTCATTCTTAGCAATCTCGATCACTTCATAGCCATCTTCTCTGGCGAGTTGAATAAATCGGGCTCTATAGTTGTTTTTTGATAGGTTCTGCTGAGCACGAACCTTTGCATAAAGATGCTCATACAGGGCATCTGTACGAGCCCACGTACCCGTTTGCGGATCAATTTTTAGAATATTGGCGGTTTCTTGCGAAACTTCTTCAATTAACTTTTGGTATATGTATTGCGGATCAGTTGGCTCTGTGCGCTCAGTCGGATCAACATAAACATGGTACTCACGGACCTCACGGGCGCGGTTAAGCCCTTGATGGCCTTCCTCAGAAGTGCCTACTCTTGAAGTTAAAAAACCGTAGGTGGCTGTAAATCTGTGGCCCTGTTTGGATTTATTATCGTATGGAACGATATCAAAGCCGGTGCCGAGTGTTGGTGATGCAATCAGCACATCAAGATTAGGTGCTGCAGCATTAATATTATTGATGGCTGAGATCACTGCAGCATTATCTTTTACGCTTTCAGCGTGGATCTCTAATAGTTCACCATACCACTGGTCACGTTCATTGAGTTGCCTAACTGCAGTAGCTAGGTTCTTCACCTCTGCCTTGGAATTACAATAAACATACGCCTGTTGGCCACTGAGAATATTTTGAGTAAACGACTCGGTTAGATGGTTTTTATTCTCATAGACAAATAACTTACGCCCTTTACCAACTTTATAGGTATTTTCAAAGAAAACGCCAGTATGTAGACCTAAGTCATCGCGGCAAAAATCTAGCGTTAATTGCCCTAGGTGGGCATCGGCGAGAATTTGAGTTTTACTGTGAGTGAGTAAAAACTGCAGCATGTGTAAGCAGTTTTCAGCATGGCGGTTAGTGTCGGCAAAAAAGTGACCTAGCCCCTGCTCAATCTCATCAAAAAATATGATATCGAACTGTGCGCCAGCAAGGCGCCATAGAGAATCAACAGAACATACAAGGCGCTTACTGGCCCTTAATGCTGCGTTGGTATCTATGCCCTCAGCACCGCCCTTAATAATCTGTTCCTCATAGTAGTGGAACTCGTTATCAATCGATGTGTTGTAAATATCGATTGATTGGCCGCCGTCCATCACAACTTTGTTAATGCCAGCGCGTAAGCCTTTAGCCAGTGATCGGCGGTGAGATATGACTAAAACGCTATCGTGGGGGTTGTCAGCAATATAACGGATCACTGTTTGGGTTTTACCAGTACCCATGCCGCTTTTTAGCAGGTTCAGCCCCGTGCGGATTTTCGCGGATAAATAACGGGTTTCACTCTGGATAGACTCAAAGCCACGGACAAAAAGCAACTGCTGTTTTAGTGCCTCTGCACCTTCTTGTAGCCAAACATCTGACCAATCGGCGCCAGAGGCTGCAGGTAGCGTCCAAGGGCCGCCATATTGTTTTATAACAGCATCACCCTGTTTATCGTTATCAGGAGCGGCAACAATTTGAATATGCGGAAGTTGCTCACGGATAAGTTGGATAACATGGGGAATATTCGATTCGCCAATAGGGGTAACTATGGTTTCCCCTGTGGATTTATGCGCTGAATAGGCATCGGCAAAACCACCAACCACAAAAATACGGCTAATGTTTTTGATACTGCCGAACGTAGCGAATCCTTGGTTAGTATAGGCATTGTCACTGGCAAACTTGTTGTGGCCTTTTTTATCGACTAGACGCTCATAGCCCATAAACTCGCCAGTATTACCGACCTTAGACCATATTGGCCATGCCACAAAATGGTTGCCAAATTTATCGCGGCCTTGGCGTAGATCAATAAACCGATTGGCATCGGCCATGTGTTTTTTTAGAAAGTATTTGCTTGGGCCTGAATAGGGCTGCATTAGCAAGAATTGGGCATGTTCACGAACAAGGGCAAGGCGTTTGGCTTTTTCGGCGGCAATGGCTTTTTGTTGCTGAGAAATCTTGGCTTGTTCAATGCGCTTGGCTCGCTCGGCGCGATCTTCATCTGAGTATTGTTTTTTCTCAGGGATCCAACCTGCTTGCTTTAATTCATAAATAAAAGAGCCGAAAGATGTGCGTGATGCGCGTTCAAAGTTACGCCACCAGGTATTGAACTCAGCCGCCTTATAGCTGCCGCCCATTGACGACCACTGTTGAAAAGCGTCTTTTGCTGAACTGCCAAATTGTGAGAATAGTGCGCGGCCTATTTTAGACCAGCGAGCGTATTCCATATCTGCATCTAGATGGTCTAACAGATCCGGTAGATCATCTAGTGTAATATCGGTTTCAAACGACATAACGCGTCCTTTACTATCAAATTTGATGTAAAAGATCCCTGTTATTGCAAAACGCCCCATTTTGTAAAATGTTGCGCCCCACTTGTTATGACGCTATAATTACCCCCGGATGGTATTGTTTCTTTGTTTGTTTGGGATAACTAAAACGCTGGGATCAATACTGAAAAAAAACTGGGCCGCCACAGCCTGGTTTTTTTTCGTTTATATGGTTAAATTTACTTAACCAATTCAGTAAAGCAATATTACACCTAAAGGCTTAACTGATCCAACCCGATCTTTGATCATCTGCTTACTTTCCCTTCTCTACTTTCACTGGTGATGGTTTCAACTTAGAGGTTGATACCTTAGCAATAACCGGATGATAGTAATCTAACTCACTGAATAAGTATGACTTTACAGTATCATCACTGTAAGACTTGATATTTATCTCAATCGGTTTTTCAAATAAAAATTGTACCAAAATAGGCGTATCTTCTGACTTAATCTTGATTAACAGATCATCACCAGGCGTTCTATCTGCCTCGGGATCCAAAATAATCACATCTGGTTGTTTTAAATGCCCCATAGCGATATCAACTATCAGCGCATAAGCTGACAGCGAGTTATTTACCGCCAGTTCTACAACTTGATCACTATAGCCAAGTAATGGGCAGCCTAAATCGAACCATGCCATTTTCGGGCCTGATGAAAGCCGCCCTATGACTGGGGTATAGGTCGCAATGTTATGTTTCGCTCGTTTGCTTTTTATACCCGTCGCAAACTCCACAACGTCCATATCCAAGAAAAGCGCAATTTGCACTCCCTTTAGAAAATCAATGGATTTGTTGTGATTACTTTCAAGTAAAGACAGGTTGGCTCGCGTCATATTGACGGAATCGGCAACCACGGATGGCTTTAGCCCAATCTGCAAGCGCCGGGCTTTTAAACGTTCACCTAGCGTTAGCTTTGAAGCATCATTCAGCATTTTACAGTTCCAAGTAGCTGTATATATTCACAGTGTTTAAATCTGCAGTTTCTTTGCCTGCTATTGTGTTCAATATAGCAAATTATTCTGTTAAGCATAGACACAAAAAATTTGCTTAACAAAAAAGGTTAGTATAAATTAAGTATACTTAATTAATAATACTTAACTCCTAATGAAGAAAGCTGAAGTGTTAAAGGTTTTTGCTGCCACTGATATTGCCAAAATGTTCAATATCAGCCGTGCTGCAGTGAGTTTATGGGGCGATATTGTTCCTAGCACCTATTGGGAAGCGTTGGCACAAGCGAGTAAAGGAGAGTTGAAAATGCCTACACCAAGCGAATATTTACGCTCACTGATTAGAGAATCTTTGACTAATGAAGGTTTTATTCGTGGCTCGCTTGAAGAAACCAGCAAAAGTAGTGTGCCTGGTTCAAGTTGTTTGATCACTGATAAACATTTTCAGTTGCGTGATTTTAGGGTGGTATTAAATAGCTTACCGCCACATTTACTAATGTGGGTTAAATATTGCTATGGGCAAAACAACTCAATAGATGATGCGATCCCCTGCACTCAGCTTGTATTAGAAAATTTTTTAGCCGCACACCCTACGCTTTCAGATAGCAGTATACCGGTTATCAAGATCCTAACCCCATTAGCTGGGCAATGCATTATTGCCCAAATTACAACGGGTAAAGCTCTCTTTAACGGTCCAGCTATTAGAACTGTTACCCGCCATAGTGAAGCCACTTGGAAAAAGCATTGGGCCGCACGTTGGCGTGAGCTGCGTTCGCTATGGATGGCATTAGATTGTGATGCACTTGAGTTTATCGATAAACACTATGAAGAAAAGTAACTCTATTAGCTGCCAGTGTGGCGGCTTGCCAATCAGCATATTTCTAGGCGGGTACTTTTATTGTGTTTGCCGCGGTTGTTTTAAGTCGACTAGCAAACTTAGCCGCCTCAGTGAAGCTAAAGCTAAATGGGCAAAAGCAGCCAGTGATGGGAAGTTAGTTAAGGTTAAAACCTTTGATAACAAAGTTAAAGCACTGTTTATGTGGGCTGCTAAGTGGAATAAGACGACTAATAGCAAAGTGTTCTTTAATGGCAAACGCTGTCCTGAACTGCGTGGAAGTTATATCCAAGAGTCAGATTGTTTTCACATTATAGATGGCTCTTTATTTTTATCACTAAAGCAATTACCGGGCGGTTTTGCACCATTAAGGGAATGTCAGTAATGAAATATTTACAAATGGTAAATGGAAAGCCCACAGAGGTTATCGCCGCCTCAGGTAATTTTGAAGCGCTGTATTTAAGACGCCCGTCAAAAGGGCATGTATTTTCAAACTTCTCGGCAAAGCTAGGTGTGTTAATGGGCTCTATCCGAGGCAAAAGAGTTGTTATCACGGAGGTTATCCCATGCAAACAAGTAAGTTATCAGGATGCAAAGAATCTACTCAGTTTTGTGAACGGCCATTTATGGATATCACCGATAGCTACTCAGACAGACTCGGAAATATCGCCATGCTGCGCCGTGGAAAACCAATTATCCAAGAGCGCAAGCCTGTACTCATCATCCCTGAGATTAACGTCACATCGCAACCTACAGAGAAGAAAAAACGAAAGTGTAACTTTAACCGTGGGATAGATGCTGCTAATAGCCTAGTTCCTCGGGTTAAGAAGCAATTTAAAACGATTGATTACGCATTAGCATTCGCTATCTGTTTAGACATACATCACAAAGTTGATTTGTATACAGTGTCTAAAAGGCATGGGATAGGCTACTCAACGGTAAAACGTATCAATAACCAAGGCACAAAGTTAGCGATACGCTGCTTTGCTGAAATAGAAAATGGGGCGAAACGCCCCACTGTATAAGGAAGATAACTATGCAATGGAACTGTTTAGGATTATTTGCCTCGGCCTGTGTGTTCTACGGGATCTGTGGCGGTAATGTTGCCACTTGGTTGATGATTGGCATTGCTTCTGGCTTATCGATTGTAATGATGGTTTATCAATTAGTGATTGGTAAGCATGAATTTAACCTGTGGTCATTACTTTGCTTTTTAATGTATTTGCCATTTTGCACTTACTTATTATTTGTAGTCGGGTTTATCTTGCTGGCATTGGTAATAGCTGTATTGGCCATAATGCTGGCCATCCCCCACTTATTGGAAAATCCCTATGAAGTGGCTAAGTAAAATATTTTGTCGTTGAAAAATAACTTTTGAGGAACTGTGAAAATGGTCGAGTTAAAACAAGCAAATAATGTGGATTTGCTAACCATTTTAAAAGATGGGTTTAACACCATGGAAAAAGAAGGGGCCGATTGTTTTGAATACATTATCGGCGAAGTAAAAGGTGGAAAACTAAAAATAGTATTTGAGCCTGATGATATGCCTGTTTGTAGCGATACAGTCGTTATTGATGGTGTAGATGGCTTTGGTTACACATTAGTTTATGAAGATGAGGCTTAACTATGTTTCCTAAAGCGTGTGTCCCATATCAATTACATGCTGCTAAGCCATGGGCCTATGATGCCGAAACGCTGCAGCCTTTGCTTGAAAACTTCAAGTGGTCAGAACTGACCGAACAGGACTATAGCCGCTATGGTTTTGTTTGCCCTCTGCCAACTTATATGCAGCAGGAAATTACCGCCGAGGTATTGCCGCTGGTATATCAAGTTAACAATGTGCTGCTGTTTAAAATCCGCCGTGATGAACGAGTGATCCCGCCAAGCTACATAAACCAGTTAGTGAATAAAAAAGTCGCTGAGTTTGAAAAGGAAAACTGTACCGTTATTAGCAAAAAAGAGTATGAGGTCATTAAAGAGGAAGTGATTTTAAGTTTAATTAAGACCGCACCTTATAAAACGGATGTATCTAATTTCTGCATTGATATGGATAGTCGGATGCTGCTTTTCATGGGTACCAGCCGCAGCCGTGCTGAAAGTGACCTTGCGCTATTACGTAAAAGCGTTGGCAGCTTGCCCGTGATGCCTGTTGATACTATGCCAATAGATGACCAACTTACTTGCTTATTAGCTAAGTATTTAGCACGTCAAGAGGAAGGCGATGATCACCCTGAATGGTTAGTGGTTGGCGATTTACTCATTGGCGACCGTTATAGCATGGTGCAGTGTAGCAATGGATCTAAAAAAGATGGTGAGAAACAATCGGGTACCAAAGCTGATTTAATGAGCCCACGGTTTGCTGCTGCACTCAATGAGAAGTTTGTTATTACTAAGCTTGAGATAGGCATTGTTATTAATAGCATATCTGTTTATTTCACCCTTAATGCCAATGGATCATTTAGTGGTATTCAATGGCCGGGTGAGATTGTTTGGCAGTCTGCAGACGAACACGAGGATCCTATTGCTCGCTTTAATGCTGATATTTTACTGGGCGCAAGCTATCTGCAGGCCATTTGCCATAGCAGCTATAAGCAGATTGGTTATCGTGAAACCGGCTACGAAAAGCAAGATGAATTAGTGGCGCACCGCCAAGCGCTTGCTAAAACCTCAGGCTTTAAGTTTGCCTATATTCTGGCAGAAGAACAGCAGATCACCGATGCCGCCACCTTGGGCCATAAGCTTAAGCTGCAAATGGCCGAAGCAGTGGCATTAATGAAGCTGATTAATAAAGAGCGTGAGCTTGTAGCAAATAACATTGCCGAACATAGCGAGACACAGGCATTGCGATTGGCCGAAGCACAAAGCCAAATTAAAGAGGCATTGGAGCAAGCTGGCGGTGAAATTACCGCGATTGATGGTATAGACACACTGTATTCTGCTGCAGTGGAATTTGTACGTGAAAGCCGCCGCGCCTCAGTGAGTGCTGTTCAGCGCCGCTTTAAGATTGGCTATAACCGTGCCGCTAGACTGATCGATATGATGGAAGCGCAGCAGGTTATTAGCGCTGCTGGGCATAATGGTAGCCGTGAAGTGCTGCAACCTCCCTCAGAAGTTACCAAGTCTATTTACCCACTAGAAGTGTTGGCAATAGTCGCGCAAGCCTTTAACGACAATCCTCATACCAAAACTGAGATCCGCACTCAGGCGTTATGCGATAAAGCCAATTCCATGCTGTTAGATAAACATAGCCAAGAAGATATCTTGACCGAACTTAATACCATGCTCGCTCGATGCGAGAAGGTTGAGGAATCTAAACAGCAATAAAACCACCACAGTAAAAAATAACGAGAGAAAACTATGGGCTTATTTGTAGATAATTTTGCGGGTGGCGGCGGTGCAACCACTGGCATGGGCTGGGCAATTGGTCGCAGCGTTGATATTGCTATCAACCATGATCAAGATGCTATCGCTATGCACTCAGCTAACCACCCTGATACTTTGCACTATTGCGAATCGGTTTTTGATGTGGACCCAGTAAAAGCCACTGCAGGTAAGCCAGTTGATGCGGCGTGGTTTAGCCCTGACTGTACTCATTTTTCTAAGGCCCGTGGTAATACGCCTGTTAAAAAAGAAATTCGCGGCTTAGCTTGGATCGTTATTCGTTGGATATTGAGAACACGCCCTAAATTAATCCCATTAGAAAATGTTGAGGAATTTAAAACGTGGGGGCCGTTGATTGGTGAAGGTAGTCAAAATCAACGTCCTGATCCTGCTCGTAAAGGTGAAACGTTTGAAGCCTTCAAAGCTATAATTACTACTGGTATCGCTGCTGATCACCCTGCTTTAGCTGAGTGCGTTGAAACCTTAGGGTTAAGCAATCAAGATAGAGACAAGTTGATCAAAGGGCTAGGCTATAAAGTGGATTTTCGCGAGCTACGAGCCCGCGACTATGGCGCTCCAACTATCCGTAAACGTCTGTTTATGATTGCCCGTTGTGATGGTCGCCCAATAGTATGGCCAGCACCGACACATGGCGCCCCACATGATCCGCGCACTATTCGCGGCGAGTTAAAACCTTGGGTTAAAACTGCTGAAAAAATTGATTTTTCTTTGCCATGCCCAAGCATATTTATGACCAAAGAAGAAGCGAAAAAGCAAGGTATTAACGTCAAACGCCCTCTGGCCGATGCTACCCTAGAACGTGTGGCCATTGGTACGATTAAGCATGTTTTAGAAACCCCTAACCCATTTATTGTTGAAATAGCTAACTGGTCAGGTAAAGGCACTAAGAGCGTTAATGAACCTCTGAAAACCATCACTGGATATCCTAAAGGCGGCGCATTTGCTCTAGCGGCGCCAGTGATGATACAAGCAAATGGAGGCTTTAACGCCACACTAGCTTACTCGGTTGAGAATCCTTGCAGCACGATAACCACTACTGGTAGCCAGCAGTGGCTTGCAACAGCTTTTATGGTCCACTTACGTAAAAACATCAAGCCGACTTCATTAAGTGACCCCATGCCAACTATCACGGCTGGCGGTACGCACCATGCTGAGGTCAGATTAACTCTTGTTGCACCAGGCGAAAGCGGTTTAACGGCAGAGCAAGAAGCCGGAGCCGTACAAGTCAGCGCGTTTTTGATGCGTTACTACTCAAACGGTGGCCAATGGAGTTCACTAAACGAACCATTAGCAACTATCACCACTAAAGAGCGTATCGCATTAGTTACTGTCACATGGAACAACAAGACCATGGTGATCGTTGATATAGGGCTGAGAATGCTCACAGCCCGAGAACTTTTCCGCCTTCAAGGTTTTCCTGATGATTACATCATTGATGGTTATAACGGTAAAACGAACAAAACAAAACAGGTAGCAAGGTGCGGAAACTCGGTACCGCCGCAATTTGCAGAGGCCATTATCCGTGCAAATTTGCCTGAGCTTTGCACACAAACAGCCAAGGCGGCTTGATATGATTTTCATAAATGCGATAGGTATTTTTTTATTATTTATATTTAGTTTTTATCGAAATGATAAAGGCGATTGGATATTAAACCTGCCTGTGCTTATAGGGCTGATTTGTACTCAAATTGCTTATTTTTTCAAATAAACCACCACAGTAACGAGAGGTAAAACCATGAGCAAGATCCCTGCAGAAGTAAAACCCGTGTTAATGAGCGCAACGAACCAAGATGGCTGGAAGTTGGAAGATCTTATGCCTCAGTTAGCCATGGAGATTAAGGCTAAAAACGACAAGATAAAGCACGATACTCGGCCAGTATCAATTTTAGTGCAAAACAATAATGCGGAAATTATTGAACACCTCTATGCCATTGAGCGCCTGCAGTGCCGTTCTTACGAACAACTGCGAACCCTTGGACCAGATGAAGGCCCACTCGGCCAGCCACGGATAGGTAATGAGGTGCCCCATGTTATCGCCTAATGATGAAAGTGAGGAAAAAGGGGTTTGGGCTATGGTGGGCTTAGTGTTCACTATAGTGTTATTACTGGTTTATCCGGTGCTGGAAGCTAAGGGGCTGATATGAGCAATGAAAGTAAAGGGCTGCATTTTGATCACATTAATAAAGAAGGTATTGATATTAATAAATCCTGCTTTATTCAGTTAGAAGGTTATATTGGCGAAGATTATGCTGCAGTTCTTTATAAGGCACATGATATTAGTTGCAAACTAAATATTAACGTTAGCGTTGATCTTAATAATATTGCAGTAACAGTAAAGCCAGATAGCGATATTGAAACCATAGTAGATAAAATTATTGGTATCGCATCATGCAAATAACAATGAGTGAATCCATTCAGCAAGCCACGATAGCACATTTGGGAAAGTATCATCTGAGCCCATTAGTATGCACGTTAGATGTTGAAACCCATGGCCGCAGAGAAGATGCCATTATCGCCTCAGTAGGCTGTGTGGTGATCAATGTGTTTACGGGTGATGTAATGGGTACCTTTTACGCTCGCTGTATCACTGAGACTCAGCATAAACGCAGTTGGTCGCGTGATGTAATGGACTTTTGGGAAGAACAAAAGCAAAAGTCCCCGGCGGCATTTGATGAAGTCTTCAACACCAAGCTTGAGCGCTATCCGCTTAAGGTTGTGCTTGAGCGATTAAATCAGTTTATACACTCCTCCTTTCCTTGTAACCCACAGGTGATGGGCAATGGTAGTGAGTTCGATAATATGATTGTTTCCCATGCATATACCGCAGAAGGTGTTATACAGCCATGGCATTTTAGGGGCAATCAATCGCTAAGAACAGTGGTATGGATGGGGCAGGTACTGTTAGATATTGATCCTAAGTTCCAAGAGTTTAAAGGTATTCGCCACCATGCGCTTGATGATGCAATGCATGAGGCTAAGACGCTATTTTCTATTGTGTCGGCATTTGTGAGCGCGATAAAAGCTAAGGAAACTGTATAAAATTTTATATGGGCGTTTCGCCCCAGTGAGGGAATTATGATAAGTCATACTGATTACATTAAAGGCCAAACTGATGAACAGTTAAAACATTTAATTGAAGTTGCTACTGCGCGTTTAAAGGAAATTAAGTCAGCGGGAAAGGTTGTTATACATGGTGTTTTTTGTGGTCACGCAAACTCAAAATGGTTTACTGATAAGGCAATTGCTCAAGCACATTTTGTTGATAAGGCTAAAGACGAGTCTCTTAGACCTTACCCTGAAATGTCTTTGGAAAAAAGAGTCGTGCCTGTCGAAGAACTTGCTGATTATTTAGGTGAAGCTGAGGCTAAGGCATTTCTGGCAACAAATCCTGAAATTATTAAGCCTGAGTAGCCCTATAAAAGTCTGTGCAGAAAAACACTTAAGCTGTACTAAAGTGTTGTGCTGTACCTAATTGTTTAATCTGTACGTAAATGTTTGTGCTGTACGTAAATGTTTAAACTGTACATAAATGTTTGTGGAGGTGTTACCCATGGGCGAGGATAAATCAGTAGAGAAGCAGGTTAGCCCTGCAGTGCAAGAGGCGCTAGATTTGGCTAATAAGGCTAATGATTTAAAGGAAAAAATTGAGGAGGCCGAAGCCAGAGATAGCAATGATGTTGATGCAGTGATTAAGAAATTGGTGTTTTGTATTGAACAGCACACCTTGAATTGTAGGCAGTTAATCAGCCAGATTAGCGAGACATTGGCGCCTGGTGAGTCGAGTCAATTTCGCCGGATGAAGGCGTTAGACGATTTAGCACAGATAGATAGGCTTAATGAAATGCTGGCGTTAAAGATAAGTCATCGCCTTAGTGCTGGCCGCTATGATGGAATGGGTACGCTTACACTACATCATGGGACAGATAAGATGGGAATTGATGGAGTGTTAACCTTTCCAAATAGTCGGTTTAAGATGGGTATTAAAGAAGATGATCCATATCCACATTTAATTAAGGTTGATAATGTTTACACTGAAACGCAAAAAGCAGCAATGCGTAATATAATTGATTTTTTTAGTTTGAATAAATCAAGTTTAGTATATCAACCACTATTACCTGCTGATCCTATTTTTGTTGATGACAATGTTAAAGATTAGGTTTTGTTTTTGCTAAAAGCCGCAGCTAGTAGATGCGGCTTTTTTCTTTGAGTTCACTCACCAACCTTCACAGATTACTAACACCTAGTCACCTTGCCGGCTTCCACCATCGTTTCGCCCTCTGGAAATTTTGGCTTGTCGGTTTTGCTTCCTTGCGTGGGCCTCTGGAAATTTTGGCTTGTCGGTTTTTCTTCCTTACGTGGGCCTCTGGAAATTTGGCTTGTCGGTTTTGCTTCCTTACGTGGGCCTCTGGAAATTTGGCTTGTCGGTTTTGCTTCCTTGCGTGGGCCTCTGGAAATTTTGGATTGTCGGTTTACTGCAGCAGAATTTTTGCCGCTGAATTGGCCTAGCCAAGTTATTTAGCAATGGTGGCTGAGTGAATGGCGGCCATGGTGGGATCATCTGTATTCGTCACGGCTGAAAATAGTCCTTGCTACAAGTCCGATAATCGGACTATGATTAACCAACACATAAACGAGAGGCGTTATCTATGGATCCTAAATTATCAATCTATGTCAGCGGCGGCGGTGGCTTGTGGCATTGGGAAATTTTTAATGAAAACGGCGAGGATGCTAATATTCTGGCCAGCGGTTGCGACTATTCAGAACACGAGGCAGAACAGGCCGCCGCTGATAAGTTAGCAGAATTGGAGGCAATACAATGACCACGCAAACCATTATCGATCCTGCTGTGCTGGGATTAAAAAACGATGACCTGATCGCCCTGCTCGGCTGCTCTCGGTCCTGTTATTTTGATTATAAGAAAGATCCTAGTATCACCCCGCCCTATATCGCTGCACATTTTGAAACACTCAAAGCGCTTAAACAGGTATCAGAACAGGATTTCAAAAAAAGAATTGAAAAGCTGAAAAAATAACTTGCACAAGTCCGAATATCGGACTAAATTGTTCGCTATGGGGCAAAACGCCCCGCCGCCACCACCACACAGGCGGCCCACTAACTAACGAGAGGATCCAACTATGTCAGCATTAAATCAATTTTTTAAAATCGCTTTTACTCATCTTAACCGCGTTGATTCTCATAGCGTAATCGGATTCGGCAATCAGGCTCAAGCGCTGTGCTATGTGGCACATATAAGAAGGCACACAGCTATTTGGGATTATGTGATCACTTCAATTAATTCTGTGCCAATGGGCCTCAGCTATGGCGCTGAATTGGTCGACTTAACTGTATATAACAATGTTGAAATTAAAGGGCCAGAACATAACCCCGCCGAGATTAGCCAATATCACTATTTTTTAACTGAGGCAATTATAGGTAAGCTGCCAGAGGGGCAAAACCTCGGTGATCTTTTTGGTATGGGGGAAGATAGTTTTGTTTTAGCGCTTTATGAACACGCCATGGCATTTTATCTAGAAGGGGATCGCTTGTTCCGTGCTGGCGGTGATTTCCCCGGCGTTGTGGTTTATGACATTACAGACGAATTAGCAGAATGTTTTTGGGCCATGGTTGAGGATTTAGAAGAATTGCCAGAGGTTGACGCTTTCGCTTTAGATGTTGCGCGAGTGTATGAAAAATATCTGATCCGCTAAATAAATCGCCCTTTTAAATCAAAAGGGCTTTTTTATGCTTGCACAAGTCCGAATATCGGACTATATTTGATTCATGGGGTAACACACCCCGCCGCCACCACCACACAGGCGGCCCACTAACTAACGAGAGGATCTATCTATGACTCAATTCATCAAAGCGCCTGATCTGTGGAAAGAGCAAAATTATAACGCTGTGATCATGGGAATGTTAAAGCTGCAGGCTGGACAACGTTTTTACTGTGGCGATTCTGGTCGTAGTTCGATTTTTGTCGGTGTGTCGCCTGCTGGCACGATTTGGGCGGTGCATTATGTGCCAAACGTAGGCTATGACTGGGAAAAATTCCGCAAGATGCGCCAAACCTTGGCGGGATTGCCTCAGTATGTGCCGCCGTTCCTGCGTGATGCGAGGGGGGCAGCATGATGACTGAATCACAATTCAATTTAACCCACGGCTTTTTTTTAGCGCTTTGCACCATGTTAAAGGCTGATAGCGTTGATCGCCGCAAGTGGGAAAAGGAAACAAAAGCCGCGGCGGAAATGATGGACAAGTCAGGGATCCCGTTCTCTCTGCAAAATTGTATCGCAGCGGCGGCGGCTGATGGGCATTACTTCCCTATTAGCTGGCACAGACTAGAAGAAGTAAAAGCCGCGCTTAAAATGCTGCCTGCTGATTTTGATACATTAGACAAGCGCCGCCGCATTCTATCCGTGACGTTAAGCCGACCAGTATCAAGCGCCGAGGTTATTGCCGCCAGTTTGCAATAATCACAATTAAAGCAAAGAGCCCTTTTTTATCAAAAGGGCTTTTTTACGCTTGCATAAGTCCGAATATCGGACTATATTTAACACATGGGGCGAATCGCCCCGCCGCCACCACCACACAGGCGGCCATTAAATTAACGAGAGGATCAAATTATGTCAGCAACAGTTATCAGCTTTGAAGATTTCAACAAAAGCAAATCTGAGTCTATCGAACAAACTGCCATTGTTAGCCGCCGCCCTGTGTCTGTGTTGGTTCACTGGTCAGAATCTGGCGATTTTGAAAAAGAAACCCTTTATCCATTCGCTGACTTTGAATGCAAGGCATTATCCTCAGCGTTTGCCCATGCTGGCGGCGGTTATCTTAAAACCAAAATTACCGTCAATTTTGACGATGGCGAAACATACGCTTGCCGTGTCGATTTGGCCGCCCATGACGAGCTAGGCTTTCAGCACCACGTTTTGCAAATGATTGAATTTTCAAATACTGATAAAGGCCGCGCCGCTTATGCTGCTGATGATTGGCAAGCCTTACTCAATTTTGTAAAAACCATTGATTTTGATACCAGCGCCGCAAGTATCAAAGAAAATGAAAAATTAGGGATTGAATTAGACCAGATTGCCAAGGCCGCCGAAAAGGCAGCAGAACAGGCTGCCAAAGAAGCGGCCGACGCAGAGGCTGAGGCGCTGATTTTGGCGATGACAACCGATCCAGAGTTTAGCCATTTAGCACAAATTGGTTACTATGCTGACGCCGTGGCTGTGGCTAAAAATATCCGTGCTGATTTAAAAAAGCATTTTAAAGGCTGTAAATTTTCAGTCAGAAAATCAACCAGCGGCGCTATTTATATCAATTGGACTGATGGTCCAACTCGTAAAGCGGTTGACAATATTGTTAACCGATATAAAGCGGGAAGCTTTGACACTATGAGCGATTGCTATGAGTTTGCCGATTCATGTTTTAGCCGCAATTTTGGCAGCGTGTCTTATGTTTTTACCTCGCGCCATACTGAGACAGCGCGAGAGCTTGCCGAGTTGATTTTTAAGCGTGACGGGCTCGAATGCGACAGCCAAGAAGCATGGGAGCTTTCAAACGAGTTGAGCGAACACGGCGGGGCGTGGACGTATGAAGGAAAACCGCTTGATGTTGACGCTCTGAGATCCAACGCCAAACCATTGGCCGCGCCAATGGTTGAATTTGTCGCACAAGAAAAGCCAAAGTTTAAGGCTGTAAACCTTGGCGGCTCGTGGCGTGTTGATGTGAGTTTATACGCTGACAGCGGCAGTTATAGCGGAATTGCCGCCGCCAGTGCTGCCAGCGCTAACCGCGCAGCGTGGGCGCTGTTTGTTGCCGATTTCGCCCCGTTCGGGCCTTTGCCTCAGTTGATGATCCCTAATCCTAAAGATAGCGCCGCCGTACCTGATTTAGTCAGCCTTGATGCTGCGAGAGAAAACCAAGACGCAGAACGCGCCGCCCATAGTTTGATCGGTGCGGCGCTGTCTGCTGATTTCATCCCCTATTACAGCGCCGCAATTGCTGCGCTGGCTGTGTATAGCTCAAAAATAGTGAGATTTTGGGCAGATGAAAACCGCCGTGAAATTGTCGACCGTGAAACATTGATCGGTGCGGCTGGTCGCGTTCGCTTTAGTGTTGAGCGTTTAAGCACTGAGATCACCCGCTTAATTGACGATTCGATCACTTATGATCTTTATCATGGCAAAGATAGCGGTGCGTTAGTCGCTGCAGTTGAAGCCGAGAGCGCCCATAATCTAAAAATTAAAGAGCAAAATGCCGCACCCTTTGCGGCGGCCTTTGCGGCTTTCACTGACGGCATAGAACAGCGCCGCGAACGCTTGGAGCAAAGGGCCGCCAGAGTGAGCGCCGAAAGTGATCGCCGTTATCAAATGGCGCATAACTCAGCCTCTGCTATTCCATTTGGCCAGCCGATCCTAGTAGGCCACCACAGCGAACGCGCCGACCGCAACCGCCGCGCCCGTATACATGATAATTTCGGCAAAGCCTTTGCTCTTGCTGATAAAGCGGAATATTTAGCGGAAAAGGCAGAGAGTATAGGATCGGGGGGGATTTCCTCAGCGGATCCGTCTGCTGTGCTGAAATTAACTGAAAAGCTTGAAGCATTGGAAAAGTCGCAAAACATGATGAAGCAAGCCAATGCAGCTATCAGAACAGGCAATTTAGAAAAGTTGCCAGAGCTTGGGCTTAGTCAGTCGAATATAGATGAGTTATTAAACCCTCGGCATTCAAATAGGAAAGGATTTCAACCTTGGGCGCTGCAGAACAATAACGCCAACATAAAGAGAGTTAAAGATAGGATCCGCGAGATAGCGTTAACTCAACAGCCATCGACAGAGGAACCAACGATCCACGGCATAGCAAAGCGAGATCTAATTGATGGTCGAGTTTGTTTTTATTTTGAAGATAAACCGCCTGAAGATGTACGCAAGTTACTAAGATCTTATGCTTTCAACTGGGCGCCTAGTCGTAAGGCTTGGGTAAGAAAAGCAACAGCTAATGGCCTACATGCGGGCAAAGTTATTGCAAAAAAACTAGAGGATTTATACGAAAGTGTTTAGGTGGCTCGGCAGGCCACCACGCCACGCCGAGCCGCGCCCCGTTTAACGAGAGGGAAAACGGGACAGCATGATCATACATGAGACAGTAATGGGCCGCAATTAGCGGCCCTTGTTCGTATCTAAAGCCCACACCCACACCCACACCCACAACCACACCCACAACCACAACCACACCATGGCCACACACCATGGCCACACACCATGGCCACACACCATGGCCACGCACCATGGCCACGCACCATGGCCACGCACCATGGCCACGCACCATGGCCACGCACCATGGCCACGCACCATGGCCACACACCATGGCCACACACCATGGCCACACACCATGGCCACACACCATGGCCACACACCATGGCCACACACCATGGCCACACACCATGGCCACACA
>Ga0100403_1000257_pt1 | contig 49769 bp, 44 predicted proteins | sample CryGeymet201501t_FD_83663 | JGI IMG/M metagenome (GOLD analysis project Ga0100403, IMG submission 83663) | Groundwater microbial communities from Crystal Geyser aquifers in Utah, USA - Crystal Geyser metaG 2015-01t | ecosystem: Environmental > Aquatic > Deep subsurface > Groundwater | place...
AAATAACATATGAAAAAAATATAGAGCCCTATAATAAAAGAAATAATAAAAGTCATTCTAATATTTTTTATAAAAAGAATGAAGGAAAAAGATTTTTATATTTTATGAGTTCATCATTTGTGAACACAAATAGCCAACTTTTCCATGAAGCCAACACAGTTTACACATTATTTGAAGAAGTTCAACAATCACCAGGATTAACAATAGGAATTACAGATTCTACTGCATCTGTAGATTTTGCTGTATTTTCAAGAATTACTGGAACGTTATTTGATAGATTAACTGGATCAACAAAAAAAGAATGGTTTTTAAATAATGAATTTGGTACGCCGTGGATTCCGTTAACATCTGGGTCAGGAGTAGATCCAAGTGTATATCAGATTGCAGATGTAAGTAATATTAAGAACATAGTTTCTGATACACTTAATCCAAAGAAAGATGTAAATGATTCGATTACATTAAATAAATTATTGAATAGATACGAAACTACGAAGCTTACACGTGACATTATTAAAGATAAGATTGAAGATGATGAAGATAATAATTCGTAATACAATTCAAGAAAATATAGTATTGTTAACTCTAATTAATATGCTGTTGATATAATATTATGGCTGGATTTCTAGATAAAAATACAAGAGTTATAGACATGGTCTTAACAGATTATGGAAAAGAGCTGTATTCAAAGGGTGAGCTACAGTTTAGCTTCTATGCATTTTCTGATGATGAAGTTGATTACAATCCGTGGATCAGTAATAGTGGATCTTTGACTTCTGTAGCATTAACTGCCTCAATACAGGAGCAAGTAGAAGCAACATTGGTTAGAGAGGCTGTTTTTGGTAAGCCAAGAAATATGTGTCCAGTGGCTAAAGATCAGACAAATATTAAAGAGTTACTGTTCACAATACCGCAAGGTCAAAAAACATTACCGAGAATAACAATTTCTCCCGATTCATTATCAGGATCAATACATTCAATTCAACAGAAAATACAAAGATCTGTGGTTCACAGAGATAGCGAAGGAAGTACTATCAATAAGGCAGAGAATATTGATTTAGGATTTAAAACAAGTAATGCATCAAAATACGTTATAGATTTTGATTTAAAAGAGTTTTTGAATAAAGAGTCGAATGAGGGTTTCTTAATAAGACTCTTTAGTAGTGGATCTGGTGGTTTAGTAGAGTTAACTCATAAGCGTGACTTAGATGATGTTTTATCATATTCCAATGATGTTCGTTTATTCTTAGATGAAGATGTTGATAGTAGCAGTACTCCTGATTCTAACCAAATGCTTAAAGCTAGCATGTTTAAAATAGGAAAAGACTAACTTGTCAAATATCAATAAACCTAAAATTAGTACTGGTATGAAATCCAGTATTAATAATAAAACGAAAAAATTTCTAAGTAAAGTGTTACCTGAAGTTTCAGAAGTTAACGATACTAAAATATCGAACTTTGACGTTTATGTGAATACAGCATCAAATATTTCAGTTGTTGGTAAATTAGTAGAAAATGTTGGAAGAGAGTCAAGAAAATCCTTGCAAGAGTTAGTAAAAGTTACGCAAGAAGCTACTAAGACAAGCACTGCCAACGAAAGATCAAACAATCATGGAGTTGCTTTAAGTGAAAATGATTTAAAAGCTTTTCAAAATAATTTTATTTCAAATGTATTAGAGAATAGTGATATAAATGATATTGTTAATCAAGATGTAAAGAATATGCATCTGATGTCACTTGATTCGCTTATTAAAAAAGGCACTGTAACATCTGCGCTATCAAGTAAACCAAAACTTTCAAGACAAAATAATAAAGCTATACCAGAAATTGATTTTGTCGATGTTGTAACAAATTCGAATGGTCTAATAGACAGATTCTGCGCGCGAATAGTTTTTACAATGTCAAGAAAAGATATTGAAGATAATAAGATAAAGGCAATAAGAATTTTTAGAGCAAAAAAACAAGTGCCTGAGTCATCTCGTTTAGCAAGAATGAAATTATCTAGATTAGGAATGGATGAGTTACGACAGCCACCAACGCGTACAAGAAATAAAAACTCTAGTAAAGAAGATCTTTACCATAAAATGAGACTTGAAAATAATAATGTCGAAAATTCGTTAACAAATACTATAAAGTTTGATGAGTTTACAGGAAATCTAACTGCGAAATCGAAAGAATCAGAGACTCCTGGCATGTTCATTAATAATGATAACAACACTAGTAGCAACGGAGATGAAAAGAATTTAATTGCTCTGTCATCATTTCTTAGTATTCGTGATCTAGGAAATATTGATGCATCAGTTACAAATGATTTAAATACTATTAAAAATATACGATTACAAAATCCAAACTTAAGTCTTTCAGTGACAGCTAAAGAATTAATAGGACAAGGAGTCGTTGGAAGAGATTCTATTTCTAATTTAAGATCACAGCATATCAAAAACATAAGAAGTAGCACCGATTCAAGTTCAAACACTGATATTATAGCGAATAAGATATATCAGTCATATAAAGAATTAATGATTGTACCAATTTCTAGATTAAAAAGTAGAGCAATTGGTAATGACATTATTGAGTTCACTAGTACTGATGTGACAGTTGAATTAGGCTGCACATACACATATTACATAACATCATTAGATGACGAAATTACTGAAAGCATTAGATCGAAAATTGTGAAAGTCAATATTGAGCATAATGTTCCACCAAGACCACCCAAGTTTATTACTTCTCAAAAAACGAGTAGTACTATAACTCTTAGTATAATGGCCTATACTGATGACTTGATCGAGAAGTTTGAGATTTATAGAAAAAATCTTAATACGAATATACCAGATGTACTTTACAAAAAAATTAAAGTTATAAATGGAAAAGACAACTTCACAGTGAGTGAAGAAGAAAGAGATTCTATAGGAAACGGATTTATTCAAATTGGAGAGTCAATTAATACTAAGTTTGGTGGATCAACATTTTGTGATAAGACAGCCATATCAGGCAAAAAATATTTGTATAGAATATATGCTGTTAACATCTTTAATATAAAATCTCAAATGCCAAAAGAATTAAGTATATATTATAACAACTCAACTGGAAAAATAGTAGATATTAGAAAACCTACAATTTCTGCAGAAATTGATCAGACTACAAAAAAGATAAAAATTACAATAGAGTGTGATGACGATAGAATTAAAGCTTTCTTTTTAGCAAGAAAAAATCTTACTATTCACGAAAGAGGATTTAGCATACCGGCACAGTCATCATATATTAAGTTAGGTTTAACTAATCCACGTAGTATTGGATTAAATTTTAATGATCCTGAATTGAAGTCATATGAAAATGCATGGAGTGGTCACTTCATTAATGACAACAACGAGACAATATCTTTTGTAGATAACACGACAAGATTTGATAATACGTACCAATACAGTGTACACGGTGTAGATAGGTTCGGAAATAAAACATCTTATGCAATTACAAAACCTATATTTATTTCTCGTAGACCAAGAGTATCTAGACCACTAAATGTTACAGCAGTCGTCAATGGTAATACTGTAAAGATTTTATGGGATGATGGAAACATTGATTTAGATCCTATTGAAAGATTAGGAGATAGAGATAAGTTTGAAAAAAATCTTGTCAAGACATTATTTCAAGTAGAGAGAAAGAAAATTAATGATGAGAGATGGGAGTCATTTCCAATCACAGAAAACAAATCAATCGAAGATAAAATTCCAGCTACTGGAGAAATAGCGCCAACTTATAGACCGCCTTATCTTGAAGTAGATTCTGAGTATCTTTATAAAGTTGCTTCATTTCAGTCAGGTGGATTTATTAGTAACTTTGCAGAGCCAATAATTGTTAAAACGTTTATACCTGTTTCTCAGCCATCAAATTTTATTATTAAATCATCTGGTATTAAAAGTGAGCCATTTTGGATTGCTTTAAATTGGGATACACCAGATGAATCTGGAACAGTTGATAAGTGGAGAATAGAGAGAGCAGCAATTAACAATTTTGCCGCTTCTAAATTAAACGTAACAAATCCTGAAGATATAGAGAAGCTTGATTTTGAATTTCTTATAGACATTTTTAAAGAAGCTAGTAGATCTAGATCAAGAGAAATGGATAATGTTGACCAATTGATTCAAAATAATATTACGAATAGACAAGATATGACAAAATCGTTTATACAAGAAGGTCGTACAATACCATTTTTAATTAAAAAAAATAGTGAGTTATCTGGTCAACATCACTTTATTGATAATGATGTATCATTAGGAAACACATATTTCTATAAAATAAGTTCTATAGGATTAAACAGCGGAAATATTTCTGTACCATTAATAAGGGGAATAAAAATTTCTGATACTTCTAATGTTGCAAAACTTAATGAGATTATGACGCAAACAGAACGTAATACTGCCGCCGCATCTAATAAACAACTTGCGCCTAAAGTAATCTTAAGACCGACAACTAACGTTAAGACTACATTACCTTTTAAAAATACGGGGAGTGAACAAGTTGTTAGAAGTAAAGTTGTGGTTGAGTCACAAGCTAAAACTGCAAAGGTAGCAGTAAATTTAATTCCTAATTTTAGCAAACTTATAAAGAAGTTTTAATATGACAACTAAAAATCAAAATAAAGCACTTGCTATAGCAAATTGCCTTTATAGCTTTAAACTTAAAGACGCAATTATAGGAAAGCTTGAGGGTGGTGGTACAGAGTTGTTAAAACAATGTCAAGTAGCTGTAGAAGCTGTTGGCAAACATTATAGTAAAAGTGAAGCATATAATGGTATATCTGTTTTGCAATTTGATAACATTATTAATGTGATAAAAATTAGAGCACTTTCTAATAGAGTTATTGATGCACGTGATGAAATAGCAAACTTCATTCTTAGAGCAAAAGAAATTGGTTTTTTACCACCGGAGAATCCGTTAACTGAACTTGTGAGATTTAATAGTAAAAGATCTACTAAGAATGCAACTGGGAAAAAAGGTGTACTGGTGATATCACCAAGTGTAATAGATGCTGCAGTAGCAGATTCTATTATTTCAGAATTAGATAACTTAGTAAAACTAGTTAGTCGCGAAAAGCAAGGGAATTCAGTACTAGGAACAAAACCAGTAAATAATAAGTCAGCACAAATTAGTTCATACAGCTTTTTATTAAACGGATATGATCTTCCGACTAACGACGGGCAAAATGATCTTCAAAACTTTTTACCAGATGTTAATAAAATAGTTAGTTCAAAGATAGCTGAGTCTATCAACACATTGGATTTTAAGAATCGAATACCAAAAATTTTATTTGTTTTAAAATATGAAGTTAATGGTATTTTTAGAGGCGCAATCGTAGGTTGGAAAATTATACATGATGCATCATCTTACACTCTTAAAAGAAGAGATGTATTTCTTAACAAAGTTAAAGAATTTGAGTATTCGAATGAGTCTCTAGTAGCTGAATATAACTCTGTTAAACAGTACGTTTTAGACTGGGTCTTATCATTCTATAATCAATATGATGAAGATATGATTTGGGCAGTCCTTGACGGTAGCGCAGAGAAAGATAGACAGTACTCGTATACTCTTGTTGCACATCAGAATTTAAGAACTGATAAGAACTTTATATTTAACGTAGATGTTTCTAAGCTTACAATATCACGACTGCAGTTAAACGATATTGTAAGTGAAATAAAAGATTACGTTGCAACTACAGTTGCACAAAGAGTTAAGGGTGTTACTGAAAATGATATAAGCCCTTATCCATTCCTCTCTAAGAAGTTCTACGGGCATGATAAGTTTGATTGGATAATAGCTGCAATGAACGTAAAAGCAGCCATGGCTCGAGGTGACAGTCAGTCTGAAATAAAAAACTATTCTTATGTTGGAGCAAACATTGAATTTCTAAATAGCAAAATTATAGATAATACGATGTTGATCCCAAATAATATTGATCAGGTTTTAGAAAATGTAAAAGAGAGTATTATAACGTATGGATTATCTCAAACACTAATTGAGATAATTGAGTTTACTGGCTTAAACTTCTTTTTTGGTGGTAAAGAGACAATTAACATTAGTGCAGCTTCATCAAATATGTTTAGTGGTTTAGATTTAGGTCCAATGGAAGAAGTTTTATCAGCTATTGATCCAGAGACTGCTACAGTAGATGTAGAGTCACTAATAAGTAATCTGTTGGTTGCAACTAAAGGATCAAATCAGTCTTCAAGTGCCGCTGCTTCACCTTCAGAGATTGACGTTCCACAACAGTTAGATGATAGTACTCAAGCAAATGAATCTTTTGATTTGATAACAAAATTTGATTTATCTAAAGAAGCTTTAGATTTAGCTACATTTGAAGGAATAAGCGATTTTGTAAGATTGATAAGATTATTCTTTGACTTTAGTCCAAACAGGACAATGTTTGGAGCAGGAACACAGTCGAATTCTTCTAGTTCAGCAGCTGAGCCACAAAAATTAAATCCGTTATCTATGGATACTAGCGGTGTAGATCAAGCAATTAAAGATATAGCAGCTGCAATTAAATCAGGGCTTCCAAAATGATCCAACAAGATGATAGTATAATAATGAATGGAGTTTTAAAAATCTAATGTCATCAAAAATTTTTAGTTTTGGATTAGGAGATTTAGGAGGTATTCTTACAAATAGTGGGGCTACAACAAAACCTGTAACGCACCCATTAGGCGGTGTAGTTGTGCAACCACGAAAAAGTGTTGTTTCAGATTTATCTGAAAAAGAAGATGCTGTCGAATTAGGTGATTTTGAAGTCATTAAGACGCCGATATCTAAAATCGTTTCATCAAAAGAATCAGGCCCAGCATCATTCTCTACTATTTTTAATGATTTTGATTTTGAAGCAGTGCCAACATATAATTTTTGGACAAAAGATGAAGATACAAATGAAAATCAAGATAGAGGTAAAAGATCTTTAGTTGATGTTCCAAGATATATTAAACTAAAGTGGAAGGGTGCTCCATTAACTACTAATCCTCCAAAGATCATGAAGAAAGCTCCAACTACTAAAAGAGCTAGGACAAGTTCTGCTACAATAAAGAAAACATCCTCTGTCGCTTCAACGAGAGGAATGTCATTCAATAGAGAAGATACTAAGAATTTCTCTATTAATAGAAAAGCCGTTGCAAACGGCTTTATAAGTCCAGGAACATTATCGGCAATTGTGCAGTTGCCATTAAATAATTTGTCTAAGGCAGGTAATATAATTAAGTCTACTCCTACTATTGATGAACAATTGTTTTTAGTATCTCCATCTACAGAAGGAATATCTATACACGATATCCAGGCAAATGCAAATTTAAAGTTTAACGGAGATTTAAGTATTACAGCTCAAACAGAGAATATTAAATCTGATTATGTTAAAAGCATAAAGGGTGATCTCTTTGACGGCAAGTTTGCTATTAATAATACGTTATCACAAAACAAAAGTTCTAATAAGTCATTATCAAAAAATCGTACTATTACAATAGAAGGTGTTGCTTCTAATTCGCCTACAATTAATATGCAGATTAATGTTGCAGCTCAGTCATCAGTTGGTACAAGATCTAATGGAACTATAAATCCTGATTTATTAAATGATATTATTGGTGATACAGTTAAAGAGATGCCGCAGAAAGAAAATAATACTAAAGAAGTCGAGGTATTCTTTAATGATCCAGCTATTACTGGATTAGTCGATGAACAAAAAATAGGATTAATCAACAGACTTGAGCATGCAGAAAATGTAATAGGTCTAGCTCCGTATATGCAAAATGTTTGTATGATATCAGAGTTAGATGCTCATATCAAAAAGAAAAAATCTATACCATCTTTTCCAGCGATAGAAGAAGAGAGTGGATTAGAATACGTCGGATATGTTATTGAAAAGTACAAGCAAGATATGAATGGTGCTTTTATTGTTACAGATGAAATAGAAATACCAGATAGAGATTGCACTGAGTTTATCGATACAAGAGTTGTATACGGTGGAATTTATAGATATAGAATTAAGTCGTTGCTAAGATGGACAAGAAAAGCTAACGTTAGTATTAATGGTGTAGAAGAAGACAACGTATTTAATAAAGATTTTACGTCATCAAAAAGTTTAGCAACTCATAAGAGCTCTTATTTTGAAAGTGAGTGGAGTAGAAATTGGAGCTATGCTGCAGTAACTGATGTAGTACTACCAGATCCACCAGATGAATTTTCAATTAAGCCTGAGTCTCATAGAAAAAGAATTGTGATTACATGGAAAGTGCCGTATAATCCACAAAAAGATCTCTACTACTATGTTCTTTACAGAAAGGTGGTAGATGAAAACAAAAATGATCTAAGTGACTGGGAAAAATTAGATATCTTTTTTGGAGAAAATAACGTTATTTACTTTGATAATGATATAGAATTTTTTGACAAGAGTGGATTGACATACGTGTATGCTACGCAAACTGTTACAAGACATGATGAATACTCAAAATTATCTAACCAAGTAGGTGCTAGAGTGAATAGTAGATCTTTGGAATTTGGTGAGCATCCTGTAATTCATATTTCATGTGAGGGTGTAGATTTGAATTCAATTGGAGCATTTTCTAGAATTCCAGCAATAAAGAGAAGAGAAGATGTGATATCACAAGATAAAGTAATGCTTACTATTAGGCAAGGAATTACTAGAAATCCATTTATGAATAATAATTATTGTTTGAGAGTCGAATCTTTAGATACAGGAGAGAAAAAAGATTATAGCATAGATGTAGTGTATGATAATGTTAAGTCTGAATCTCTAGAAGTTACTCAACAAAAGTTAGAGTCAGAGATTAGAAGTGCATCGAATAATGATTCTAAAATAAGGGATTTTATTGATGCTGCAGCATCATTAGGGCAAAGTAAAGTATCTGATTATAAAAGATATGTTGTGAGAAAAAATAAAAATATTAAGCTTAAAGGTATTATAGGAACCGAATTAAGCAAGTTAAAATAGATTATCTGATATCAATACTATATAATATATAATAGGCAAATGACGATGACTGAAGCAAAATACTTGATATACGGATTAGCTAATCCCATAACTCGTAATGTTAGGTATATTGGTAGAAGTAGTACTGGTATTGAAAGACCTAGAAGACATTGGAAGAATGAGAATATTCTAAATGATGGTCTATACGTTCATAATTGGTGTAAGAAGATGTTAAACCTTGGATTTGAACCAGCAGTAATCATCTTTGAAGAATTTGAAGAAGCTGCTGATATTAATGAAAAGCTGAATAGTGCTGAAATGAAGTGGATTTCATACTACAAAATCCGTGGAGCTAGACTTACTAACTTGACAGATGGTGGTGAGGGCTGTTTAAACCCTAGTGAGTCTACACGTGAGAAGATGAGAGATACAAAGTTAGGCATTCCTCGGTTAGAGAACACTAAGAAGAAAATTTCTAAAGGACAAAAGATTTCTATGATTGGTAATACGAATGGACATTCTAATTTAGGAAGAGTTAACTCAAATGAAAGTAAGCAGAATATTGCTAATACTACATCTGATGCGATTAAAAATTGGTGGCATGGAATTAAGACCATCAAATGTTTGAATGACGGGAAAATGTTTGTGACGATGAGCGAAACATCACGACATTACGGTATTTCACTTGCTAGCGTTAGGCGATCTTTGACAGATGGCAGTGAACGAGCTGGATACAGATTTATTAAAATGGGAAAAGGAGTGTAATACTATGGGCTTCCAGGACAATGCCGGGGAAATTTTAATCGATGCTACATTAACAGATGAAGGTCGTGAGAAATTAGCAAGAAATGATGGTAGTTTTGAAATCGTCGCCTTTAGACTTGGTGATGATGAGATAGATTACAGATTTTGGAATGAGTTAACAGGATCAGATTCTAAGGACAGAAAAATCTTAGATACTCCTGTATTCGAAGCATTTGCTAACGAAAGTGTTGCATTGAAGTATCCGCTTATTTCTGTTAGAAACGCAAGGTTACAATTTCTACCAAAGTTTACTGCGAAACCTTCATCAGTTTCTCTTAAAGAGCAGACAGATTCTGTTGGCGGTGGTGTTGATATTATTGTAAGTCAAGATATATCACGTTCACAAACAGTTTTGCCTGCTGAAATTATTGATGTCAACTACTCAATAGAAGTTGATAATGACTTACTATTTGTACATGATGAGATTCCTACATCTATTACTCCATTTGGAACTGCTAAGTATATTGTGTCTGCAGTTCCAGGTAGAACAACTTCTGCAGGTGGAACAGAATTGAAATTTAATTTAAGAGTTCAAACTTTAACCACTGAAGCATTTGATATTCTCGTTGGAGCAAGCGTAGCAAAACCAAGAACAATAACAACAGACATAGTAGTAACTGGTCAACAAAGTGGCATGAACATTAAAGTTCCTGTATCGATTGTTGAGTTTGCAACAAGCTAAATAATATGAAAATTTGTTTAACATGTAATTTGGAAATCCCTAGAAGAGGTGGGAAATATTACTGTTCACTCAAATGCCGCAGTACTGGAACTATAAAGAAAAATAGAAAAAATATTAGTTTGCAAAAAAAATGTGTAGTATGCAGTAAAGATTACGATGTTGACTACTATAATAGAAAATATTCTAAACTTTGTTCTAAAGTTTGTGTAGGTGAGTTTAACAGAAGAAGAATTACAGGATTAAAAGATAACAGTAAATATATAATTGCGAATTGTCTGTGTTGTGATAATGAATTTGAAAGAAGAAAATTAGACATAAAGAGAAAAAATGGAAAAATCTTTTGTAGTAAGTCGTGTAGGTCAAAATATTCATTTGAGCATGGAGTTCGAGATGTTCTTAGATCTCATAATTTTAAAATAAATGGATTAACTGTAAGATCAAGGTGGGAAGCAGCTTTTATAAAAGACTATCTAGAGAGAAATAATCTTGAGTGGGAGTATGAGCCAGAGAGATTTGATGTAGATGGGAGAGGTTATCGCCCTGATTTTTATATAAAAACTTTAGATATGTGGGTAGAAGTAAAAGGGTGCTTATACTTTGACAGATTTAATAAATGTCAAAGATTTCAGGAACTTTATCCTGAGCTTAATTATGTTGTTGCCGATGCAAATGTTCTTCAGAATAGGTTCGGGCTTAATCTATCTGAGCAAAGACTTAGCGAGTTAATCGCGTAGGCCCGGAGGGTATTCAAATTAGTTTCAAAAAATTCGATTTATCAAACGATGTAGCTTCAATCGTATCAAGTGTAAACGAAGTTGTAGCAATATCAGGATCGATATTCGCCACAGATGCAAATGTTAAATATTATAATAATATTGCATCAGGGTCAAGCACAACTCCATTAGGTGGATACTGGCAAACAATATATGATGCTTCTCCAACAAGTTCATTAAGTACACCACTTTTTGATATGACATATGGATTTGCAACAGGATCAGATAAAAATGTGTCAGTCACCACAACATCTTCATTAAATGAAAAGATTAAAATCTATAGATCTTTTGCAAAAACATTACTTGGTAATGAAGATGGAATGTTCAGTATTCAGAGTGCAAATAAAGAAGAGTGTTTCTTTATTGCAATTAAAAGAAATATTCATAAAGATGAAATTAAAAAAGGATCTGTTGCGTTGACCATTAATGGTATTAATGCTGTTCAATACACTGCATCAGATGTTGGTGCTGTTACTGCATTTAAGAATGGTCCTGGTGGTGAATATGCTCCAATAAAGAGTGCATCTATTGAAGTTGGTCAAGTGTGGTATAATGCAGGTGTTATTGTTTTAGATCCGATGACTACTTTTGGTACTGTTGCATTATGGTCAGGTTCAGTAACTCTTGAGAATACTCAACCGTCAGGCACAATCAATCAGAATGTCGATGGTCTTAGAAATCATATAGAAAGAATTGATTTTCATAATCAAACTAATTTACATTCGACTGTATATTTTTGTAGAGCAACGAATACTGAATTTAATTATTCTAGTAATCCAACATTTATTGACTCAGATCAGAGAATCCGTGTAACATCTGGAAGTAATATCCTTCAAACAAGGACATATATTACCACTATAGGACTATACGACGCAAACGATAACATATTGGCAAGTGCAAAGGTCAACAAGCCAATAATGAAATCTCCAGACACAGAAGCGATTTTTCGTATAAGGCTCGATTACTGACGTCTAACGATATTTACGCATAATGACTTTATATTTAAATTATGAAAGCAATAGTATATGGTTTATTTGACCCAAAGCACTGTGTAATACGATATATTGGAAAGACTATTCGGACAGATGAATTAAGATTAGAATATCATTTTGATGAAGCATACATGGAAAAAAGTTGGAATAGACCAGTATGCAGATGGATTAGAAAAATTTTAAATGAAGGTCGTACTCCAGATATTATAACGATTGAAGAATTCAGTTCTGAGCAAGAAGCATTAGATTTTGAAATGATTTGGATTGCAAGATTACGAAAAGAAAATGCAAGATTATTAAACGCCACAGATGGTGGTGATGGTATTTCTGGATATCATCATTCAGATGAAACAAAAGTCAAAATTGCTGAAGCATCCCGAAATCAAGAATGGACCCAAGAACGAAAAGATCGTATTTCAAGGGCTGTAAGTGGCGAACGAAATGCTTGGTTTGACAAAGAAGGTCCGACTAAAGGATTAAAGTGGTCTGATGAATCAAGGGCAAAGTTGGTTGAGACGATGACAGGTTCAAAACGCCCTAATCAAGCTGGTGATAACCATTGGACTTCAAAGACCGGAAATGCTCCTAATACTGGTAGAAAATGGTCAGAAGAAGTAAAGAAAAATATGTCGCTTGCACAAAAGGGAAAAAAGTATATAGGACGTAAGGGAGTTGGCGTTCTTTGTGTTAATGACGGCAAAATGTATGACTCACAACAATTAGCAGCAGACGCGTACAACTTGTCTAAACAAGAAGTAAGCCGTTCATGCCGACTTGGTCGTGAATACAAAGGTCTTAAGTTTGAAAAAATGGAGACTTAGAGCATGGCGGTCTATTACAGATTCGGCCCCTCAGATATAATTCATTATAATCTTTCGACGACACCGAGGATTATAGCGACTTCAGGATCAAGTGGCTGGGCTGCTAATACGGGTGTTAGCGCATCCGTAAGCATGTACGGAGGAATTAGGGGTAAGGTACATCCTACTGATGATTTCAAAGTTACGTATACATACCAGTTAGAGACGCATTCAATAGATGGATTAATAACTCTTAGCGGATCATATCCAACATCTGGTAGTTTAACGTATGTTCGATGCAGGAATGCAACTCTTGATCTTAATGATACTGTCCATGCTGGTTTATGGGGTGAAGAGCACTTCTCTCCGATAATGAATCTATACGACTACTATAGAAAAGATAACACTGATTACACAACAGGTTCATACGACTACAACATGCTTTACTCTGAAGCAAGTTCTATTAATAAAGTAACATTATCAGGATCGATATACAATAACATGACGGGAAGCTTCGCTATTGAAGCAATGATTAAACCACTTTCTGTTAGTGGAACAAATGAAGATTATACTATAGCAAGCAGAACTGGACTTTGGAGTTTTTATATAACAGGATCAAATGGTCTTCTTGCATTTTCTGCATCTGATGGTTATGGATCAATTCATACAAGCTCTGTAGCAGTAACAAAAAATAGATGGAATCATGTAGTATACACAGTTAGAAACAATACTGGCAGCTTTTTAATCAATCTGCAAGGTGCTGGTGAAACAGTAGGGATAACTGGTTCAAATGATGTCGCCGTCGAACCAGTGAATGTATTTTTTAATGAGCGTAGGAGAGAAGACGTTTTCCACGGCTTTATATTTGATCTTAAGTTGTGGTCTACTGGAAGGACATGGGAGCAGCTATCTGCAAGTTTTGATAGAACTTTGATCAACAGCTCATCGACAAACCTCGTAACGTACTTAAGGTTCAATGATGGTCCACGTGGAGATACACACAGCATCACAGTTGGTTCTGGTGCCTTTGATTACTCAAGCAATGGGAACCATGGGTTACTGCAAAATTTTGATGCTAGAACAGCTCCTATATGGCATCCAAATGATAACCATATATTCATTACACCAAAGAAGTTAATACCTAACACGATAAACGACTTACAAATTGTACATGTACCGAGTATGTTCTATGGAAGACAGATAGCAACTGGCAGCGTTGAACTCGTTTGTAACGCGTACTTGTCATCTTCTCTTCAAAGAACTATAGTAGATGACGGAAGAGGTGGTCTTTACTTATCAGGTTCTGTAGTTTCTGGAACAATAGAAAATAGAGAGTCTTATGCTGGAGTTCAATGGAACAAAGTAGGTAATGTTTTTTATAGTGAGGGTCTTATTGTAATTAAAGATCAGTCTCTCTTAGATTTTGGATCTAATAATTCATCATCACCACTTCAAAATGCACTATTAAAAGTTAACTTTAAAGGTAAGAGTAATATACCAACTAAAGTTTTTATGTGCAGAATTCATGGTGCTCAAGCAAACGCATCTAATAATGCGTCATTTGTTACATTTGATTCTGGATCTGATAAGCATAAAATAGTTAGAGATGATAATACAACATACATTACAGCAGTAGGTCTTTATAATGAAGAAAGAAAACTTGTTGCAGTTGCCAAGTTGGCGTCTCCAATAAGAAATAGAGAAGTAGATAAGTTAAATATTCGGCTCAAGTGCGATTTTTAGGCGTACCCACATTCGAAGCTTGGACTCAAAAAGAGTTAAGACTTTTGACCTCATATATATTTTATGATTAAAATAGACCCAGAATATAAACCTGATACATGCTTTGTTTGTGGAAAGAAGTTTAAAGATTACAATGGAGTATACGCAACGGGTTGGTGCTCTATAGCTTGTCAATTTTCAAGATATGATGATTTTTATTGTCAACATAAGTACCATCCAAAATTATGTGTATATTGTAAATGATAGTTGGTCTTGATGTTTCTACTTCGATTGTTGGTATATGCAAATTAACCAATGACGGTAAGTTTGTTTCTACTGATTATGTTGATCTTAGAAAAATAAAAGATTTTATTGAGAAGTGTGAGAAGTTTCATGACGCTCTTTTCGAATGTGCAGATTTAGTTGATAAACTCTTTATAGAGGATAAGCTATCTGGTTTTTCTGGTGGTAAGACCATGCAACAGACAATGATGAAGTTAGCTGGATTTAATGGTGCTGTAACTTATATTGCAGCTCAGGTTCTTAAATGTCGTCCAATTCACATCCATCCGTCAACTGCAAAGGCCACTATGAAAATTGATGGCCTGTTTATTCCTAAGGGTGCTGATAAGAAAAAATTAACATTGGAATTTTGTAAGAAGATAGAAGGCTTTCCTTATATTGAGACGAAGAATGGAAACCCACAGGCGTATTGCTATGATCAAGCTGATGCATATTTGATCGCCAGAGCTGGTTTTCTTAAAGGTTTATGAATAAACAAGAAAAACTTGTAGCGATTAGAAGAGTTTTAGGGCATGAAGAATTTCAAAAAGGTGATGAAGCTGTTTTCTTTTGTGTTAAACATCAGCATCACAAAGCGAAGCTGTCTATTAATTTAGATGGTGATTATTTTCATTGCTGGATTTGTGGTTGGAGTGGTCACGATTTAAAACCAATTCTATTTCTTAATGGAAAGACGAATGATGGTCTAAGATACTCTAATGAGAATCAAAAATTAAATAAACAAGATGTTGATGTTAAAGTTTTTGATTCTCCTGCGCTACCAGAATCTTTTTGTTTACTCACGAAAGACAGTATTAATAATCCGTATACACAAGATGCAAAAGTTTATCTTGAGTCTCGTGGCATATCTGATAGTGATGTGCTAAAGTATAAGATTGGTTTCTGTGTTGAAGGTAATTACAAATATAGAATAATATTTCCTTCGTTTGATTCATTTGGCGAATTAGATTTTTTTGTTGGAAGAAAAATATACGATTACATCGGACTAGCTTATAAACATGGTAATTTTAACAAGAACATTATTTTTAATGATTACATGATAGACTGGGATCAACCAATAACATTAGTAGAAGGTCCCGTAGATTCTGTTATTGCAGGAAGCAATTCAATTCCGCTTCAAGGAAAGTCTTTAAGAGAAGATTCTAAACTTTTTAGTAAGATTGTGACATCAAGAGTTCATGTTTATTTAGCACTTGACTCTGATGCAAGAGAAGAACAAGTTAAACTTGCAAATAAGTTTTTAAGATACGGTGTAACTGTTAATATGATAGATGTTAAAAAATTTGGTGGTAGTGATGTTGCAGATCTTGGCAAAGATATGTTTAATATTGCTAAAATGAAAGCTAAAAGTATAGATCCAATTTTAGGATTATTGGAAGTAAGGATACACAATGAGAATTGTTCATGTATCTGACATCCATATACGAAATTTAAAATATCATGATGAATACAAAAATGTTTTTGAAGATTTTTATAAACATTTAGATGAATTAAAACCAGATTTAATTATCAATACAGGCGACACTGCGCATACGAAAACGCAGATATCACCTGAGTTTGTTGAGATGTGTTCAGAGCATATCCGTGAAGTTGCAGAGTACGCTCCATATCATATATTACTTGGTAATCATGATCTTAACTTAGTGAATCCAAATAGACAAGATGCGATATCACCGATAGTCGACAGTATTGGTAACTCAGTAAAGCATCACGTAACTCTTCATAAAAAATCTGGAATATATTCCGTAAACAACAATGTTGATCTTTTTATTTATTCATGTGCTGATCAAAGTAATTATCCAGATCCGCTAACACATAGTTCATCTTCTATAAAGATAGGTTTGTATCATGGCTCATTACTAAAATGTGAGATTGATAATGGATGGATAATGGCAGAAGCTGATAATGATCTCAGCTTATTCACAGGCCTTGATTTTGTTTTGCTTGGAGATATACATAAACATCAATTCATGGATGTAGACAAGCGTGTAGCGTATGCTGGATCCATGATACAGCAGAACTTTGGTGAGGATCCAGATAAAGGATTTCTTGTATGGGATATAGAGAATAAAGATGAATGGGATGTTCGCCATATAAAACTTCATGGAAATAATAAGTTTTTTACCATAAGACTTAATGACGATTTTTCTATACCTGATATTGATATAGAACGTGATTCAAGAATTCGCATAATTTCTCCGTGTTCGTTTACGTTAGCTGATCAGCAAGAATTCGAAAAATCAATTAAAGAAAAGTTTAAACCTCATAGTGTAATATCAATAGCTGAAAAAACGATCACTAAACAAGACACAACTCTTTTAAGTGGTTCTATTGCGAAGATGGAAAATCTTCGTGATATCCGAATACAGGAAAAACTTTTAAAGAAATTTTTTAATAAACGAAAAGTATCTGATGATGTATTAAATAAGATATTAGAAATTAATAAAAAGTACCAAGTCGCAGTTGAAAAAGATGAAGATATTGTTCGTAATGTCCAATGGAAATTGGAAAGAATTGCATGGAATAATATGTTCAATTATGGTGAGAATAACTTCATAGATTTTTCTAAGCTTAAAGGTATCACTGGAATATTTGCTGAGAACTCGGCTGGCAAATCTTCAATTATCGATGTCATATTAGAAACACTTTTTGATCGAATTACAAAAGGTTCGACAAAAAATATCTATATGGTCAATGATAATAAAGATTCTGCGCAAATGATTGCTGGTATTTCTGTTGGTGATAACTCGTATATCTTAGAAAGAACAATAGAAAAAATAAAATATGGCAAGAAAAATCTTGAAAAAGAAAAAGAATGGGGAAAGACTACCGTTAACTTTTACAAAGTTGATAATAGTGACACAATATCATTAAACGATATACTACGTCCTGGAACTGAAAAGGCGATTAGGAAGCACATTGGAAGTTATGACGACTTTGTTTTGACTGCATTACTTTCTCAGGGAAGAGATGATGACATAATAAAGTGTAAAGATACTGAAAGAAGAAAAATACTTTCTAAGTTTATGGATTTAGATATTTTTGAACAAAAAGAAAAAATGTCTAGAGAAGAGAGTAAACAATACTTTCAAAGATTAAAGGATTTTGATTCTGCCAATCTTAGCATTGTGTATGCTACTGAAAAGCATAATTTAGAAAATCTGTATGATGAGTTCAAAGCCATTAATGATAATAAAGACAGTATTTCAAAAGAAATAAACTCTTTACGAGATTCTATTGTCAATATTGAAACAAAAAAAGAATCAATTGATTTTGTTAATCTAGATTTAGAAGTTATCAAGAAAAAAATTATAGATTTAAAACTGAGTTTAAATTCTCTTATTAATAATAAAGTGAATGATAAGAAACAATATGATGAACTTTATAAAAATGTTGTTTCTCGTGAAGAGAAGTTATCGAAAATAGATATAACAATAGTTAAAAATGCCTTATTAAAAATTGAAGAGATTAAAGCCAGTGTAGCTAAAAAACTATCAGATATTCAAGTGTTTGAAACTAATCTTCTCTATTTGAAAAGAGATGCTTCGTTGTTAGATGAAGTTCCATGTGGAGATTTATTTCCAACGTGCAAGTTATTAGCAGGCGCTTTTAAATCTAAATCTAAAATTAACGATTTAGAGATTGTAATTAATAATCTTAAAAATGAATTAGTAATTCTTGCAGAAGATAAAGATTTATTAGAAAAGCACAACTATCAAGAAAAGCTTCAAAAATATAATGATGTAATTTGTGATTTAAAAAAACAAAAATCTAATTTAACTGAGCTTACTTTAAAATTAGAAAATTACGATCTAAAGATAGAAGTATTAGAGCGTGGCATAGACGACATATACATTTTACAGAAAAAGTATTATGATAACCAAGATTCTCTTGAAAAGAATAAAGAGATAGATAATAACATCAAGGAAATTAAAAAACAACTTGACATTTTAATTCTTAAAAAAGAAGATGTCAAAGCTAGTCTTATGGACATCAATAAAAAAATTGGTGCTAAAGAAAGCATTATCAATAGAATAGGAATTGAAATTGAAGCTCTAGAAGATATTAGAGTTTTGTGCGATGCACATGAGTTGTACATCGAAGCAATGGGGAAAAAAGGTATTGCATATCATATTCTAATTGAAAAACTTCCAATTTTAAACGAAGAAATTAATAAGATCTTATCAGTAGTAGCTGACTTTAATGTTTTTATAGAACATAATGAAAATGAAAACTCTATTAGATTATACCTTCAATACGGAGATTATAAAGGTAGACCACTCGAATTAGGTGGTGGTGCAGAGAAGATGTTATCCTCCATAGCTATCAGAGCAGCATTGATAAACATTACAAATCTTCCGAAAACTAATATGTTTATTATAGACGAAGGCTTTGGTAGTCTAGATTCTAAATATTTAGATAATATTAACCGAATGTTTGATTATTTAAGATCAGTATTTGATCATGTATTAATAATAAGTCATATAGACGAATTAAAAGATATAGTAGATAATAATATTGAAATATCATCAGATAATGAAAGATACTCGCATATAGAAGTTTGTTAGGAGAACATTATGAAGTGGATTAAAAATACAGATGATAAACGAGATGCTATTTTAACTTTTGCATTGATAGGATTTATAGTTGTAATATTTAAACTTCTAGTTTCTGGTGGAAGTTTTCTTATTGGCGGAAATACATATACCTTTGGAGAAATAACAGCAGCAGAAATTGGTGCTATATTAACACCGACACTTGGTGCATATGTTGCAAGAAGATACACTGACAAAAAATTCAAAGTAGAAGTTAAATTGAACGACGAGAATGAAGATGCTTGAAAAAATTAAGAAATATTTTGTTTTTGGGTTAATAGGATTAATATTAGTTCTTGCCTTTTTTATCTTTTATCAAAAAAGATCTTATGAGAATCAACTTGTTGATCTTTATAATGAAATAGCTCTTAATTCTGAGACCATCGAAATTCATAAAAATGCTTATGAGAAAAAAACTATTGAAGTAAAAAATCTTGAAGATGTTTTAAGAAGCTTTAAAGAGCAAAATGGTTTAGATAAACAAACTATTGATGATCTTATGAAGAGAATAAGTAAACTTAAAGAAGAAGTACTAGCTGCAAATAGACTTGCAGTTAAATGGAAAGAAGCATATGAAGCTGAAGCTAATGCTCATCAGTCTGAAGATCCAGTAGATCCAGATTCAGGTAGTGATTTAGTTAGAACAAGAGTAGCATTTGACAAAGATTTTGGGTATATAGGAGTTGAGGGTTATACATTAACAAATCCGGCATATGCTTGGGTTAAGGTACAACAAAATCGGCCACTATTTCTTACTATGACCATTACACAAGGTCGTGATAAAAGATGGAAGACTTATGTAACATCAAGTGAAGATAATGTTGCCGTAGATGTCACGTTATCTGCAGTTAATCCTTTTATTCTTAAAGAGAAGTGGTATGAAAAATTAACACTTAATATGGGAATGGACGTTAATTCAGCTATTATCTCCCCGTATGCTGGATTATCATATCCGATTGGTCATTTTAATGTCTCTGGAGGAGCATGGTTTGATCCAAATGCTAAAAATGTAGGATGGTATAGCACATTAAATTATTCGTGGGCTCCTTTTAAAAGAAGATAGTAATGCAAAAGTTTGATGGCAATTTCGTTATTCTTGATATGGAAGAAACGTATTCTGAATTAGGCGAACACAGCTTTAAGATAATTCTAAATCCTAAAATATTTAAAAATAGTCATGACATCGATATTAAAATGTTTGATCCAGACAGTAATCCTATGATAGTCGATACTAGAAAATGGGGAAGAAAAGTGCAGTTCAATTTTAATATTGATAAAAATGTTTCAAATGGTGTTTGCATCGTTAGACTTCATTTAATGACCGATAAAAAACAAGAGTTAATAGAAACACTTCACTACTGGATAATAAAATGAATAATGATTGGAGACAAAAACTTGTAGTTCCACTGTGTTGTCCGATATGTGAAAGAATAATGAAAGGCAGTAAATCTAACATAACATATTACAATTATAATTGTTGTGTAGACTGTTTTATTGAGTTTGTCGAAGGAAGAGAAGAGAAGTGGAAGTCAGGGTGGAGGCCAGATAAAGAGAGAATTCAGCAATTTTATAATAAAATAAAGGCTTAAGATTCACTTTTTTCATTTTTTGGGACCTTTCATGAAAAAGTATCTAATTATTCTGTTAAAGATTTTCTAAGGAGAGAATCATATATGAGCAATATTGAAAGTTATGAAGTTCAAGGCATGGCCTACGATCAAGATTTAGACATTCATGCAGCGATACAACAAATTGCTTCTGAAATTATTCCAGAACACGCAGGATATGGATTCAGATTAACATTTTGTGGTGAAAACCAAGCTACTATGATATATCATTCATATGAAGTTGATCTTCCACTAAGAGTAAAAGAAGTAGAAGAGCAATCTGAGACACGTATGAATGAGTTCGTTAAATCTTTAAAAAAGAGATATAAAGAGAAAACAAAGAAGACTCTTAAATTTAAAGAACTTAAAGATCAAAGCCAGTCTGGTGCTGAGAAAGTATCGTGTAATAATCGTTATTATTATAGATCTACTCGACTTTACGAATTCTAGAAAGTAAAGATGAATCGTAAGTCTCTAAAATCAGAGATATTAAAATGCGGTCATGATCCAGATTACTTTATAAGAAATTATGTAAAGATTGAGCATCCGATCCGTGGTTTAATACCATTTGCTCTTTTTGATTATCAGTCAAAACTTTTATCTGATTATAAGAATAACAGATTTAATATAGTTAATAAAGCAAGGCAGCTGGGAATTTCAGAAACCTCAGCTGCCTATGCTCTTTGGATGATGTTATTCAGACGTAACAAGAATATCGTCGTCTTGGCAACTAAAAAAGAGACTGCTAAAAATATCATTAGAAAAGTGAAGACTGGATTATCTAATCTTCCTGTCTGGTTGATATTATCAAAAACAACTTCAGACAACGTATTCTCAATTGAATTTGCAAATGGATCAAGAATCAAAGCTGTGTCTACTGCAAAAGATGCTGGTCGTTCTGAAGCTGGCTCTTTGTTGATTATTGATGAAGCTGCCCACATTGAGAACATGGAAGAGATATGGACTGGACTTAGGCCAGTAGTGACTGCAGGTGGTTCTGTTATTATGTTATCATCGCCTAAGGGAGTTGGCAACATATTTTACAAGCTATGTGCTGGAGCGATCGAGAATGAAAATGAGTTTAGATATACTGAGCTCATGTGGTGGTTACATCCTGAGCATATAACGAATGAAGAAGGTTTACCAGATCTAGATGATGACCCACTGAGACCAGGATACAAAACAAGTTCTTGGTTTAGAAATGAAACATCTGGAATGGATCCAAGAGAGATCGCCCAGGAGTACGAGTGCAATTTCAATGCTTCAGGTGATACGTTCATTGCAAATGAGTATCTTAAAATTATAGAAGATAGCACAATAATGCCGCCTATATCATTTGAAGGATGGGATAGGAATATTTATGTTTGGAATAAGCCAACTCTGTATACGCAGTACTTCATAGCTGCAGATGTAGCCAGAGGAGATGGAAAAGACTTCTCAACAGCACAGGTATTTGATGTAAGTACAATGACTCAGTGTGCAGAATACCGTGGGAAAGTTCCACCCGACAGGTTTGCTGAGCTATTAATAATGTTAGGAGAAGAATACAACAAAGCTCTCCTCATTGTAGAAAACAACTCAGTTGGCTTAGCTTGCTTAGAACATATAAAATTAGGTGAGTATGAGCAAGTTTATTTTTCGTCTAAGGGAGATTTTAGACCAGGAAAAATATTCAATGCGATGATGCCGTTACCATCGATGTCAGATTATATTCCTGGATTTACAACTTCGAATAGAACTAGACCACTTATGCTTCAAAAACTTGAAGAATACGTGCGATTGCAGGTAATTAACATAAGATCTACTAGATTATTAGACGAATTAAGAAAATTTGCATGGAATGGTGGAAGACCAGAAGCTCAAAAAGGTTGTAATGACGATCTTGTAATGGCCTGTGCACTAGGATGTTGGATTAGAGATACATTTTTGTCTTCGTCTATCACAAGTACAGACATAACCAAAGCATTAATGAATTCAATGTCGATTAAACGTTTAAATCATACTGATATTCCTGGAGCAGCTAAAGATCCAAAGTATATTAAATCAAATGAAGCTCTATCTAGATCTACACAGACAGGTCCAAATAGGTATAGTCTTACTCTTCCCGATGGATCAATAGAAAATATTGGCTGGTTATTAGGGAAGAAGTAAAATCCTTATAATTATATCAAGGAATTAAAATGCCAGAATCACTAAGAAGTAAAGAAAGCATCTGGAAGCAAATAACAAGATTGTTCAGAAATGGACCAGTTATTCGTCATAAAGTAGCTAGCAGTTCTAAGATGTACCAACCTCAAGGTACTGCAGCAGCTTATAAGAAAGAGTTATCAAGCTTATATGTTAACTCTATGGCTTCATATGGACAGTATGAAAGACTAGCAAGATATGCAGATTACAGTGAGATGGAGTATTGTGTAACAGAGAATACATTAATTGCTGTACCAGATGGATATAAAACGATTAAACAGTTATCTGAAGAATATGGAGTAGATAAAAATTTTATTGTATATTCATATGATCATGATTCTAAGACAATTGTTCCAGCTATAGCTAAACAAGCTAGGAAGACAAGAACTGATCATGCTTGGGAAGTAACATTTGACAATGGAAAGAAAATAACAGGAACTGCAGACCATCGTCTAATGCTTCGTGATGGATCATACAGGATGATTAAAGATCTTCATGAAGGCGATGCTATGATGCCGTTTTATAGAAGATCATTTAGGTCTCCTAACGGAAGATTTGACTCTGAACACTATCAATACATTTACTCAATGACAGATAGAACTAAAAATGGATGGATGGCAGAGCATAAAATAATTGCCGAGTGGAATGCTTCATATGAAATGACAGATAGTCAAGTTGTCCATCACAGAAATTTTAAAAAGTTTGATAACAATCCAGATAATCTTGAGATTATGGAGCGGTCAGATCATTCTACGTTGCATAGAGTGATTTTTAATAAAGAGCATAAGTGGAATTATGAAAAGAACTTAGAATGGATTGAGAATTTCAAGAAGCAACATTCTAAATTTATGACTGATAACAACCCTGCAGAAAGAAGTGATATCACTTTTTCTAAAATTTTGCAAGCTGCAGACGAAAATGACTTTAATCTTTTTAGAGTTTGCGAAATTTTTAATACAGATCCAAATGTTATTAAAAGAAAACTTAAAAAGTATAAATTTAAGAATTGGGAAGTTTTTGCTCGAGTATACGATCCAAGTTGGAAAAATCATGGGTGGGACAACTCAGGAGAGAAAAACCCAAGATATGACAATTCGCTGATGTATCAGATGATCTGTGATGCTTGGAAACCAGGAATTAAAGCAAAAGATCTTGTTAGAGTACTTGGTACTACAAACATGAAGATTAATAATAGAGTCAAAAATAATGGCTTTAAAAGCACTTCAGACTTTTGTAATAACTATAATAATTGTAAAGTCGTTAGTGTAAAATATCATGGTATTGTTGATTTGTATGATTTAACTGTAGATGAATATAAAAATTTTGCAACAGATTCTGTTATATCACATAATACTCCAGAAATTAGTTCTGCTTTAAATATATACGCAGATGAAGTAACCTCCGTAGATGAAGGTGGTTACATGATTAAAGTTGAGTCTGACAATGATGAGATTAAGAGCATACTAGAGACTCTCTTTTTTGATATCTTGAACATTGAGTTCCATCTTCACTCGTGGGTAAGAAATCTTTGTAAATACGGAGATTTTGTACTCTTCGTAGATGCTAGTGAGAATAATGGCATTCTTAATATGCTTCCAATTCCTATTAACGAGATTGAACGCGAAGAAGGGTATGACCCCAAAAATCCATTTGCATTCAGATTTAGATGGCTGACCCAAGGTAATACAATTCTTGAAGCATGGCAGATAATCCACTTCAGACTTCTTGCTAATGATAACTTTTTGCCATATGGTTCTAGTGTAATTGAACCAGCTCGCAGAATTTGGCGTCAATTAATCCTTATTGAAGATGCAATGCTTGTTTACAGAATAATTCGATCACCTGAGAGAAGAGTATTCAAGATTGAAGTTGGAAATGTTAAGCCAGATGAAATTCCAGAGTACGTAGAACAGGTAACAAATAGATTAAGACGTAATAAGATTGTTGATAGCACTACAGGCCGTGTTGATTTAAGATATAATCCACTATCTGTAGATGAAGACTATATCATACCTGTTAGAGATGGCAAAGGATCTGATATAACTTCACTTCCAGGTGGACAATTTACAGGAGATATTGAAGATGTGCAGTATATACAGAGCAAACTGTTTGCTGCACTTCAAATTCCAAAAGCATATCTTGGATACGAAGCTGATGTAGGTTCAAAAGCAACTCTAGCCCAGGAAGATGTTAGATTTTCTAGAACTATTCAAAGAATTCAAAAGATTCTTTTATCTGAGCTTACAAAAATCGCGGTTATTCATTTATTCTTACTCGGTAAAAGAGATAAGGATCTTATTGATTACGAAATTAAGATGTCTAATCCATCTACCATAGCAGAACAACAAAAACTTGAACTTTGGAGAATGAAATTTGAGATTTCTGGACAAGCTCAAGAAGGTATGCTAGATAAAGCGTCAATCTGGAAAACGATATTTGGATATTCTGATAAGCAGATTGAAGAGATGATGGACGGAATGAGAGCTGACAAACTTTTTCAGCTTGAACTTGATGCAATACAGTTGCCCACTGATGAAGCAGAGCCTGCTACACCTGTTCCTGGAGAAGAGGAGTTACCTTCCACACTTGGTGGTGAGCCTGGAGGAGAGGATCAGGGAGCATCTGGTGAAGAAGAGTTAACTGCCGGTAGAGATTATGAGTCAGATGATGAATTATTAGATTCATTAGATCCTGCTTTGTTAAAAGACTCATACGAAGAAGATTTAGATGAGAAAAGAAATCCTGGAAGTGAAGGCGATGATGCTTGCATAGCTGTAGACAAGGGTGAAAACTTGTTTGACCCAGGAGAAGATTTGTATAATCATGTTTTTGCAACAGATAAACAAACTTCATCCGATCCATATGATATGAGAGCAATGAGAAGAATGATAACACGCCCATTTTCTGAATCTAAAGATATCAAATATGATCCGATGGGAACTTTTGTTATAGAATCAAAGAAGAAAATGGACAAATTCGATCAAAATCTTGCAGATATTGATAAGATTTTAATAGAAATTAAGAACAAGGGCTGATACGGCTTGAAATATCATAATTAATCTGTATTTTCGAGAAAAACTGAGGACATAAAATATGGGCTCTAATAGGTTTAAGCATAATAAAAAAAGAAATTCAGGTTTAATTTATGAGTTCCTTGTCAGAAAGATGGCTCAAGCTGTGCTAGAGAAGGATTCTGGAACTTATAAGAAGTCATTAAACATTCTTAAAAAATATTATTCTAAAGGTCAACCTCTTAATTTAGAAAGACAAATCTTTGAAGAAGTTATATCAACAAGAGGTGTCGACGAAAATATTGCTAGAGGTATTATAAATGAAGTTGTGGTTGAGGCAAAAAATCTTAATCACAGATTAGTTGATATCAAAAAAAGTAATCTCATTAAAGATATTCACATAACTTTTGGCAAAGATTTCTTTTCTCAATTTAGATTATTGAATTATAAGGCATACGCATCTACACAATTATTAATTAATGGTTGTTCGAATAGCACTCTTAAAGAGAATGTCGAGCGTGTTCAATTAAAAGAAGCACTTACAAAGTTTATGTCATCTAAAGTCAGCGAAAACAAAGATGAAGTATGTCGTGATGCAGATGCATTTGTGTATAAACTTGCAGTAAAGAAATTTAATGAAAGATACAATGATACACTTAATGATAGACAAAAACAATTCTTAAAGGAATATATTGTTGCGCTTTCATCTCCAGCCAATGTAAACAACAAGAGAGTTCAAACTCTTTTGGAAAATGAAAGAAAGACAATACTAGGCGAATTAAACAATCATGGTCTTTCTCTTGAAATAGCAAATGATAAAAAGCTTAAATCTAAATTTATATCAGTTAAAAAGCAATTAGCAGAAATTGATTATTCAAAGAATAGTAGCTCTCAAATTGAAGAGATGATGTTGTATCATAAATTATTACAGGAGCTTAAATCTGATGAGTAAAGATATAAGCGAAATGGGTGTGGCTAATATAGTTGGCTTTCAGGTTCCAATTGGAATTAAGAAAAGAAAAAAGAAAGTTGATGAGATGTTAGAGTTGAACAAGGATCTTCAGATATTTGAAGTCCTTTCATATCTTTCTGCATTAACTGAAAATAATTGTGCTATTGTAGAAAATTTATTAGATGAAAATCAATATGTTAAACTTGCTAGCATGATTAGAGAATCTTGTTTTGAGAGTGTTGCTAGAGCTTATATTAGAAATAAAATTCGTGAAGTTGTTAGAAAAAATGATAGTGGCGGTTATTCTTTGTATGCTCCTAATCCTGATAAAGGTAGCGTACCAAAAAAAGCTGCAGACTTTCCTACTAAAGCTGCCGCTAAACGTGCTGAGCTTCATAGATATCCACCAAAAGATCCAGGAAAATTAATACGACTTAAAAAGGAAGTCGACAAATTAAAAAAGAATCCTGAACTTGCAGTGATTGATAAAGATAAATCATTTCATCCAAAGAAAAAAACTGCTTCTGCATCTAAAGTTACTAAGATAGATAAAAAAGAAGCTATTGAAAGACTTGTTAAATCAATCACTGAGTCACTATTTCGTGAAGATAAAAAGGGAAGTGAATGGGATGATTACGTAGCAAAATTATCTAAACAGGCAGTTTTAGCTGACAAATCTTTTCAATCATATCAAAAAGCTATAGTAAAAAGATCTGAAAAAACTCTTCATGATTCTTTTCTAAGTATAAAAGCTGCATTAACATCTAATGAGTTTGAAGCAAAAGATAAGGGAACAAAGAAAGATGAAGAGAGAGGTATAAACTTTCTTGAGTTTATGGTTGTAGATAAACAAGGTACTGCAGAGGTAGGACCATTCCATATAGTGATTGAAAATGGTTATCCAAAAATAGATGTTTCATCAGAAGCAAAAAATGGAATGGTCAGACTTGATCCAGAAAGAAATAAGTTACTGCGTTCAGAATTAATGACAGTACAGGAAGATGTTCTAGATTCTGATGATTCAGTTTTAAGCGCTATTCAAAAAAGAGATGAGTATCTCATGAAGTCTGAAAGGAAACTTGATGACTTTGTTGCAAATTTAAATGCTCTTGAGATAACAATGCTTAAAAGAATACTGGTTTCTAAATACAGAAAAATTAGTTAATAGTTATATAAAGATATGATAAAGTGTAATTACGGATATGGAAAAGAACCAACGATTATCTAAACCAAATGAAATAAATGCTCTTTCTAATTTGAGACCATTATGGACAAGAGAAAATTTATCAAGGGATAAAAAATAATGAAAAAACAACTACTACGTGAATGGTATGCTATCGATTATACTAAAGATATGATAAGCGAGTCACGTGAAAAACATAATGGAAATATTGTTCTTCCAGCTATTCTTCAAAAATCTAAATTAAAGAATCAAAATGGTAGAATATATCCTCATGAAGTTCTTCAACGTGAAGTTATGAATTATGAGAAAGTTGTTCGTGAGTGTAGAGCTCTTGGTGAGCTTGATCATCCTGAAACTTCTACTGTAGCATTAGATAGAGCTTCTCATATTGTAAAAGAAATTTTTTGGGAGGGTGACGTTGTACGAGGGATGGTAGAGATTCTTAGTACTCCTAAAGGAAAGATATTAGAATCTCTTTTAGAATCTGGTGTAAGAATTGGTATGTCGAGTAGAGGTGTTGGTAGTACAGAATCAACTAATGAAGGAACTGATGTTGTACAAGATGACTATCAACTTATTTGTTTTGATGCTGTAAGTGAGCCATCAACGCCCGGCGCATTTATTAATGAATCTGTAGAAATTAATTCTAAAGAATTATGGACTAAATCTGATAGAATTTGGCGAGCTTTAAATGATTTAGAAATAGGAAGGAAATAACAATGCAATTAGGCGATTTTTATGGACAAACGCAAGCTGTAGTAACTTCCGTCACAGGATCAACTGGGTCATCAGTTTTATTATACTCAAACAATAATAGAATAAGAGTCAGTTTTTATAATCATAGCACTGCAGCTTTGTTTCTTAAATTTGGTGATGCAGCTTCGTTAACTGATTTTTCAGTTAAACTAGGATCAGGGTCATATTTTGAAACTCCAATGCCAATTCATACATCAAGTATTACTGGCATGTGGGATGCTGCAGCTGGGTCTGTGTATATAACTGAATTAGGAAAGAAATAAAGGTATTAACCAATGCCTCTTTATCATGCCCCAATATCCACAAATGGATTATTTGTTGGACCAAATATTTCGAATGGTGGATTATTTAATATATCGGCAGTAGTAGCTGCAGTTACGTCATCATTAAATTTTTCTATTCCAGCTACGCAGACGTTTACTACGGCAAACGCTACTCATCAATGGTTGATGCAGGAGTTAAGTGGTACTAACTATGCTGACACAGGAACAGGAACTGCAGCTGATATAGATACATACATCGGTGGATTACAAGCACAACCTGCTTATGGAATATACAATGGTTCAAGTTTTGTAGCTACAAAGGCATGGGAAACAACTGCTGCAACAGACCGTGCAGCAACATCAAGCGCCACAGCTTTAAATTCTAATAATACAAATTTATGCGTTCGTGTTGCATTTAGATGTAATACTATACCAGCTGCCTCTTCCTCATTAATTAGTAAGAGAGACGGAGCGAATGCTGGGTGGCTTATATCATTTACAGATACAGGCGCTTTAGAAGTTCTTATTGAAGACACATCAGGAAGTGTAGCTGCTCAAGGAATAGCTGGCAATCACTGTGATGGTGCTTTACACTATGTTGAATTCTATTACAACGATGCATCAAATGAATTAACTTCAAAGAGTGATATTACAACTAATGTAGCACTTGATGTATCTTCTGTATCAGCAACAATAACGAATACATCGTTTGTATTTCTTGGTGATCCTTCCTCTGGTGTAACTGCAGCTGGTATACAATATGTTTATGTTGGTGGTGCTGAAGGTGCTGCTGCTGCAACAATGTTTGCTGAGTCATGGTGGACTCATGGTGATGATCCAACAGCACTACTCACAACAAACTCAAGAGCATCTACAATTGGTTTACCAGTAGATTCTGGAAGTGTATCATATTTTTCTGGCGGACCAACAACTCCTCAAATTCCAATTGGTTGGCATCTTAGCTTAACTGGAACTACAGGTTACGGATTGTTTTGTAACGATACGACAACAAATCATATGTCATACAGCGAAAATCTTGGAGCTGGTTGGGCAGATAATGGTGGTGGAACACATACAGTAAATACGCTTGTAGCTCCTGATGGTTTTAAGAGTGCTGGCACAGTAGTTAAAACATCAGGTTTCCAATATGGTGGATTGTGGGATAAAGTACTTCTTGTAAGTGGAACACAATATACGTTTAGTTGTTGGGTTAATGTTATAGCAGGTTCTGGACCAGATGTTGAGATAAGAAATGAGGCAGATGAAGTTGTTCTTACTGAAGCAAAATGGCTTACTCTTCCTGATGGTGTATGGCAAAAAATATATATGTCATATACTCCAGTTACAACATCAGAGCATGTGCTCAGACTTCGTGCGTCATATGGCGAAACAGCTGAAGACGCAACTGTCGGATACTGGGGCATGCAGATTACTGAAGGAACAGGAAGCGCATGTTACGTTAGAACAACAGGAACTCCAGTCACTGTAGTAGAAAGCAATTACAGAGTTGCGAATATCGTTCCAACTGCTGCAGCAAATATTGCAGTGCCATGTGTTTCTGTTGCAAGAAATTCTGGAAGTTCATACGTCTTTGATACTGAAGCTGCAGTCGATCGTCGTGGTCTGTGCAGAAATGAGGGAACAGTATGGATGACGAAGTATGGAGATGTCACAGGATCTCTTTGGGCTAACATCTCTGGATCTGGACCATTATTTGGTGAGTACTCTAGCATTGTCGCTAGATGGGATGTTGATGCGGGAGGTCTTGCAGAAAATACGGCGTATGTAGCAGCAACACACATTAATACTACACCAAGTTTTTGGAATGCAGATAAAGCTTGGTCAGCAACATCTAGCTCTGTAAGATTCGTATCGGCAGCAACTGCAGTAGCTGAAGCAAGTAGAGACTTGTTAATAGGTAGATCAACAGCAGCAGGTACATCATTTAATGGATTCATCGAATCAGTAACTATAGTTGATACTCCAGGGGTTAAACCTGTATTGGTAGGATTACAACCTGGAACAGATTTCTGGTTGGTAAGTGAAACTGTAGATTTTAATACACAAGATATTGCTGCAGCAGGATATCCTGGAGAAAATGGGTGGTATAAAATATCATATACTTCTGGTGCAAAAGTTGTTACAGCGTCATTCGCAACTGATGATAATCCCAACTTTAATTTGCATATATCAGGAAATACTGGTGCTGAAATTAATACCACTGGATCAGCTTATTTATTCGGAAGATATAGATCAACGCTTAAATCATCACCTCAGTCAGGTACAGTTAGTGCTATGTTCTTTTATAAGAATGACAACAATGAAATTGATGTTGAGATTTTAAGTAAGCAAAACGATATACACAGAGTTAACTTCGTTACTCACGGTCCAGCATCTGAAACGTATACTGTTGATCTTGGGTTTGATCCGAGTACAGATTTCCATGAGTATGGATTTGATTGGGCAACAAGCAGCATCAAATACTTTGTTGATGGTCATAAAGTTGCAGAGGCTACAGGAGCTAATGTTCCATATATTACAGGAACATTTATATTGAATCATTGGTCTGATGGTGGTGTTTGGTCTGCCGGTCCGCCAACTGCCGAATCTAATATGGTAGTAAAAGAAATATCTGTATTATGGGATCCAACATAGAAAGAATAAAAATGAAAACGAAAGAATTAGTTGAAATGATAAGAGTGATTGTTGCTGAAGAGGTTAGAAAGCAATTACCTAATGTTGTGTCTGAAATGTATCTAAAAAGACTTATTGAAGATTCAGGTCCTAAATATAAAGTGGAGAAACAAGTCACAGCTCAACCAAAGAAATCATTTTCTGAGATATTCGAAGATGAGATTAATTCTTTACGGAATGAAGAAACTCCAGAACCATTAGACAATGAAGATGATGGTATATACCAACAAAGTTCAGTTATACATAAAGAGTCTGTGAGAGATAGACTTACGTCTCCAGATAATCCTTTTGCAGCAATGTACGAAGGTGTAGTTCCAAATGAGCAAAAAGCTCAATCACCTAAGGGTATTGATCCAAATGTATTTGGTGATCCAAAGCAATATGGTAAATTCTTTAAGAAAATGAATGAAGTTGCAGGTCCTAAAGGTCCAATGGCACAAACTGATGATGCTAAGATGCGAGAACTTGAGTTAAGGCGAAGACAACTCGACGAGATAAAGGTAGATGTCAAAGGTTAGAGAAGCATACTATAGCGCCACTGCGTATACTAGACCTGATTCTTCAGGTATACGTGGTAAGGGTGCTAATATGAAAGCATTCTCGCTTGGCTCTAATGAATATCCATATGACAAAGCCAGACTATGGGGTGAACCATCTGAATATGGTAAACATAGTGCTGGTGATCATGGTGGTTCACGATCGAATGTTCCAGTTCCACGTTATCTTGACGGACAAGATGATAGATGGATTGATGATGTTACAGATGTAGATGTTGATGAACAAGCTGAAGATGATGGATGGATGTCAGCAACTCCAATGCGTGGAAATATAGTAGATAATCCAGCTGGTCATTCTAAGTTTGATGGAATTGAAGACGAGTATTATGCTGATGGTGAAGATGAGATAGATGAAGCTGCAGGATCACCATCTAATATAGCTAAAGCTGGTTCTGGTGGTTCACAAAACACTGGTGGAAGATTGCAACCAGGATCAGGTGGTTCATGGAGTGGCCGTCCTAAAGGTGATGGATGGGATAACATTATGCCTGATGACGAGCTTGAGAAAGCTGGTTCATTTCGTCAAGATGAATATAACTATGGTCTTCCTTTTACGAGTAACATTGTGAAAGGTAAAACGAGAACTACTGATACACCTGAAGAAGAAATTCCTACGCCAAAGTCTACTACGATGATTAGATTTGGCATGACCCCTGGGCAAAATACAAAACAAGCGAGGCATAGTCCTGGAATGTCTACACGAGAAAATATACACAGAGAATTAGTAGAGGCATTTGTAAGTCTCAAAAGTATACCACAAGCTTCTAAATGTGATACAACTTCGATTCATAACATTGACTTAGGGTTTATCTTAAAATCATTTCAAGATGTGTCAGGACAAGCTAGAGACGCTTTAAATTCGTTTGATGAAGCAGACGTTATAAAGTTTCTTATTGGGGCAGATCCTGATTATTTCATGAAATCTCTTGGATCTATTGGAAAAGATAAACTTATCAATATTTATGATGAGTGGATATCTGGTGTTTTAGAAAAAGATAAAGATGCTATAGAAAAAATGGCCGAGCGTATCTTAACTTCGGTTGCAACGATGAGGAAATAAAATGGAATTAACAGCTGAAGAACTTGAAGAAGTTATTAAAAGTGTCATTAAGAGCATAGGCGAAGAAGGCGAAAAGGGCCGTGATGGTTATGTCGATGATGAAGTAAAACCAAACGGTTACTGTAAAACTCCTGCATCTGATTTTTCTGAGCCTTCTGAAGAAGGTAATATCACAAAGAAACAAGGTAGTTCCAATATGGGTCCTTGGACATCAGAGTCAGTTCTTCGTGCGTTTATTAGTAAAATAATAAGAGAATCTATTAAAGTCAAACATATTCCACAGAAGCAAGCTAAGTTATCTGCACCATATAATGCAGCAAGAATTCAAGTTGGCGAAGCTGGTGATATTATGAATAGCACAGTTCCTGCTTGGCACTCAACTAAAAAAGGTGGCACGGTTTGGGAAGATATCGATGCATGGTACAGACCAAAGACACAACATAAAACTAGAAGTCAAGCTAAGTTTGAGGGAAATATGTTAGACAGTGTGTATGAAGCAAGAACATGTGAGAAAAAAGATTGTTGCAGCGATGATGAAGATATCAAAAGTGAAAGAAGAGTTCAGATTTATAAAGAAAGCTTAAGCAATTTAATGGATGATTCTAGTGGAAATGTAACATTTCGTCTTACTTCTAATGAAGCAAGAACTGATTCAAACGGAAATGTTTTAGTTAGACTAGATTCAGAAGATGTAAAATTGCTTAAAAATTTGCTCATGAAAAAGTAATCGCTTAGAAAAGAAAGTAGGATAGAAGTGGATCCAGGTGATGCAGTTATAGGAAAACATTTAGAAGTAGTAGCTAGACGAGATGAGAGCGGCGACAGAATGATCAAGCGTTTTACAAAGATGGTTCGTAATGATGGTGTTCTAAAGGAGGTGATGAATAGAACGTATTATGAAAAACCATCTATTGTTAAGCGTCGTAAACGAAGAAATGCAATTTGGGAACTGAGTAACAACAATACTACTAAAAAAAAGTAAATAAAATTGTGAAAAAAAAGATTAAAAAAGATATCCATCTTTATTTACTTGTAGAATACTCATTAAATTAACGGGGTATTATAAATGATTAGTAAAAGAAAAAGCGTAGTAGCGGAGTCAATTGTGGACGCAAAAGCAATTAGTGAAGAAGCAATTGGAGTGGCAAAACAGCAACTCGTCGAGCAGTTGGCACCAGCCATCAAAAATCTCGTCGGGAGTATCCTTAAAGAATCATCTGAGTATGAGGATATTGATAGACTAAATAGGTCTAGAGATGGTCGGGGTGAAACCGAATTTGAGGAAAACGTAGACATCAAAGGAGATAATGAAATGGCTAAAGAAAAAGAGAAAGATCTAGAAAAAGAGTCTCTGGATGCAATGTTTCCAGGGATTTCTGAGATGGAAGGCGAAGAAGAAGAAATGGCGACTGAGACAGCTGATCAAGATGAAGACGATATGGGTCAAATGGAAAGAAGAATTCCAACTCTTGGTGAAGGCGAAGAAGGCGAAGGCGAAGAAGAGGATGAAGGTGATATGGATGAAGAAATCAGTATCAGCCCAGCAGGCTTAAGAAAAGCATACGAGGCAGTTATGAAAACTAATAAAGCATTGAAAGAAGTAGACGTATCATCTGGATTCAAAGATTCTGCAAAATCGACAGAATGGAATACTGAAGATTCTCCTCCAACAGATCGTGGTCTTTCTGACAAAGAGAAAGTTGCTGCGTGGGAAGAAGAAGAGCCAAAAGCAGCTCAAGATTATCAAGTGAAAGAAGCTATTGAGAAAGGTCTCAAAGAGAATACCGAACTCCGTAGATACGTTGAGCATCTTGAGAGTCAGTATTCTAGAGCAGTTGGTGTCATTAGAAAACTTAAAGAGCAGATTTCTGAAGTCAATCTTTTCAATCAAAAGGTTGTTCATGTTAATGAGTTGTTCCATAAGTTTGGTCTTAAGAATCTTACTAAAGAGCAAAGAGACATCGTCATCAAGAAGATTGATGAAGCAATTACTGTTCGTGAAGTAAAAATGGTAGCTGAAGCACTTAGGGCTTCGTTTAAAAGTTCGCAATCAATAAGTGAGTCTAGAACACGTAGACCCAAAGCTGACGCATCTAAAAGAACAACTAGCGGTTCTCCGAACCAAAAAGTCCTCAGAGAGTCTGTGGATAACAGCCCGCGTGAACAATACGCGCGTATGCGAGAGCTAGCAGGCATCGTAGGAAGCAAATAAGGATTTTTTAAAAGGAGATAATAATAATGAGACGAGGAAATTTCGATATCAGCGCGCTTACTAAAGATATCTATAAAAAAAATAGACGTTATGAAGTTAAGCAATTAGTTGAGAAGTGGGAAAATACAGGCCTTTTAGAAGGTCTTAATGATGGTCGTAGCCAAGAGAACAAGTCAAATATGGCAGTTCTTCTTGAGAATATGGCTGGCGAACTTCTTAATGAAAGCTCAACAACTGCAGACATAATTGGTTTTCAGAATGTGGCTTTTCCAATCGTTCGCCGAGTCTTCGGCGGGTTGATTGCCAATGAGCTTGTTTCTGTTCAACCAATGAGTTTACCATCCGGACTGTTGTTCTATCTAGATTATAGACATGACTCAGTAAAGGCTGGTAATAAAAATGATGATTTCACCGTTGGTGGATCACTCTTTGGTGCACAAACTGCTCCAGGTACTGAGAATCTTGCAACTGGTGGTTTCTACAATCTTGGAACTTCCTACTCGCAACGTGAGAAAGTTTCGGCTCAGTCGTTCAACTTCGTTGCAACAACTGCGTCACTTGCCGATGTTAATCATGATCCTGATTTATCGGCGTCCATCGCAGTCGATGCTACAAAGCATATTAAGAAGATAACTGTTACTAACGCGTACACAAACCTTGCATCTAACTCTGGATCTGACACATCAGTTAATGGTCTTAAACAGTGGATGCTTCTTTCCGGTTCGTCAACTGCGGCTTCGACATCAACTGATGGTACTCCAGTTCAGATGGGAGACCTTATTGTTTATCGTCGTCACACAGTACGAAGTGGTAATGACCTGGTCTTCTTTGCATCAGGTACTCTCAATGGTGTTGGTGGCGCCGGCGCTGGTACTGCTGGTGCTATTAAGATCAGTTATCTTGTTGATCCTACTCACACTGGCGGAACTTCTGGTTCCAGTCTACTTCCATCGTTTGAATCAGACCTTGGAACTACACCTACTCCAGCGATTCCAGAGATTGATCTCAGGATTCAATCTGTTGCAGTTAACGCTGAAACACGTAAGTTAAGAGCCCGTTGGACTCCAGAGCTTGCTCAGGATCTTGCTGCGTATCAAAACCTTGATGCAGAAGTTGAACTTACTCAAGTTCTCTCTGAGCAGATCGCTCTTGAGATTGACCGTGAAATCCTTGCCGAGCTGCTTTACGGAGCAACTGGTGCAAACTTCCATTGGTCACGTAAACCAGGTAACTTCCTTGATAAGCAAACTGGTAATACAGCAACCGGCGCTTCTTTCACTGGTACTGTTCGTGAATGGTATGAGACTCTCATTGAGACAATCATCGATGTCGCAAACAACATCCATCGTAAGACTCTCCGCGGGGCGGCTAACTTCATCGTTACATCGCCAGATGTCGCGACTATCCTCGAGGCCTCGGTTCTTTACAAACCAAACCTCAGCATGGATCCAAAAGAAACCCAGTTCACAGTTGGTACCGAAAAGGTCGGTAGCTTGAATAATAGATTCACTGTGTACAAAGATCCTTATTTCATCAGAAATAAGATTCTTGTTGGATACAAGGGTGGTAGCTTCTTGGAGACTGGTTTCGTATACGCTCCATATGTACCACTGATTGTCACTCCGACGATCTATGCTCCCGACGATTTTACGCCTCAGAAAGGCGTGATGACCAGATATGCTAAGAAACTTATACGCTCTGACTTCTACGGTTCTGTCACAGTCCAAGATCTGAATGTGATCTAAGCTACTTAGAGACATGTTATAGCGAGGGGAAGGTCGCAAAGACCTTCCCCTTTTTCTTGTTTAATGTGTGAGTATGCACATTATGTCCTTGAAATGGTATAATGAGTTTATACTTGTTATATTTAAAAGGGTATCATGATGTAGTGAAGTCTTATTTAATGCTAAAATTGAAGAACGTCTTATTCACAAACTTAAGTTTAAGCATGTTTCAAGATATGATATAACAAAAAGAGAAAGTAGTAATAGATGAAATCTTATGAATCAATTGATAGAACTTGTTTAATATGCGATTTTACAGGCAGAGGAAAACTGTTTTCAAACCATATTAGAAAAGAGCATGGGCTCAAATCAAAAGAATACACGATTATACATCTCTATGACAACAAAAAACCCAAATGTTTAGAGTGTGGAGATGAGACTAGATATGTTGCATTCGGATTTAAAAGATATTGTAAAAAGCATGCTTTATTTGCAGAAAAGGAGGGTGGAAAAAAAGGTGGTAAAGCGCCTGCATGGTCAAAAGGGTTTACAAAAGAAACAGATGAAAGAGTAATGAAGTTTGCAGATAAACTATCAGGGAAGGGAAATCCTTTTTATGTAATCCTTGAATTAAACTTTTAAACACTCTTTGATATCATTATTTTAAGGGAGCAAATAACTCCCTTTTTATATTAATTAATTCCCCTTTTTTATTAAGTCTTGAGTGTCTCCTAGTTATAGATGAGTTAATCTATAAAACTAGGATATTAATATGTCAAAAAGAGTAAGTCTCATGGAAGCGATCAAAATCAATATCGAAATTGATCCGAAAGATTTAGAAGACTTAAGTTCACAACCTGAAAAACATATGAGCAAAGGTTCTCATCATCAACACTTTTCGTTAGATGGCGGAAAATTTGAAGAATGTGTTAATGTCATGGCTAGTGAATCAACTATACGTAATGTCTTACGAGAGACATCCAGAGAGATCAGCATGGCAGTTAATAACATTTTGGAAGATGTCTCCTTAAGAGAAGATAAGAGACTCATGAACACTGCACAAGCTCATGCTATTGGCAAAGTTATGAAAGAATGGCGAGACTTTGTTAAAGAACTTGCTTCATTCGAAAAGAGGTTTAAATAATGAGAAACTGGGAAAAGCTGTGGGAGAACTATTCTACAGGAAATATGCGTGAAGAGCAGAGTCCTGCATTTTCTTCTCCGTATATACATGGAAATGCTAAGGCAACAGATGATCCAAAACAAAACTTAGATCTTCTATTAAAGCTTATTAACACGGGAACAAATCTCGCAGACATGGAATCTCCAAAAGGTTCAAAAGAAGCTGATGAGGTTTTAAAAGAAGTTATGGCAGTTTTTGATGACATGTTTGAAATATGGCAAAAGTTGTATTTAGCTTTAAAGCTAGGTGATCAACATGTTTCAATATTGAATCGTGGTGGAAAGTAGTAACTAGGAGACAACATTAAATGGCGTTTACAACTGGCTCGACACCATTTGGTATTTTTGATGCTGATGTTTGTTTTCAAACTGATGCTGATAAAGTTGAAAACTGGGTTCGAAAGAAACTCGGTGGTTCACAACTTTGCGTTGAATTAAGCTCATCTGATGTGTATGCTTCTTTTGAAGAAGCTACAATTGAATATAGTAGTTATATAAATCAGTATCAGTTTAAGTCAGTTGCAGCAGATGTTTTAGGTACATCTACAGGCTCTCTAACAGCTTCTCAGGCTGGCGGCGGACAGGAGAATAGGTATCCACAAAACTTATTAGAGTTCCACCGAAGGCAGGCAGAACCATATGGCGAACTAGCTGGAGTTGGAGGGAGCTTCACATTGCATAGTGCATCCTTTGCAACTGTTATTGGTCAACAAGATTATGATATTCAAGTTTTAATATCAGGTTCTTTGACAGGAAGTGATGGTAGAGTTAAAAAAGCTCAGATAAAAGAAATATTTCATTTTAGTCCATTATCTGCATATCGTTTCTTTGGAACGACGTCTGCTGTAAACTTTTTAAATAATCAATTTAGTTTTGAATCATTTACTCCAGAAACAATATTCTATCTTCTTCCAGTCTGGGAAGATGTTCTTAGAGGCATGCAATTTGAAACTTCAAATAGAGTTAGGAGATCACAGTACAGCTACGATGTAAATAATAATGTTATAAAACTGTATCCTAATCCTACAAATGTACACAATGTTTTCTTTACATATTGGCTACCAAAAGATCCATATATTCCTGACTATGATGATCAGGAATTAGATGGCGTTGCAAACATTTCGAATGTACCATTCAGTAATATTAAATATTCTAAATTAAATTCTATATCACGACAATGGATTTGGAAGATGTCGTTTGCTTTAAGTAAAGAATTGCTTGGCGAAATTCGTTCAAAGATTTCCACGATACCAATCCCAGGTGGAGATTTGACTCTTAATGGATCAGAGCTTATATCTGATTCAAGAGCTGAACAGGATAGATTAAGACAAGAATTAAAAGATTTGCTTGAAGAAACAACATATCAGAGTATTGCTGCAAAAGAAGCTGACATGGCAGATAATGTTAAAAGAGTTTTAGCCGAAGTTCCATTAGGTGTGTATATCGGGAATTTTTTAGTATTCTTTCTTCCGCTTTCATATTTGTTAAATTGGTAAAAAGTATAATGCCTCATAATAAAGTAGCTTTTGACTGGATGGATGAAAATTGGCAGATATTTAAGCCAATGGATTCAATTGTAAATGTTGGATGGAGAAAAGGATCTGACACAATTTGGGTAGATAGATTTGGACCTAAATGTGGTGCAACTAAATTTGGTCTTATAGAAATTTTTAAAGAAAATTATCAATTATTTTCGCATGATAAAGTAATAGCATATCATGCTGATCTTGCAGACTTTGAGACAGTATGCGCTAATGAAAATTGGCATACTGTTTTTTGGGATCATGGTCCTGAACATGCACAAAGTGAAGAACAGCTTGTTGAAATAACAAAAATGTTAAAACGTAATGTTCAACAAATAATATATGCATGTCCATGGGGTCACTGTCCACAAAATGCATCTTATGGAAACAAATACGAAGAGCATGCTGTGACATTCTTAGAGTCAACTGTTGAATTGCTTGAAATGGATAGTTACAAAACATTTAATTATGTTAATACTCATGCAAGTGGTGAGATTATCAGTTGGTGGAAAAAGAATAAGTAATGTTAAACATTAATATCGGAACAAAAGTTGCAGGTGCAGTGATGCAATGTGTTATTAAAGTTCAGAGTGAACTTAATATATTACCAATAGTAATTGAGATAGGCTCTGCAGAAGCACAAGGTGTGTTAAGATATGCGGGATATTGCAAAAAAGTAATAGCAATAGATACAATGGTCAAAGGTCGTCCAGACGTAAAGTCTTTAGAAAAAGAAGATATGGAGATTGATCAAGATAAGCTTCTTAGTTTTAAAAAAAATGTTGATCATGAAGGATTCGATGTTAGATTAGTTATTGGATCTTCACAGTGGAAAGAAAGTGTAGATAGTGTTAAGAATGAACTTGGTATAGACATGTCAGATATACTTTTAATAGATGGCGTGCATCATCCACGATCATTAGTTCAAATGGATTTTGATTTATATTCTCCATTTGTTAAAAAAGGTGGTTACATAATATTTGATGATTCGCAAGAAGATGATATACTTGCAGTATGTAATGAAATACTTAAATCTAAATCATATGAAAGAGTAGCTGATAACAAACCAAAGTGCTCTGGACAATATAATATGATTATTAGGAAATTAGCATAATGATACGGCTTACTGAAATATATATTCTTCCTGAAGATTCAAGAGGAAATATGAAACGTCTCTTAAAAATGGATGACGAATCAATTGATTTACTTCATAACTATGTTCCTGAGAAGTATGCATATATGTTCGCACAGTGGGCAGCGCAACAAGCAAAAAAAATTAATAGTGAATTTGGTTTAGAATCAATTGATGCTTTTTTTAATGGTTATGGTGGAGAAGCTATTGGTGGCAAACTGTTTGCTGCTCTTGAAGCGAATCCTGGTATTCTTAATAAGATTAAAAAATTAGATGTCGATTCTGCATTAGATACAATTAAAGATATTGATACAAAGACAGAAAAGAAAGATGTCGTTATAGATCTTGGTAATGGGTGGGCATGGGTTGACCTTAAAAAGAGTGCATGCGCCATCGAAGCAGATAAGATGGGCCATTGCGGTACAGATAAACGTGGTGATCTGATTTCTTTAAGAGATAAGAATAACGAACCTCATGTAACAATGACATGGAATAAGTCTAATAACGAAATTCTTCAGATTAAGGGAAAGGAAAATAATCTTCCTGTAGAAAAATATTGGCCTTATATCAAAAAATGGTTTGATAATAAAAAATCTGAATTTAAAGATGAAGATATTGTAATGCATGCTTTAGCTGGAGATAAAGGCGATACTGCGTTTATAAAAGGTATTACTGGTGTTGATTACGATAAGTTGCCTGAGCGTGTTGAAGTTAGTGAGCCTGGATACACATGGGAAGTTACAGGTAATGATAAAAGTGCCCCAGGAAAAACAAATGTTTGGGCATTATTTAGTGCCCGCGGCGAAGTTAAAGAAGGTCCTGAAGTGACTATATCTGAAGATGGAAAAACTGTATGGAATATAATGAGTGATGAAGGTGATGATGAACTTCCATATAACGATTCAATAGCTGTTATAGCAATAAAAGAATTACTAAAACACTTTAAAGTAACGACAATCAGATCTGACGGATTTGAAAGTGATTACTTTGGTGATGATGAAAAGAAATTTCTTCTAGATTTAAAGAGAGCTGTACCAACAATACAAAGTGTAGGATTCCCTGATTAAATGGCAAGAAAATTTATAACATCTAAAGAATTAACTCTTATTTCTAATTTGAATAAAGAGTTAATACAGGATTTTGTTGGTCAGGAAGTAATTTATTATGCTATTTCTGAAGAGCACACAGTATCACATCGACTTTATAATGAAAGTATAAACAAGGTATGGTTTAGCCCAGTAAAGATAAATGCTAGAGTCGAATGGGATAATCCAGGTGTTGATACTACAAATTTTACTCTTGATTCAAAGTATACACTAAGTGTTTTATTTCATACTGATGAACTTATAGACAGAAATGTTAAACCGAAAGAAGGTGATTTTATAGAATTTGGTCAAATTATTTTTGAAATAACAGCAGTTACACAACCACAACTGGTATACGGACAAATTCAAAATAAAATTTTGACTAAGTGTATGTGTGTACCTTCGAGAGAAGGGCAAATGCAGATTCATTCTGATTCCGCACAATTTGTTGATAATACACATCCAATAGAAAATTCAACATGCAAGGGAAAATAAGAGGAGTTAAGAGAATGAAAAAGTTATTTGCAATTGTTGTTATATATTTTTTGGTTTTTAGTGGTAGCGTTCGTTTTCAAGGTGTATACAGTAATGCAGCCACCACAGCATACACATCTAACAAAGTGACAGTGTTAAAGTATGTCGATACTGAGAAGGTATGGGATGATAGTACCGCCGAGTACAGACTTAAGTTAATGAATCAGACAGTTAAAATTAGAGAAAATGTAATTGCAACTGATATAACTGGTATGATAATTCCAGTTGATGATATTACATCAGGTTCAGGTGTTGTTGTTGCAATAGATGTAGCTTCAGATAGTAGTCTTATTATGACAGCAGAACATATTTGTTCTAATTTATTTGAAGTTGGTGAAATAGTTGGTGGTAAATATAAAATATTAAGTACTGAAAAAGAAATAATAACATATAAAGGCAAGTATGTTAAAGCAAGAGTTCTTTATAAAGATGAAGTAAATGATGTATGTATAATGGAAGCTAATGCTATTGTTGGTGAATCAGCTGATATAGGAGGAATGCATCCTCCAGTAGGAGCAACAGTAACAACAGTTGGAGCTCCTGCAGGTCATTGGGACAGAGGATTAGCTAATCTTGTTGATGGTATATTCATAGGATATAATCCAGAAAAAATCTGTGTACCAGGTAAGTGTTATTCAAATATGCTTCAATTTTCAATTCCTATTGTAGGCGGAATGTCAGGATCGGCAGTATATTATAAAGGACAAGTATTTGCTTTAGTGACTGTCGGTACAAATCAATATGAACATATAGGCTGGGGTCCTGGTCTTATGCCTATTAGGAACGCATATGATATAGCGTATAAAATGTGGCAGGAAAAAATTTCTAAAAATGGCATCTGAAGAACACACATATTATCAAGAGATTAGAATTGAAGATGTTGACCAATCTTTATATGATTGGTTTGATCTCAAAGTTAATTCATTTGTAGAAACCCCAACAAGAGAACTCAAAAAAGTTCCTGTTGTTTATGCATCTGGAGAAAGATGGGCGACGGCTCGAGATGAACGTGGCATTAGAGATAAAAATGGTCTTTTGATATTACCAATAATAAGTGTTAGAAGAACAAGCATTGATCGATCAGCAAAAGATAGACTTGCTTTAGGAATAGAGCAAGGAAGATTTCAAATAGCAAGAAGAATAGACCCTAAGACGAATACACTACAAAATGCCTTAGGGTCTAGACTAGCCGCTAGCAGAAAGAAAAATGACAAGACAATATACGAAATTACGACAATTCCATTTCCAGAGCAGTTCGTAACAAATTATGAAGTCATTGTTAAGACTCAGTACATAACACAGATGAATGAGATCATTCAAAAGATGTTCAGTATGCTAGATGTTCAAAGTTCATTTGTTATGCCACTTAATGCTAGTAACACAGACAATAGTAATACTGATGGGGAATATGACAATAGAGAGCCTCTCAAAGGATATTACTTTGTAGGGTTTGTTGATACTGATCTTTCAGATACTGGCAATTTTGAAGAATTTACAGATACAGAAAGAATTGTCCAATATTCATTTAACGTTTTGGTACCAACATATTTGATGCTTGATTCTGAAGGTAATAGACCTGCAGTTCAAACAGAGTTAACTTCTTATGAATTCAAATTCGCAGATGAAGATGTTGAATTTTATGATAATGAAGAAGATCTAGACGAATTTTTTGCCTTTAAGAAACCGAAATAGTAAGTATTTCAATATTTTACCAAAAAAAATTAAGAAAAAATGTCCTTTGACATAGTTTTAAGCTAATTACAGTAGCTACTATTTTTTTGTATTATACGTGCATAAGCATTTTAACATTAGGAGACTACGTTAATGGCAAAATTTTTAAGTCCTGGCGTTTTTACGTCTGAAATTGATCAATCGTTCTTAGCACAGGGTGTAACCGGTATTGGAGCCGGGCTCATTGGTGCTGCAGAAAAGGGACCAGCAATGGTTCCAATACAATTAAGCAACTTCGAAGAATTCTATTCAAGATTTGGTAATCTAAATGCGTTGATGGAAGGACCATATGCTGCTAGAAACTATCTAAGAAATAATTCAGTTTTGAACTATGTCAGAGTTTTAGGACATAATGATGGTCTTTCTACAGTAGCTGCTGGATACTCAGTTGATGGTATCACTGGTATTGCTGATGGTCCAACAGGATCTATTCTTGCAGTTGTTCATCACAGTGGAACTACTTCTGAGATAACTCTAGCTGGCGTAGCTGCAGATGCAGATAACTTTATCTTTACACTAGGAACATTTTCCACAACAGCATCATTTCTTACATCTTCTGTGAATTACATTGGTAAGGTTCTTAATACTGATCCAACAAGATATTCGACAGATCATCATTATTTATATCAAAACTTGAAATATCAAGCACCTGCAGCTTCAGCATCTTGGTCTGCAGTATCGGTATCAGGAACACTTACTTCCTTTGCCAAGAACTTTACATCAGGTTCAACACCATGGATTATGTCGCAACAGCTCGGTGGATCTGATTTCAACTTATTTAAACTGCACACAGTAAGTCATGGTAAGAGTACAAACGACGAAATAAAAGTTTGTATTCAAAATGTTAAACCTTCAACAAATGATACAGCTACTCCATATGGATCATTTGATGTTGTTGTAAGAAGATTTTCTGATTCTGATCAAAGACCAGAAACATTAGAAACATTTGCTAATCTTAGTTTAGATCCAAAAGATCGTAATTACATTGCTCGTCGTATTGGTGAGAAGTATGAAGAATTTGATACGAACGAAAGAAAGTTTATTGCAGTTGGAAATTTTCCATCTAAGAGTAAATATGTTCGTGTTGAGATGTTAGAGAACGGTTCTGCTCCTGCAGAAGCTATTCCATTTGGATTCAGAGGATACAAAAAACTTACGTACAATGTTTCTGATGTGAATGGTGACGGTGTATCACACACAGTTCCAGTGTTAGCATATCAGCCAAACCAAGTTGATGTAAATGACAATTTCAATCCTTCAGTTTATTGGGGACTTATGTTTGTCTCTGGTGGTGTTGCTGATAGAATGAAATCGTTTCCAGCGCTTTCTGAAGCTCAAGAAACAAATAATACTACAACTGATACTGATTTTACACTTCGTCATCTTAGTAGAAGTTATGAGTCAGGTAATCCAAGATATGAGTATAATCCAGCTACAACAAACTATGCTCCAATTTACTTGTCTGGATCATTACAAAAGTTTACCTTGGCTTTTCAAGGTGGATTTGATGGATGGGATCTTCGTGTAAAGAATCCTCTCGATGTTGCAAATGCAACAGGCGATACTGATTTAGCAGTGACATCTCTTAAGAGAGCAGTTGATACTCTTGCAGATCCAGACTTTATTGATATTAATCTTCTTGCACTTTCTGGTATCCATAACCTTAAAGTTACTGACTATGCAAGACAGATGGTCAATAATAGAATGGATGTGATGTACATCATGGATATTACAGGTGCGACTCCAAATGAGGCAGTAGCTAATCTCAAGTCACGTGACATTGATGATAATTATACTGCGACTTATTATCCAGATGTAAAGATTGAAGACGATGTTAACTCTACAATTGTGAGAGTTAAACCTTCAACAGTCGTCCTGGGTGCCTTTGCTTATTCAGATAGAGTTGGTCAACAATGGTTTGCTCCAGCTGGTTTGAATCGTGGTGGTCTTGAGCAATTTGGTGTTATCGATATCGTTGATAGAGTAAACCATGTTGATAGAGATCTTTTACAAGATAATAGAATTAATCCACTTGCGAAATTTCCTAAAGAGGGAATCACCGTGTGGGGACAAAAAACTCTTCAAGTTGCAGAGTCTGCATTAGACAGAGTTAATGTTAGAAGACTTCTTATCTTTGCAAAGAAGACGATTGCTTCGGCAGCTAAGTATCTTGTTTTTGAACCAAACAATCCAAGAACTTACCAAAGGTTTACAAATACTGTAAATCCAATTCTTGAAGATGTTAGACAAAAACAAGGTGTTGACAGATTCAAAGTTGTTATGGATGCGAATCTTAACACACCAGATGTTGTCGATAGAAACATTATGATTGGAAAGATTTTCCTGCAACCTACAAAGTCTGCAGAAAAAATTGATCTTCAATTTATTATAACATCTGCTGGAGTACAATTCGCGTCGTAAAAATAAAAATTACAAAAGTAAATAGTAATAAACTGCTATTTACTTTTGTAGTATACTAAGTCGCTGATATGGCGAAGGAGAAATAGATAATGGCTCAAACAATAGTTCTTGGTTTATCAGCATCTAATTATGCAGCAACTCAAAAAGAATATTCTGCCCGAGTTGAAGATGATGCTATTGAAAACTTTAATAAAGATAGATTAGATGGATTTGCTGGTCATGTAACTGCATCTTTTGTTGAAACATTTTATGTATCAGGTGCAATTGCAAATTACGTATCACAGGGCGGTGGTATTAGTGGAGAATATTATGGTGGATTAAGATATAACCCAATGGGTAATCGTCATATAACGAAAGTTCTTGCTTTCGTTCATCAAAGTGGTTCAGGTGGTGTTACTACTGTAGATGTACAAAAGAAAGCAGCTGGTGCCCCAGGAACAAACGAATCTTTATTTTCTAATTTAGTATACAAAGTTAACTTATCTCATTCTGCTGGTATAGCAGCTGCAGTTCAGACAACTACGTTTGCAGCAACTTCACAAAGCTGGGCAGCTGGTGAATTTCTTGGAGTTTGCATTGAAGATGCAGCAGAAGGTGCAGCTCCTAACGCAGCTTCTGGTCTGGTTGTACAAGTACATTGGATTCCATCTGCGAGTTTCGGTTAATATATAATTAATTTTTAGATTTATTGTTAGATTACATCTAGGGCCCACCATTTATGGTGGGTTTCTAGTTTATAGATTGCATATTAAAATCCTATAAAAATGATAAAACCTCAGAAAAATAATATTTAAACATGTAATCTTCGATAAATATCGTCGAATGGAGATAAAAAAATGGCAGAAGTTTTAGAAGTTGGAAGTATGTTGGCTAACACGTTTGAGCCAAAAAGAAAATTTCGATGGATACTTGAGATTGATGGTGTTGAAGCGTTTGTCATGAAGACAGCAGCTCGGCCACAGGCAACATTCGAAGAGACACAAATTGATTATATGAATGCAAGACGCTGGATATCTGGCAAGCAATCATGGAATCCGATCTCTGTCACTTTGCATGACCCTATTGCTCCTTCTGCAGCCCAAATGACAATGGATTGGATGCGTATCAATTACGAAAATCTGACTGGCAGAATGGGCTACGCGACTAACTATAAAAAGAATATCACTTTGAAGATGTTGGATCCTGCGGGTGCTGTTGTCGAACAATGGGATCTTATTGGTGCATGGCCGATGGATTATAACTGGGGTGATCTGGATTATGCTAGCTCTGATAATCTAGAAATTTCCCTAAGTATCCGCTTTGATAACGCTATTTTACAATTTTGATCTCGCTTACTTATTGATTCGATCCAGAATAGCGTTATCGAATAATCATAAAATTTAAATATCACTTTAAACATTGAATCCCTACCTATTACTAGAAAGGTAGGGATTTTTTTATGAGAATATGTAAATGTGGTTGCGACAAAGAGCTTGAAACAAATGAAAGTTGGATAAGAGGTCATAAGAAATTACATAATGAAATGCTTAGATCAAAAAAAAGAATTGATGGTCTATGTCGTTGTGGCTGTAAAAGAAAAGCAGAGACAAGCACAGGATGGGTAAAAGGACATTGGAACAAAAATAAAATTCATGCTAATAGAAAAAGTCCTATTCCGGTATCTGAAGAATCCAAGAAAAAAATGTCTGTATCTCAAAGTAAACGATGGGAAGGAAAGAAAAAACCGTTGAATTCATGTGCCTGTGGTTGTGGTGCAATGGTAAAAGGAAAGTGGTCTTGGGGACATCATTCACGAGTCAATAATATATCAAAGCGTCCTGACATAAAGAAAAGAAGATCAGAGTCAATGAAAGAAAGGCACAGAAATGGTACAATGCCTGAAGTATGGAATAGTGGTCTCACAAAAGAAACAGATAAAAGAGTCGCAGAATACGGCATTTCATTTAGTAAGAGTATTACAGTTGAAGAAAGAGCTAACAGGTCTGTTAAGATGAGCAATCATAGAAAAGATGGCACCATCCCAAGTCGTTCAGGTTCTTTGCATTCGCAATGGCAAGGCGGAACATCATCTGTAACAGAGCGAATTCGTGGATCACATCAACTTTATGAGAATTGGAAAACTCCAATCATGAAAAGAGATTCTTACAAATGTGTGCGTTGTAACAGAGGAACTCAACACAACATAAAACTTGCAATTCACCATTATGAAGAGCGTATGCATGAGATTATTAAAAAGTTTCTTCCAGAAGATCTTCATGAACTATCATGGGAAGAAGAAACTTCTGTTGTAGAAGCTGTTGAAAGATATCATTTGACAGA
>Ga0100403_1000262_pt1 | contig 49033 bp, 34 predicted proteins | sample CryGeymet201501t_FD_83663 | JGI IMG/M metagenome (GOLD analysis project Ga0100403, IMG submission 83663) | Groundwater microbial communities from Crystal Geyser aquifers in Utah, USA - Crystal Geyser metaG 2015-01t | ecosystem: Environmental > Aquatic > Deep subsurface > Groundwater | place...
CCATTTCAGGTGTCTTGCTGGGACTTCTTTTGTTTTGCCCCAAGGTTTGGGCTGCAGATGTTCAGGTTCTCGCAACCGTGGATCGAAATGAAGTGGGTGTGGGAGACAGTTTCACTTATAAGATCACAGTCACCTCCGATTCTTCTGTTGAAATCACCCCTCCGCGACTTGGTAATCTTCAAAATCTTGAGTTGATCAACACTTGGCCTCGATCGGCTGTTCAGAGCATTATGGCCGGTGGAAATTTTCAGGTGGTACACACCAAAGAGTTCAACTATATGTTGGCGGCCAAAGCAAAAGGTCAAGCCGTTCTTCCTGCAGCCAATGTGATTGTGGATGGACAGAGCTACAACACAGATCCCATCACCATCGAAGTGAGCGATGATCCTTCCAGCCAACAAAATCCAAAGGCTCAAAACAACCAGAACGATCCATTCAGTCAGATGGAGGAGCTCGAGCAACAAATGTTTAATCAGCTTCTTCAACGACGCTTTGGTGGAGCTCCTGGTAATCCAGCTCCTCAAATGGCCCCAATCAACCCTAAAGAAGCCTTTTTTCTTCGGGCAGAAACGGATCGCACAGAGGCCTATGTGGGAGAGCAGGTCACAGCCAACTGGTATCTTTACACCCGAGGAACAATCACTGACATCGACACTTTGAAATACCCAACACTAAAGGGATTCTGGAAGGAAGAGATTGAAATGGCCACCCGTTTGAACTTTGAGCAGGTGGTGATCAATGGAATTCCTTATCAAAGAGCTTTGCTCGTGTCGTATGCCCTTTTTCCTATTAAGTCAGGTGAAGCTAAGATTGACACTTACAAAGCGCGATGCACGGTCATCACTCCTGGAAACATGGGGTTCGGCCGGCCCTATCAATTTACGAAAGCCAGCCCTCCTATCGCTTTAAAGGTGATTGACGTTCCAAAGGAAAATCGGCCAGCGGATTTTACAGGGGCTGTGGGTTCATTCAAAGTTTCAGCCAGTTTAGATCGAGACGAAGTGCCCGCTCACCAGCCGATCACTTGGAAGATTCGCATCGCAGGTCGAGGAAATGCGAAGTTGATTGATCTTCCGGCGTTTGATCTGCCACCGGGCCTTGAGCTCTATGATCAAAAGTCAGATTCCAAATTCAGTAAGAATGGCACCAGTTACAAAGACTTTGAGATCTTGTTGATCCCGAGAGAGGAAGGGGAGGTGATCATTCCGTCCCTAAAGCTCAGCGTGTTTAATCCAGATAAAAAGGCTTTCGAGAGAGTCGAATCCAGCCCCCTTACACTTAAAGTGGGACCAGGAAAAAGAACGGATCAACCACTCGCTCAAAATTCTGGCGTGAATTCGGCCCAACCACCTCAAAAAGAGAAGGCCCAATGGCCCTTCTTTCAAAACCCAACTCCTTCGGAAGCCTCACAATCTATTTTGTCAGCTCCCATGTGGTGGTCGTTGTTTTCACTTTCTTTTTTGTCGGTGGTCGCTCACGGCGTCTTGGCTTTGGGACGCACGCGAAGAAAAGAAACGCTTCGTCAAATCCTGACCTTTAGAAAAAAGAAGTTAAAGAAGCTCATGGCGGAGAAGAAGTACAGAGACTTTGGAGTTGAAATGAGCAACTCCATTTATAAGATTCTCGGACTCGTTGTGGGGTCAGGTGGCGGTTCAGTGGAGCTCAACAGTTTGTTGAAAATTGGTCCGGCCAGCCTGCGAAGAGAGCATGGAGAGGCTCTGAGAGCTCTCATTGCTGAAGTGGAAAGTGTCGCTTTTGCTCCAGAAGAGATTGCCAAAACGAAGTTCACGTCAGAGAACCTGTCGAAGCTTCTGGAGAGCTTTGACAGCCTGATGGTTTCGGCCATTCAAAAAGTTGAGGAGGACGAGTGAGTCGTCGCTTAAAAGTGTTCATTTTTATTTTTGTTGGAATGGCGGCGAATTCGAGTTTTGCTGCGACTCCTCGGACGATTACGATTTCAACCGCCACCCAAATGAATGTGCTTGATTTGAGTCAAGGGGATGCCTTACCGGCGTCGGGAGTGCCTCGGCAGATGGCACTTGCAAAGAGAGCTTATCTCTCCTCCGATCGCGCGAACTGTTTGAAATGGCTGAAGTCCATCCCAAAAAATGCCCCTGCGGTTTCTCATTGGTCCAGTCTCATGGAGCTGGAGTGTGCCCTCATGGGTTCGAGTCCAGATCTCAAAGATCTCAACCGGATTTTGGGACGAATAAAGAAAAATTCCGAGTGGTTTCTGACCGGATCTTTCTCAGAAAGATTAAAGAGCGCGTTTGCGAAGGGTTTAGTGGTTCAGGCTCGTCTTCAGGCGAAGTCTCAAAGGCAAAAAGCTTGGGGAGTAATCAGCGAAGCTCTGACTTATCAACACTGGATGGAGCCAGAGCAAAGAGCAGATCTTTTTGCATTGGCTGGTGAAGTTTCGTTTGTAAACCAAGATTTGGTCGCTGCGAAAGACTTCTTTCAAAAGAGCTTGAGAATAAAGCCCTCCAAAGAATTGCAGAGCCGTATGGATTCGATCGTGGTTGCTTTGGAGCCAAAGTCAGAGGCCCCTCTGGTTTCTCTCGCTTTGGATTTTCAAAAAGGACCGATGGCCACCGAAGACGAGCAGAAAATCTACCATCGAATGAGCTCAGCGGTTGCCTCTAAAGATTACATCTCCGCCATTGGAGATGGAGTCAGTCTTTTGAATCAGTTTCCTGGTGGTTTTTATTCCAATTCGGTGGATGAGCAGATCTCCAGTTTGTTCATGGGGATGGCTTCTGGCGATAGAGAAAAGTGGGATCAATTAAAGCCCAGAGTGCTTCGAGGTTTGCGAAAAGCTAGTGGGGATCGGCTGCTCAGCTGGTCACAGTTGTCATTTCGTCGAGGGAAGTATCGAGCCGCCTATGAGCTGGCGGAAACCGCTGCGGAAAAGCTGGAGGGGCAAGAGTCCTCTGGGAGAGCCTATTCGGTGGCGGCTCAAGCGGCAAGAGCGTCGAGCGAATTGGATTTGGCTATTAAAAACTATCGAGTGATCATTGAGAAGTTCACTGGGGCCTCTTACTTTCACGAATCTCTTTTCTCTTTAGGTCTTATCTATTTTCGCAACGAGAAGTTTTCAGAAGCAGTGGCCAGTTTTGAAAAGCTGTTGTCTTCTCAAGGCAGTGAGAGTTTTGAATACCGAGCTCTCTATTGGACTTGGAGGTCCTTGCAGGAATTAAAAATGGAAAGAGCCAGTGGGATTCAGGATCTTCTCATTCAAAAATACCCAATGACTCTCTACGGAATTCAAGCCTTGGCGGAAAAGTCAGGCGGGACCATCGAGCTCGCTCCCTCGTCTCCAAAAGATAGAGTTGTAAAAATCAAATTGAGACTGTTTCCGGAGGAGCTTGCCACTTGGGAGCGCTTTCATCTTCTGCTCAAAGGGGGATGGCTCGACGAGGCTCAGGCAGAATTAGGGAGTCTTCCTCCACCTCAAACGGCAGAAGAGTTTTTGGTTTTTTCTAAGCTCTACGCCGATGCTCGAGGTTATGTGAAGTCCATTCAGATGATGAATGAAGCTTGGGATTTAGACCCTCGTTACGCCTACCAAAAAGAATTGCTGAAGTGGATTTTTCCTTTCAGCTACAGATCTCAGATTTCCTTGGTGGGAAAGCAGTTGGGATTGGAGCCCGTTTGGATCCAATCTTTGATTCGGCAGGAGAGCGCCTTCAATCCAAGAGCAGTGAGTCGATCGAACGCCCTAGGGCTCATGCAACTCTTGCCTGGAACAGCGCAAGAAGTTGCGACAACTATGAAAAAGGGGGAGTTAGCGATCCCAGAGGATTTGTTTAAACCAGATGAAAATGTCGCAATGGGTTCAAGATATCTGAAGAAAATGCTCAGTCGATACGAGGACAATTTGCCGTTCGCTTTAGCCGCGTACAACGCCGGTCCCACTCGACTCACCAGGTGGTTGAATGGGGCTCAGGTCACATTGACAGAAGATCAGCTCTGGGTGGATGAGCTCCCTTGGTCGGAGACTAGTTTTTATGTCAAAGCCATATTGAGAAACATTTTGATCTATCAACTTCTCGACCAAGGTCGATTGAAACTGACCTCGCCCATTTGGAAGATTTCTGACAAAGGGCCCTGAAAAGGTTGCGATGAGTTTGTCCCTCAAGTTAAACTAAAGATTCAGGGCCAAGCTGAACCAAGGAGGTTTCATGACCCAAAAGCGAAGCATCGTGCTTGCTCTTTTTGCCACACTCTTTTTGGGAGCCTGTGCGCTTAAACCTCGAGTGGAATTAGAAGATCATCCGAGGATCACTCGGGCGGAGTCTAACCCGGAGATCTCCGAATCTCTTTTGCCTAAGGCTCAAATCTCTGAGACAGAGAGCTCCTCAGAGATTGTCGAAGAGAATGTCGTGCGCCCTTATAAAAGTTCCTATGGTGAGGTGGCCCTCGACCAAAACAAGCATGTGGATATGTGGCTGAGGTATTTTACTGGCAAAGGTCGCAAGCATATGGTGCGCTACCTGGGAAGATCCTCAAGATATCTTCCAATGATGAAGAACACTCTTCGTGAGAATGGCCTTCCAGAAGACCTTGTTTATATCGCTTTGATTGAATCTGGGTTTAGTCCAGTGGCTCACTCCCACGCAAATGCTGTTGGCTACTGGCAGTTTATTCGTGGAACGGGAAAGCGTTATGGCTTGAGAATCGATGGCTTGATTGACGAAAGAAGAGATCCCGTGCTTTCAACAAAAGCAGCGGCAGAGTACTTTAAAACCCTTTATGGAATGTTTGGCGACTGGCATTTGGCCATGGCGGGTTACAACACAGGTGAGAACCGGGTGATGCGGGCCGTTCGCAGGTATTACACTCGGGATTTTTGGAAGCTCCATCAGCAAAGACGATCTTTTCCACGGGAAACGAAAAACTATGTTCCCAAGTACATAGCGGCCACAATGATTGCTAAGAACCCCAAAAAGTATGGCTTTGATGATATCGAGTATCAGGATCCTCTTTCTTACGACACCGTATCATTAAAGCATCCGATCAGCCTGAGTCGTTTGTCCCAAAATTTGCGAGTTGAAGTGGATGAAATGAGACTGTTGAATCCCAAATTTCGAGGCGATTATGTGCCCATCTCTCGCGGCAAAGAAACAATCATTCGCATTCCCGTGGGCCGAGCCAATGATGCTCTCGCAGCCGTTCCACTCAGTGTTTCATCGGCTCCCGAGCGCGTGGTTTCTAATGAATACTTCTATTACCGAATTCGTCGAGGCGACAACCTTAGCCAAATTGCGAGACGTTATAAGACGACAGTTTCAAAGCTTCGAAGATTGAATCGACTTTCCAACCGTTCGATTTTGCGCATTGGAAAAAGGTTGAAAGTGCCTGACCCAGGTGGTGCAGCTCTTTACGCGAATGGGAGAGGTGGTCAGATAGGGTCCAAGATCAGTCGAGTCGGATCTTCTTCCCGACCTGTGGCCAGTGTGCACGTGGTTCGTCGAGGTGAGAACTTGAGCACCATTGCTCGTCGCTATGGAACTTCGGTTTCAAGTTTGCTGAGGCTCAACAATTTGTCACACCGATCGGTGATTCGTGTGGGTCAAAAAATTCGAGTGAGAAGCACGTCCGGTTCAGCGAACTCCAAGGGGCGCGGCTATCACGTGGTCCGGCAAGGAGAGAATTTAACGACGATTGCTGCGAGCTACGGAGTTTCCGTTTCGAATTTAAAACAGTGGAATCGGCTCGGACGCTCATTGATATATGCAGGTCAAAAGTTAGTTCTTAAAAACAACTCACCAAGAAGAGCCAGTTACCATATCGTTCGAAGGGGAGACAACCTCACTGAAATCGCAGCAAAGCATAGAGTTTCTGTTTCCAATTTGAAAAGATGGAACAATTTGAACCGCTCAGTGATCTATGTTGGTCAAAAGTTAAAGTTAAACCCAAGTCGCTCGATAACCTCTGCAAGTCGGTCGAACAACTACCACCGAGTTCGACGTGGTGAAACCCTTATCGGTATCGCAAACCGATACTCCGTCTCTCTTTCTGATTTGGCTTCCGCCAACGACATCTCCACCCGCCGCCAAATTCGAGCCGGCCGCAAGCTCATTATTCCCAACTAGTTTTTAGTTGGTGCTTATATCATTCCGGCGACCCACTTGGGCGCGCTAATGATCCAGGCACCACTGATTCCATGGAAGAGATACAATCTGGCCAAGCGTCCGGGCGCTAAAGATAAATCTATGTCCTGCTCTTCATCGTTGTATATAATAACCGCAGATGAAACTTATCTTTATTTCTTTCTTAATTTTTAATCCCTCGAATTCTTTTTCAGAGCCCAAAAGGGACTGTTCTTTAAAGGCCTTGACGAACAATTGCAAGGAATTCCCAGAGCGAGGTGTCGATCCATGGAATTTGCAGGTCGAAAATGCCGGTCTAGTAGGGTCCCCGAAACAGGTCGAACGTTTGGCCAAGCTCAATACCTTAGTTGTAAGGTCTCAAGTAAGACTTCTGGATAAACTTAAATATGGAAGCTCCGAGTTTAAGCTCCAGTTCACTAGTTCACGAAACCTCTTTTTAGTGTCAATGATTTTCCCCGAGAAGAGTTCAAGAGAAGAGTCAGCGAAAGCCTCCGCGGAGGGTCCTTCTTATGAAGGAGTGCCACCGCTTAAACTTTTTTGGCCTCCTGGGGATAATAATGGGACTGTTCGGGAGGTTTCAAGTAAGGAATTTAAAGAAGGCTACTGGAATAAAATTTCAAAAGAGGAACAAGATCTAATATTAACGGAGGTCAGAGGTTATGCAAAGGCCAATTCAGATTACGGAGAATTTCTGAGAGCAGAAGAGACACGTGCTTTGAAGACCGGTGCTTCTGATTTGGAGAAGCTAAAGGAAGAGCAGCAGATTCGTGCAAAGCAACTCTTTGAAAAAGCGAAAGATTATTTGATTGAGGAGATCAAAGCTCGCCCTCTTGAAGGAGTCCCTGCTGACCGCGATGTCTTGATTCGAAAATTGAATGCGACGAAGTTTATGGGGATATCTGATTCACATCCTGACTGCCAACAATCTCAATCAAATGCTTTTTACAATAATCCGCTTAGGAACATCACCGTTTGTCCAGGGCTGTCGAGTCTTTCTGATCTCGCGCTGATAAATGTAATTGGCCATGAGCTTGGTCACAGCATTGACCCATGTAATTCTCAAACTCCAATCTATAAATTGAATCAATCTGGAGAAGAGATCATTCAATATTGGATGAAAAACTCAAGAAAAGTTTCGGAGCCTGAAAAGAGGTTTGTCAGATTTATGGGTACGAGCACAACCTTTTCGGGGATCAATACGTTATTTTCAGAAAAGGAGATCGAAGAACTCGAGTCGCGTGGGATTATTGCAAGCGAAAATGTCCATGTCTCGGGACCTTTTCCTTTTGAATCAACAATGAGTTGTTTAGAAGAAGGCTATCAGTATTTCCCAGGGACAAAACCAAGTGAAGCGGCGAATCGTCAGAGACTGTCCAGGGCGTATAAGGAAGAGGGTTGGAAACTTCCAAAATTAGATGATAAATTTAGGGCCTGCGCGTCGGATAGTGAATCTGGGGAGGTCTTTTCTGATGTCATGGGGTCAAAGGTTGCGGCAAGGTATGCCGCTGAAATGGGATTAAATTCTTTTTCAGATTTGAAGGATTTGACTCAATTTTATTCGGGAACTGCTTGCGGAGGGGCTCTTAGTGAGACTGCTTATGATGTACACCACTATGGTACGGAGAGGGTCAAGATGATAACGGCGGATCCAATGATCAGATCCCTGTTTGGTTGCAAGAAAGATCCTTCAACTCATCCTGAATGCTTTGAGAAATTCGGGCATCTTGTTCCTCCAAAGAGTTCAACACCGGGTGCGTCTCAGCCAACCGGCAAGTCAGGAGAGGGGGTTCAATGATTCAGGCAATATTTACTGTAGTCTCACTGACCCTAGCACTCCCAAGTTATGCTAAAGAGATAAGTTCTAAAAAATATATCAGTGTAAAGTATGGATACAAACAATTGGATGAGCTCTATTTTGTGAGAAGTTCTAAGAGAGTCTCTATTGTCGAGTTTGTGGACCGGGACCGAATGAAGCCGACAAGAAAGTTAAAGAGAGCCTTTCCTGCGGAGATTGTTGATCAAAGAAAGCAGACCCTTATTCAAATTCTCAGTCGATTAGGCTCGAAAATTGAATCACCTTTCGACTTGGTCTGCACCTCAAAATTTATAGTTGGCTACGGTTCTTCTTATCGAAATATTAGAGAGCAGAGCTATTGCCTCGATAGGCTATCAGAAAATGAAAATCGTCAAATTTCAGATTGGATTCAATCTCTGACTAGGTACTTTCAAGATTCAGAGATTTTATAATTGGCCCGGTCCAACGAATCACGGGAAATCAGTAGGCTTTGCTCAAGAGCTAAGCTGACTTTCACAAGATCGGGGCCGCTCTATTTTAAAACCATTCGATAGAAGGAGATAAAACAGGTCGTCAGGGGAAAGGCCAACAGGGTTTGTCGCATCCAGGTCAAGGCTTTTCCAAATGGCTCCACTGAAACTGGAGGGTAAAGGTGAAAGTCCCAGAAGTTGGCCCACCAGTTTCGAGCAGTAGGTTGTTTCTGGATCGAACCATCGAAATTTAAAGTCAAAAGGCTTTCCCAGCTCATGAAAGATTTTTTCTCTATCTATTTCACGCCAAAGGGCACTTGCCAGCATAGACTTTGGCTCACCTATCTTTCTGAGATCTTCCACGACTTGCACCCCATAATAGGGATGAGTGTGAATCCAACTTCCATCTTTAAGTTGAAGTGCGACATGAAAAAACTGACCACCAGGCTCGAGCTCAACCCGCACGCCCGTTGGATCTTTCATTTCAAAAAACGCCACGCGCACTTGAGCAAAGCTGGCCGAGCTCATGCAGATAGAACTCATTAGGAGGCTTAAAAAAAATAGCTTTTTCATACTTCTCCAAAAAGATAGAGTGCTGTCTGTAGGGCCTTTTCAATATGAGAGAATTTTCTGAATATTGAAAGCAAAGGTTCTAAAGATTCGCGCTAAACTATTTAGTTCTAAACGATTATTCAAGAGGGAGATTTCTCAGATTGAAAATTCTTCAGTTCCTTTCTCAGAGCCCAGACTTTCAGTTGGATTCGAAGTCCAAGCAACTTAAAAACCAGCTTCAATTGAGACTCAATGAGCATGATCTGACTCGCACACAAGCTCTTTTTCTGGTGGCGCTTTACTTTGAAGAGGGCCATCAAGTTTCTTTTGATCAGCTCTCTCAGACTTTTGAAATCTCAAAAGGCGGTCTCAGTCAGAACCTTTCTCTTCTTGAAAATAAAAAGCTCATTCGGCGTTCCGCTCAAAAAGGAGATCGAAGAGCCAATGACGTGACTTTGAGAGATGAGGCAAAAGATCTCTGTATCAAGCTCATTGGAATATTCGATCAGCATCAGAGGGAAGTGGAAAGCCGGGTCGAAGATTCGGAACTCAAGGATTTTTTCTCCACTTTAGAAAAGCTTTAAATTTTTTTCGATGAATAATCCCAATTCTGAAGAATAATTTTCTATTTCGAAAATCAAGGGCTCAAAGGTGCCTACTACTTTTATGCGACTCAGGGGGTCGCATAAAAGTAGTAGGCACCAAAAAAAAGACCAGGCGGGGTCAGTGCCTGGTCTTTACGAGTGATGTTTCCTCTTTGATGCCGTTTCTATTTCCTTGGCAACCCGGCCGACCTAATAACCTCCCAATAAAGTTGGTCCCGTTGGCTTTGCGTCCCCTTGTCTCCAAGGGTTTGCCTTTTTCAAAGAAAAACACACTCTAATCGAACTCTCGCCTAAAGCGAGTGGTAGAGAGATGCGGTCTTACTTCTTGATTCAACCCACCTACTTCGGTGGAGGATCAAGTTGCCTATCCTTTGGCACTTCGAACATTGGGTCCCCCTTTCGAGCTATCAAGTTCTGGATACAGAATATCGCAGCGCATAAAATAGTCCAAGATTTTTTGGAACCCTGAGTCACATTGAGATGAGGCGGAGTGAATTTTTGGATTCATTTGAGACCGGTTGAAGCGAGCTCAAAAGTCTTCGAGTTTGGGCAAATTTCTTTAGAAGAGGGATGTCACCAAATGAGTCATTTCCCAAATGGTGCCTACTACTTTTATGCGACTCAAAGAGTCGCATAAAAGTAGTAGGCACCATTTTTGTTAGGCACCATTTTTGGGAGATTAGAGTTCGAGGCGGGTTTTGATTTCTTGAGCCATCTCGTTAAAGGGGGAGTTGGCTCCGTCTTGAGACTCCACATAAGGGATTCCGGCTTCGGAAGACAAACCGACGGCGGGATCGAAGGGAATCTCTGCGATTTTTTTTATTCTTTTAAGATCCAAGTAAGAGTTGAGCTCTCCTCGCGGGAACAGCTGAATTTTTTCGCCGTCTTTTTCTAAGTAGGCCATGTTTTCAACGGCTCCAAGTACGGGAACGTTGATTCGATCAAACATATCAAAGGCTTTCTTTGCATCTGCCAGAGCCAAGTTTTGTGGAGTGCAGACCACAACGGCTCCTGCAACCGGGACTTTTTGTGCCATGGTCAGAGGCACGTCTCCAGTGCCAGGGGGAAGATCCACCACCAACACATCCAACTCACCCCAATCAGTGTCTCTAAAGAACTGATCCATGGCTTTAAAAAGCATAGGACCTCTCCAAACCACGGCTTGGTTTTCGTCCACCACAAAGCCAATGCTCATCAAAGAAACACCTAGACGTTTCACCGGAAGCATTTTTCCAGCTTCGGAAATTTCCACTTTTTGATTGAGAGCTCCCATGAGTCTGGGAAGACTTGGGCCGTAGACGTCGGCATCGAGAAGTCCCACCTTAAGTCCAAGACGTTTGAGGGAAAGGCCCAAATTGACAGCGATGGTGCTTTTTCCAACGCCGCCCTTGCCCGAGCCAACGGCTATGATTTTTTTAACACCTGGGATTGGGGCTTGCTGAAGAAATGGATTATTCATAGTCAAAGGAGCTATCACACCCCAGAGGTCCGGGCTAGGTTGATCCATGACGAGGGGCACTAGATAATGGGGTTTATGCCTTTTGAGTTGAACCTAACTTCTTTTTTATGGGCCCAAGGAGCTTTGATCCTCTTCGGGCTGGCCTTTTTGCTTTGGAAGCCAAAAAGAAGACGGGGTCTTCTGCTCAAGTTTGATACCTCCCAAAAAGGCTCTCAAAACAAGCCCCAACTCAAAAAAAACTCGGAGCCGGAGGGAAGTCTTCTGCCCTTTGAGCCTCGCCCGCCCAAAGAGCGAAATCTTCAAGTCCATTTCAATTACAACGGTCACACCTTTGAAGCCTATGAGACGCTCGGGATCCCCCCAGGGGCCTCGATCAAGACAGTGGCTGAGGCCTTTGAAGAGCAGCAAAAGCGGATGGATCCCCAGTCAAGAGCTTTTCTTGAAGCTGCTTATCAAGCGTTAAATTCCACTCTTAAATCTTCGAAAAATTGACTTCAATCGTAGGGTTAGATACCTGATGAGTGCACCCCTTTTCCACCGAGGTTGTTCATGTCTCATCAGCCCCTTAAAGATCTTGCGACACTTGTTTCTTTGGCCAAAAGAAGAGGCTTTGTTTTTCAAAGTAGCGAAATCTACGGCGGCCTCAACTCCTGCTGGGATTACGGTCCACTTGGGGCTCAGTTTAAACTCAATCTAAAACTTTCTTGGTGGAGAGAAATGACCCGCAGGCAAGACATTGTCGGTTTGGATGCCTCGATTCTCATGCACCCAACCGTTTGGAAAGCCAGTGGTCATGTGGACGGATTTTCGGACCCACTTGTCGATTGCAAGTCTTGCAAAAATCGCTTTCGTGAAGATCACGCGGTCAAAAAAGAGGGCAAAACTCAATGCCCAAGGTGCGGTGGCGTGGACACGACAGAAGCCCGTGATTTTAACTTGATGTTCAAAACTCACATGGGTCCGGTGGCCGAGGCTGGCAACGAAGTTTTTCTGCGGCCAGAAACCGCTCAAGGAATTTTTGTTAACTTTGAAAACGTTGCGAGCTCAATGAGAAAAAAGATTCCTTTCGGAATCGCGCAAATCGGAAAGTCGTTCCGAAATGAAATCACTCCAGGAAATTTTATTTTTAGAACCCGTGAATTTGAGCAAATGGAGATGCAATTCTTTGTCAAGCCAGGCACGGATGAGGAGTGGTTCAACACTTGGAAAGAGATCCGCACCAACTACTATAAAAAAATCGGACTCAACCCTGAAAAACTTCGCTTTCATGAACACGTCGGCAGCGAGCTCGCTCATTATGCGAAAGCGGCCTTTGATGTGGAGTATGAATTTCCATTTGGTTGGAGTGAGCTTGAAGGAATTCACAATCGCAGCGACTTTGATCTCAGCCAGCATCAAAAGTTCTCTGGCAAAAAGCTAGAGTATTTTGACGAGGCCTCTAAAGAGAAGTTTCTTCCTTACGTGATTGAAACCGCTGTGGGCTGTGATCGCTTGGCCTTAGCCTTGCTTTGCGATGCCTACCGCGAAGAAGGCGAAGATAAAGACAAGCGCGTGGTGCTTGGTCTGAAGCCAGCCCTTGCCCCGATCAAAGTGGCGTTTTTACCACTCTCTAAGAAAGACGAACTTCAATCTTTGAGCAAAAAAGTCTACGACGACTTCGCTCTAGACATGGACGTGGATTACGACGAGTCCGGATCCATTGGAAAGCGCTATCGAAGGCAAGATGAAGTGGGAACTCCGCTTTGTGTCACCATCGACTTCGACACCTTGGAAGACCAAAAGGTCACCGTCAGACATCGAGATCAAATGACTCAAGACCGCGTTTCATTAGATCAACTTAGAACTTATATCGATAACAAACTCAGGGAGTTTTAAATCATGGAGCAAACAATGACTTCAGGTTCGCAAGCTAAGAAATACACTTTGCCAAAACAGTCTGTTTACTTTTTTTCGAAAGACAAAACAGATGGCAACGCCTCAATGAAAAACATTTTAGGAGGAAAAGGTGCAAACCTTGCGGAGATGACTTCTCTTGGTCTTCCTGTGCCTCCGGGATTCACTATTTCCACAGAAGTTTGTCAGGCTTTTTATGACAATGGGGAAGCTCTTCCTGCGGAAGTGAAGGCGGACGTCTTAAAAAGCCTTTCTCAAGTGGAAAGTCTTTTGGGAAAAAAGTTTGGAGATCACTCGAATCCATTGCTTGTCAGTGTTCGAAGTGGAGCTCGAGCCAGTATGCCTGGGATGATGGACACGATCTTAAACCTTGGTTTGAACGACCATACTGTTGAGGGCCTTGCCAAAGCTTCTGGCAACCCGCGCTTTGCTTGGGATTCGTATCGAAGATTTTTAACCATGTATTCAAACGTGGTGATGGGAATGAACACTTCGCTTTTAGAAGTGGTTTTGGAAGACCTCAAAGATGAAAAATCTTATAAGACGGATCAAGAGCTTCAAATCGATGACTTAAAAAAGTTGGTTGATCAGTACAAGAGACAGATTCTTCAAAACACGGGAAAAACTTTTCCTTTAGATCCGATGGATCAACTTTGGGGAGCGATCACCGCGGTCTTTCAAAGCTGGAACTCAGCTCGAGCCAAGACCTATCGCAACCTCCACGGATATCCATCTCACTGGGGAACCGCCGTCAATGTGCAGAGTATGGTGTTCGGAAACATGGGAGACTCCTGTGCGACGGGAGTGGCCTTCACAAGAAACCCCTCAACAGGGGAAAAGCTCTTTTACGGGGAGTATTTGATCAACGCTCAGGGCGAAGATGTTGTGGCTGGGATTCGAACTCCAAACCCAATCACAAAAGAGGCGGCGAAGGGAACAGATTTGGTTTCGCTTGAAGAGGCTATGCCTCAAGCTTTCAAAGATCTCGAAGAGGTTTACCTCAAGTTAGAGGGTCACTACCGAGACATGCAAGACATCGAGTTTACGATTGAAGACAATAAATTGTGGATGCTTCAAACTCGAAATGGAAAGAGAACAGCGAAAGCCGCTTTGAGAATCGCTTGCGAGATGATGGATGAAAAGATGATCACAGAAGAAGAGGCTCTTTTAAGAATCTCGCCTTCAAGCTTGGATCAACTCCTACATCCGACGTTAGACAGCAACGCTGAAAAAACTCTTTTGGCAAAAGGCCTTCCAGCCTCTCCAGGCGGAGCCTCTGGGTTTGTCGTGTTCTCTTCAGAAGATGCGGTGAAGTGGGCCGAAGAAGGTAAAAAAGTGATTCTCGCTCGCGTGGAGACTTCACCAGAAGATATTGAGGGAATGGTGAGGTCTGTAGGCATTCTAACTACGCGAGGTGGAATGACCTCCCATGCGGCCGTCGTTGCAAGGGGAATGGGCAAATGCTGTGTCGCCGGATGTGGAGATGCTGACATTAGCGAGGCGAAGAAGGAATTAAGAATCAAAGGTTACGTGATTCGCGAGGGCGAAATGATCACCCTCGATGGTTCGACCGGAGAGATCTTCCTGGGTGAGGTGAAGACCATTGAGCCGAAGATGGATGACTACTTTAAGCGAATCATGAAGCTTGCAGACACAAAGCGCACGCTCAAAGTGAGAGCCAACTCAGACACGCCTCATGATTCCGAAGTAGCGAGAAGTTTTGGAGCCGAAGGCATCGGTCTTTGCCGAACTGAGCATATGTTTTTTGGAGTGGACCGAATCGATGTGGTTCGAAAGATGATCATGGCGGACACCAAAGAAGAGCGAGAGCTGGCTCTGGAGCAACTTCTCCCCATGCAGAGAGAGGATTTCGTAGGCATCTTTAAGGCGATGAAGGGCTTACCCGTAACCATTCGACTTTTGGATCCCCCTCTTCATGAGTTTCTTCCTCACACAGATCAAGATGTGAAGGACCTCGCTTTAAGAATGAATGTCTCTGAAGAAAAGCTTTCTAATAAAGTCAAAGCCCTTAAAGAATTCAACCCAATGCTTGGACATCGAGGCTGTCGATTAGCGATCACCTATCCTGAAATTTACCGCATGCAAGCCAAAGCGGTGGCCTTGGCGGCCTGTGACTGCATTGAGCAAGGAATTGAGATCGAGCCTGAAATCATGATCCCACTGGTTGGCATGGAGGGAGAATTAAAAACTCTCAGAGCGCTTGTCGAAGAAGAGGTGCAAGTGGTGCAGCAGTCTCGAAAAAAGGAATTTCCTTATTTGATCGGAACAATGATTGAGCTTCCACGGGCCGCACTGACAGCCGATGAAATTGCTAAACATGCTCAATTTTTTAGCTTTGGAACCAATGACCTGACTCAGACGACTTTAGGCCTTTCCAGAGACGATTCTGGACGATTTTTAGCCACTTATGTGAGCGAAGGTCTTCTTGAAGCGGACCCCTTTGCCACGATTGATCAAAAAGGTGTTGGCAAACTGGTGGAAATGGCGGTTGAATTAGGACGAAAGGCTCGTCCAGGCATGAAAATGGGGGTCTGCGGGGAGCACGGGGGAGATCCAAACAGCGTTGAGTTTTTCCACGGTGTTGGACTCGATTATGTGAGTTGTTCACCCTTCCGTGTCCCTATTGCACGACTGGCCAGTGCGCAAGCTGCGATCAAGTCGAAAATTTCATAAGAGGGAAGGCATACATTGAGAATTAAGAAGCTCGAACTGGTTGGATTTAAGTCGTTTAAAGATCGAACAGTGATTCATTTCGACCAGGGAATTACAGGAATTGTCGGACCAAACGGTTGCGGAAAATCAAACATCGTGGACGCTTTGGTCTGGGTGATGGGAGAGATGTCTGCGAAGCATCTTCGTGGATCTTCCATGTCCGACGTGATCTTTGCGGGTGCAGATGGCTATGCCCCACTTGGAATGGCTGAAGTTTCTTTGACCCTGGAAAACGATGGCGGGCCCTTTCCTGTAAAGTACTCAAAACTTTCCGAAGTGATGGTGACCCGAAGACTTCACAAGTCGGGGGAGTCCGAGTACCTCATCAATAAAGAGCCTTCTCGACTCAAAGACATCCAAGAAATTTTTATGGACACCGGGGCCGGATCGAAAGGATTTTCGATCATCGAGCAGGGAGCCATTGGTAAAATCATTACGGCCAAGCCCGAAGACCGAAGAACTTTAATCGAAGAGGCGGCCGGGATCACAAAGTTTAAAGTTCGAAAAAGAGAGTCTCAGCGAAAGCTTGTCAGCACGGACCAAAACTTAGTTCGACTCCAAGATATTTTGTCAGAGCAAAAGCGTCAGCTTGGAAGCCTTGAAAGACAAGCCCAGCGAGCGGAGCGCTACAGAAACATCAAAAGAGACCTTCAAGAAAAAGACATGATCGTGTCTTCGAAAAATTACATGAAGATGCACGTGGAGTCTGAAGAACTCAGCCTAGAGCTTGAGCGCATTCGTGAGTCCGAGGGGCAATTCGGATCTCAGTTGTCACAAAGAGAGACTTTGGTGGAAGAGCTTCGCCTCAAGTTGACTGAGCTTGAAAAGGACACCGAGTTGGCTCAGACCGAGCAGGGTGAAGCGCAAGAGAAGGTTCAGAAATTAGAATACGACATTCGAGAGCTTCAGTTTGAAATGGAACAGGCTAGGCGAAACCGAGAAATGACCGGCTCCATTTTAGAGCAGTCTCAAGCCCGAAAACAGATTCTCGAAAAAGAAATCGCTGAGCTCAATGAAGCTCTTGCGGCGGCACGAACAGACGCTGAAAGACTTGGATCAGATTACAAGCAAAATGCTTCGGAGTTTGAAACCATCCAAGCTCGAATTCAAGCCGTGGATGAGGAACTGATCGAGAAGAGACGTGAAATGTTCACCGTCTCTCAGAGCGAAACTCATCTTGAAGCTCGACTTCACAATTTGAATGATAAATTGAGTGAGCAGAGCGAAAGATTGGATCAGTTGCGAGAGATTGGCCTCGAATTGAGTGAGCAAAAGCAAGAGCTGGAAGAGCGTCGAAATCAGCTCTATAAGGATCTTGAAAAAGAGCGCCAAATGCAGCTCGATATCATGAAGGATGTTGAGAACTTTCAAGAGAATGTGGATCTTTTGAAGGTGCAGCGAGATGAGAAATTAGAAGAGGTCTCCTCTTTTAAAGACAGTCTCAATGAAGTGGTCAGTCGGCTTTATGGTTTAGAGGATCTGCAATCCAACTTTGAAGGTTTTGAAGAGGGTGTGAAGCAGGTCATGCTTTGGCAGAGAAGTCATGCGGACCATCCTTCAGAGGCTCTCTCCATGAGGCCCGTTGCAGAGCTTGTTGAGGTTCCAGAAAAATATGAATTGGCAATGGAGGCCGCCTTAGGGCAAAAGCTTCAGCTTCTTGTGTCGGACTCTTCAGACACGGCTCTAGGGGCTGTGGACTTTTTAAAGCAAGGTCAGCACGGCAGGTCCAGTTTCGTTGCGGGTGATTGGTCCGGAATGCAGACTGTTGAATCGGTTCAGTGGGAGCAGGTCCCCGGTGTGATCACGCCATTGATTGATGTGGTTAAGATTCCAGAGAACCAACAAAAAGTGGTTGCGCAATTTTTTGAAGACGTGGTGATCGTCGACTCAATAAGAAATGCTTTAAGTCTTCGCGCTCAGTATCCCCACCGCACTTTTGTGACGATGGATGGCGATTGTCTCTCGAGCGATGGCGTGTTGACCGGCGGATCCTCCGAAGGAGCGGAATCTGGACTTCTTAAGCGCCGAAGAGAAATCAAAGAGCTTTCACAGAAGCGAGAGGAAATGTCAGGAAAACTTTCCCTTGCTCAGCTTTCTTTGAAGAAATTAGAAGATCGATTGACTCAAGTCTCTGCAGAGCTTGAAGCCTCAAAGAAGCGGCAAGTTGAAAAAGAAGTCTTCGTCGCAGAACTTAAGAAAGATTATGAGCGCTCTGAAATAGAATTGAAAAACTCGACCACAGCTGTGGAGAGACATCAGGGTGAATTGAGTAAAGATGAGTCTTCGCTCGCAAAGCTTCAGGATGAGATTTCTGAGTTGGATGAGCGCTTGGTCGAAATGCGAGAAAATCGACTGACTCTTGAAAGCACTGTGGCTCAATTGGACCAAGAGTTTCAAAGCAGTAAGGCCGGAGTTTCAGACCTCCAAAAGAAAGTCACCGACCTTCAAATGCAGTTCACTTCAAAATCAAAAGAAGTGGAGAATTTAGAGTCTCGATCCGAAATGGTGAATCGATCTTTAAACGAAGTGGGCGAGCAGGTTTCAAAAATGTCTCAGGAGTCTCAAGCCAGCACAGAAACTTTGAGCACTCATCAGGTTTTGATTGAACAGCAAAAACGCGATCTGGAGATGGCGATTCAGTCTTTGACAGAGCTAAAAAAGTCCGTCTCCGAGAAGCGAGACCATTTCGAGAAAGTGGCTGCGGAGCTCAGAAAAGCTGAAAGCGAAGTGAACGAGCAGAATCGCGAGCGCTCGCAGAATCAGACAAAAATGAATGAGGTTCAGCTCCGTCTTGAGCAGCTCAGAATGAAAGAGCAATACATCGTGGATCAGATCCATGAGAGATATATGCTCGTTCTTCCCGATGTGGCGGCTCAATATGTGGAACGAGAAGTGGACTTGGCAGAGCTCGAAAAAGAAGTGACCGATCTGAAGTCGAAGCTCTCTAAAATTGGAGAGGTGAACCTGTCTTCAATTGAAGAGTATGAAGATCTTCAAGAGCGTCATCAGTTTTTGGATCAGCAGTATAAGGATTTGATTGAAAGTAAAGATCAACTTCGTCGCGTGATTGATCGAATCAATCGCATTTGCACTCGTCGATTTAAAGAGACTTTTGAATTGGTGAATGAGCGCTTTGTAAAGGTTTTCCCTGTTCTTTTTGGAGGTGGGGAAGCCCGATTGATTTTGGTTGAAGACCCAGAGAACGGAGAGATGGGAATTGATATCGTCTCTAAACCTCCTGGAAAGAAGATGCAGAACGTGAGTCTTCTCTCCGGTGGAGAAAAGGCTTTGACTGCGGTTTCTCTCATTTTCTCGATCTTCCTTGTGAAGCCGTCTCCCTTCTGTCTTCTGGATGAGGTGGATGCGCCACTGGATGACGCTAACGTTTTTAGATTCAACGACTTGGTTAAAGAAATGGCTAAGCGAAGTCAGATTATTATCGTCACTCACAACAAGCACACCATGAAGGTGAACAATGTGCTTTACGGTGTGACCATGGAGGAAAAAGGTGTTTCCAAAATGGTTTCCGTGAGCTTGGATCAAGCTCAAAAGGTTGTATAAAATTTGGGCGGACTAGAAATTGAAATCCTCATATTGATCGGCGGTGGGGCGCTTGGTTTAGGCACCCTTATCTCCGCTGCTTATTATTTTGCACGTTTTGGACTGAAAGATCTTGAAGAGCCAACTCCAGAAGAGCAGGCCCGACTGGATGAGTTGGCGCGCCAACGGTCCACTGAAGGTGTGGCGACTCCCAAAGTGGATGCGAAAAGGGAGATGGATTCGACGGAGTCTTCTCGGGCCCCAGTCTCCAAAGAAGAGAAAATCCCTTCTGCGGCTCCAGAGCCAAAATCCTACGATCAGGCCTTAAGCAAAACACGCAGCCAATTTTTTGGACGTGTGGAAAGGCTGTTTTCCTCAGACAAAGTTCTTAAGGCCGAAGAGGTGAAAGAGGGTTTGGAAGAGATTCTTTACACCAGTGATCTAGGTCCAAAAACCGTCTCTTCACTTCTAGAGAAGTTAGAGAACTCTCTTTCGTTAAAGGACTTGGCTCAGTTTGATCGGGTGAAGTTAGAGATTCATAATTTGCTCTTAAGCGAATTAAAAAAATCCAACGAGAACACCCATTCGCCGTTTGAGTCTTTAAAGCCTGGAGGTGGACTTCAGGTTTGGATGATTGTGGGTGTGAACGGTGTGGGAAAGACCACCACGATTGGAAAGTTGGCCCATCATGCGGCCTCTCATGGTTTAAAAGTTTTGGTCGCTGCTGGAGACACCTTTCGAGCCGCAGCTCAAAATCAGTTGAAGGTTTGGGCGGATCGAGCTCAAGTTGAGATCTTTTCTCCTCCCGGGGTGACCGACCCCGCAGCGGTGGCTTTTGATGCGGTTCAAACGGCAAAGGCTAGAGGCTTTGATTTGGTTTTGATCGACACCGCTGGAAGACTTCACACCCAAGCAAACTTGATGGAAGAGCTTAAAAAGGTGAAGCGAGTGATTTTTAAGGTCCTTCCGGAAGGCCCGTCAGAGACCCTCATTGTTTTAGATGGCAACTCAGGACAGAACGCCCTCATTCAAGCAAAACAGTTCAATGAAGCGGTCTCGCTGACGGGAGCTGTCGTCACCAAAATGGATGGCACCTCTAAGGGAGGGGTCATCGTTGGACTTTCTTCAGAGCTGGGCCTCCCCACCCGCATGATCGGAATCGGCGAGTCCATGGAAGACCTCCGTCCCTTCAACTCCCAAGAATTCGTCACCGCCATCTGGCCCTAACCCAAAGGAAGGTGCCTACTACTTTTTTGTGGCTCTTTGAGTCGCAAAAAAGTAGTAGGCACCTTATGGTTGGTAGGCACCTTATGGTTGTGCGGGTGCGTTAGAATGGGACGTCGAGGTTTTTGCGGGCGGGGTGGTTTTAGCTTTTATAGATTGAAATCCGGGGCCTATGACATTTCTGTGACAAAGGCTGAGGCGTTCTCTGTTAGTTTTCATTTATGCACAGCCAGTTCATGATTCTTCATCGAAAAAAGCCCATGGTCTTCTCTCCGGAGGAGTTGGGCGAGGGCTGGAGTGTTTGGGCGACCTGTTTGAGAAGTATCGCTCTGTCCTTTGCCTCAGAATCCAGTTTCTCTGGCCATGCTCCAGAACGAACGGAGATCTACAAAGGTGAAGAGGCCTACCAATTTTTATTAGAAATCATCTGTGGACTTCATTCGCCCATTCTCGGTGAGACAGAAGTTTTTGGACAATTTAAAAACTTTGCTGAATCTTGGATGAAGAATGAGCCCCTCAGCCGGAACATGGTTCAGTCGCTTTTTTCAGATGCAAAGAAGGTGAGAAAGAATCACTTAAGTGGTTTGGGCAGTCAGTCCTACGGAAGTTGGGTGAGGAGAAGGCTCGAAAAGACTTCCCCCGTTCACATCCTTGGGTCAGGTCAACTCACTCAAGATGTTTTGCCTTGGGTTTTAAAGTCTGAATCTCAAGTGAGTGTTTACTGTCGAGATTATGGAAAAGCCTTGCTCAATTTAGAATCTCACTCGGACCAGATTCGATTTCGTGAATACTCGAAAGCCCCGTTTTTTATTGAAGGCGCATTGATCATTTGTGCTCCGATGACGGCTGCTGAAATTCAAGAGTGTTTTGAGTTCTCTCCCGATCTTTTGATCGTTGATTTAAGAGAAACCTCCCATGTGGATTTGGTTTCCAAAGGCTTCACCCAAAAAACTCACCACCTCAAAGACGTTTTCAAAGAGCTTGAAAAATCTAAATCTGCAGTCATTCACCGCGCAGCTGAAGCCAATGGATTGATTCGAGAGTTGGCTCAAAGTCGATTCAATGGTTCTCAAGTGCGACCTTTTGGCTGGGATGACCTATGCGTCTAAAAATTGCGTCACGCTCCTCGGATCTGGCTCGCTGGCAAGCGGTTCAGGTGGGCGAAGCTTTAAAAAATCTCTCCAGCTCTATCGAAATTGAATACTTTTTTAAGAGCTCTTTTGGGGATCAAAATTTAGATCTTCCGTTAGCTCAAATGGAGTCTAAAGGTGTTTTCACCCAAGACTTTTACGTGGATTTAAAAGAAGGGCGTCACGATCTTGTTGTTCACTCTTGGAAGGATCTTCCCGTGGAAGAGCGAGAGGGCACGATGATCGCAGCCACTTTAAAAAGGGCGGATGCGAGAGATATTTTTTTAGTTCCTAAAACCGTTTGGCAGCAGGCCTTAAAGTCTGGAGTTCTTCATATTTTGACCAGCTCGCCAAGACGTATTTTTAATCTTGAATCAGAGCTCCCTCAACTTTTGCCCGATTTTAAAGGCCGAGTTCAGTTTGATCCGGTGAGAGGGAATATCCCATCGCGAGTGGGAAAGATGTTTAAAGAAGGCAAAGCACTGATTTTAGCTAAGGCGGCCTTCGATCGTATGCTTGCAGGTGGATCTTCTGAATTTGAAAGTGCAAAAAAAGAAATTCGAAATCACTTTGATCAGTGCCATTTTATGGTTTTGCCCTTGGAGATCAATCCCTGTGCGCCAGCCCAAGGAGCGCTTGCCATTGAGATCGCGAGGGATCGAGAGGACCTAAAAAAACTTCTCGATCAAATTAACGATCCAGTGAGTTTTTTAAATGCGGAGATTGAAAGAGAAATTCTCAAAGCTCACGGTGGAGGTTGCCATCAAAAAATTGGTGTGACCCATATCACGAAACCCTTTGGGGTGTATCACGTCGAAAAAGGCGAAAGCGAAAATAGGATTTCAATTGATCGCAAGGAGCTCTTAAGAAACCGTGAGCCAAGATCTTTTAAAGGCTTAACTTCAAAAGCGGTGTTTCCACTGAACCCCTCTGAAAACAAATGGTTTGAAAGAAGTCCCTTAAGTCTCTCTACCGAAGATCTTTCAAATCGGGCGATTATGGTGGCGCGATGTACGGAGGGAATGCCCAACCTTCATGGTGCCAGTCAGGTTTGGACTTCAGGACTCAAAACCTGGAAGAAGTTGGCGGAGCGAGGACAATGGGTCAATGGCTGCTTTGAGGGCCTTGGCGAGCAAGAGGTGGAGTGGGTCGGTCCTGTGGCCGAGGGCTTGACTTGGGTGAAGCTCACTCATTCAAAAAGCCCCAACCATGCCCCTTTAAACTCTAAGGCCTATTATGAATTAAAGCCTAGTGAAGTGGCCCCAGATTTGAGTGGCAAGTCAGCCTTTTTTTGGATGAGCTCCACCTCTTTTAAAAGGGCTCTTGAGCTTTATCCGAAAGAGGTTCTCGAAGGTTTTCACGCCTGTGGGCCTGGGCACACTTATGAATTTCTGCGTGCTCAACCGGGTTTGATAGCCGCGCCGGAGGTCTTTTTAAGCCTGTCAGATTTTCATGATTTTCTTAAGCGAAATGGGCTTCAGTTTTAGCGCGGATATTTGAAAAAGAACCTTTACAGGGGAGGCCCTTTGGGCTTTCTATGACTACAAAATAAAGGGCCCAGTCCACGTCTTATGAAAGCCTGATTTAAGAAATCATTCACCTTATGAAGGGGCTTTGTAAAAACAGTGAGGGTGTTGGTCCAATAGAATTGATGAAACCTTAAAAAAAGGAAGAACGAATGACCTCTGAAGAGCTTTTTGCAAGATCTCAAAAGGTGGCCCCTGGCGGAGTGCACTCGCCGGTAAGAGCCTTTCAAAGCGTTGGCGGGCACCCTCTCTTTTTCGAAAAGGCCAAAGGAGCCTATCTGACTTCTGTTGAAGGTCACACCTACATCGATTTTTGTCAGAGCTTTGGGCCGAACATTTTAGGCCATCGTGATGATGAGGTGCAGGCAGCCGTCATGGAAGTGATTGATAAAGCTTGGAGCTTTGGAACTTGTGAGCCTTACTCCCTTGAATTGGCGGAGTGGATGACCTCAGAGGTGCCCTTTCTTGAAAAACTTCGATTCGTCTCCTCTGGAACCGAGGCTGTGATGAGCGCCCTTCGCGTGGCTCGCGCTGCCACTGGAAAAGATAAAATCTTAAAGTTCGACGGTTGCTATCACGGCCATGTGGATTCCCTTTTGGTGAAAGCGGGATCTGGACTGGCTGGAGAGGCCTCATCAGACAGCGCAGGCGTCTCTGAAGCAACGGCCCATCAGACTCTTGTGACGCCTCTAGATGATGAAGCCTCTTACTTAAAAGTCCTGGATGAAAACAAAGATCAAATTGCGGCCGTGATCTTGGAGCCCTTACCCGCCAATTTCGGACTTCTGATTCAAAGAAAAGTTTTTTTAGAAACGGTTGTGAGCGAGGCGAGAAAGCGTGGAATCTTAGTCATTTTTGATGAGGTCATCTCAGGTTTTCGAATGGCCTTAGGGGGAATGGCAGAACTCCTTGATCTTCAGCCAGATCTAGTGACCTACGGTAAAGTCATTGGCGGTGGATTTCCTGTGGGAGGTTACGGGGGACGTTCTGATTTGATGAATTTGGTCGCCCCCGCCGGTCGTGTCTATCAAGCGGGTACGCTGAGTGCAAACCCAGTCGGAATGGTCGCTGGTTTGACCACATTGAAAAAGCTAAAGTCCAGCGGGGCTCATAAAATTCTTGAAAGTCGAGCCGAGCGCCTCGCAAAAGAACTCAATCAGTGCTTTATGACTCTCTCTGCTCCGATTCGAATGACCACTTATGGATCCCTATTTTGGATTCACCCAGTGAGCGAAACACCCATTCGGCGTGTGGACCAAATTCCAAAAAATCATGGAGAAAATTTTAAAAACTTCTTCTCTCAGTGCTTGAAGGAAGGACTCTACTTGGCTCCGAGTGGTTATGAAGTTGGATTCGTGTCTCTTGCTCACACCGACGAAATTTTAGACGAGGCGCTTCTAAAGTTCAAAGAGGCAGCTAAAAGGTCTTTTGGATGAAGTGGAGTCTGATTCGAGATAGAAAATTCTATCTCATTTTATTTTGGCTCTTCTTTACGGCCGTGTTTGCTCTGTGGTGGATGCAAGTGGGAATGACTCATGTGGAGCTTCTTCAAGGTCTTTTACCGGATCAGAAGGCTCACTGGGAGAGTCAGAAGAGAATGTTTTTTTGGGAGGGCATTGCGTGGATGGGCCTGCTGCTCGTTGGTGGATTGACCTCTCTCTATCTTCTCTCAAAAGAAAAGAGCCACTTGGAGAGCCTTAAAACTTTCTTTGCTTCGTTCAATCACGATGTGAAAACGTCTCTCACCTCTTTGAGGCTGCAGGCCGAAGCCTTAAAAGAAGACTTAGAGGGGCAGGAATCCGCCAATCGACTTCTTGGGAGATTGATCTCCGACACGATGAGGCTTCAAATTCAATTGGAGAACTCTCTGTTTATGAGCGCCAGTGAGGCTCAAAACTTGCTTGTCGAAAAAAAGTCGTTAAAGAGATTTTTGGAGTCGGCGAAAATGAAATGGCCTCAAATTGAAGTGAAGTGGGATGCCGATGCAGAAATCTATGTGGATGAGCGCGGCTTTAGCATTGTTGTTAACAACTTGATTCAAAACGCCCTCAATCATGGACAGGCCAACGAAATTCAATTCAAAGTCAGCTCTCCCGCTGAGGGCAAAGTGTTAATAAGCTTTAAAGACAATGGAGTTGGTTTTAAGGGGACCGCCCAGCACCTTGGAAGCTTGTTCTTTCGGCCGACTTCAAAAAGTGGAACCGGTATGGGCCTTTTTATTTCTAAAGAGCTGATTGAAAAGATGGGGGGCTCTTTTGAATTAGGTCATGACCTCACTAAGGGCTTTTGTGGAACTCTTTTGCTTAAGGGGGACCTGGTTTGAGAAAGGTGTTCCTTCTTGAAGATGATCGAAGTTTGGGGCTGACTCTTCAAGAGCGGCTTCACCGTGAGGGCTTTGATGTCACTCTGGCGACCAGTCTGAGTGAGGGACGAGCTCTTTTGGATGAAACCTTTGATCTCTATATTTTAGATGTGGGTCTTCCTGACGGTTCTGGTTTTGACTTTTCCGATGAGATTCGAAAAAGAAAGACGGCTCCGTTTTTATTCATGACAGCTCAAAGCGATGCCGAGTCGCGGTTAAGAGGCTATGAGGCGGGGGCGACCGAATTCATACCTAAACCTTTTCACCTCAGAGAGTTTCTTATTCGTGTGACTCATGTGCTTGAGAATCATTCTCCGACTAAGAAATACGATGAATCTTGGATTTTGCCTTTATCGGAAGTCGATGAAGTGGATTTTGACTCTTTTCAGGTGAAGGTGAATGGCACCCTCTTCAGTTTGACCCAGAAGGAAGCCCAAGTTTTAAAAGTGCTAGTGAAAAGTTCTCCGAAGGTGGTCTCTCGAGATGAGCTCCTCAATCAAGTTTGGGGGGAGGAGTCTTTTCCCACTCAGAGAACCGTAGACAATGTGATTTTGAAACTAAGACAGATTTTAGGTGAAGATCATGGCCAAAAAATTCAATCCGTTCGAGGTGTTGGCTACCGATGGAACGGGCAAAAAATGGAGATAAAGTGAAAACAGCAAATATTGTTAACGAGAAGTTCAGTAATGCCCTTAAGGGAATTCCCCAAAAGACACCTCCGATTTGGTTTATGCGCCAAGCAGGAAGATATCACGATCATTATCAGAACTTGAGAAAGACACACTCCTTTATTGACCTCTGTAAAGTGTCTGAGCTTGCTGCTGAGGTTGCATTGGGTCCCGTTGACGAGTTTGACTTCGATGTCTCCATTTTGTTTAGTGACCTTCTTTTTCCGCTCCAGGCTTTGGGAATGGGACTTGAGTACAATCCAGCTCCGACGCTTTCTTTTCAATTGAGCGAAGACTCCCTTAAAAATTTGGTCTCCGCAGAAGAGGCCCTTCCTCACCTGGAGTTTCAAAAGGCGGCGATGATAGCCACCCGTAAAGTGCTTCCTAAGGATAAGAGCCTGATTGGATTTGTGGGCGGGCCTTGGACCTTATTCACTTATGCATGCGAGGGGGGGCATAAAGGGCACCTTCAGACGGCAAAAAATAATTTTGGACTCTACAATTCATTCTGTGAGGTTCTTGTACCTCTTCTTAAAAAGAACATCGCACTTCAGTTTGAGGGCGGTGCCGAAGTGGTGATGGTTTTTGATACGGCTGCCGGAGAGCTTTCTCCTCGGCTCTACCATCAGTTTGTTCTCCCTCATCTTGAGGAGATCAGTCGAGCCTATCCCAAGAAGTTGGGCTACTATTCAAAAGGAACCACCTTAGATCATATTAGACCGCATTTGACAGATCTTCCATGGGCAGGGATCGGCGTTGATCATCGCTTTGATCTTCCTGAGCTTTTAAAGACACCTTTCGAGGGATTTATTCAAGGGAACTTCGATCAGGCTCTGTTGTTCAATGATCCAAGTCATTTCGAGTCCAGACTGAGTGAGTACATCAAACCATTTAAGTCTCTCTCAGATAAAGAGCGTGCGCGCTGGGTGTGTGGACTGGGTCATGGTGTTTTGCCCCAAACCCCCATGGAAAATGTGAAGACTTTTATAAAGACCATCCGAAGGGAATTTTCGTGATTTCAAAAGAGCTTTTAAAGAAGTACGACACTCCTGTTCCTAGGTACACCAGTTACCCCACAGTGCCTTACTGGTCGGATTCTCCGACAACAGAGGAATGGATTGAGGCTGTCAATCAGGCAGCGTCTAAGAAGGACGCCACTTGGTCCATTTATGTTCACATCCCTTTTTGTGAAACCCTTTGCACTTTTTGTGGGTGCAACACGGTGATTTCTAGAAATCATGACAAAGAGGGGTCTTACGTCGAAACTTTGTTGACTGAGTTTGAGCATTACCAAGCCAAGACGCCAGGTCTTTTTGATAAACCTTTAAGACAGCTTCACTTAGGCGGGGGCACACCGACCTTTCTTTCTGCTGAGAATTTGAAAGTCCTTGTTGAGCGTCTTCTTTTAAAAGTGAAAGTGGATCACAGTCAATTCGATGGCTCTCTTGAAGTGGATCCTCGTAGAACGAACAAAGAGCAATTAAAAGCCTTGTATGACTTGGGATTTCGTCGTGTGAGTATGGGAGTTCAAGATTTTAATGAGGAGGTCCAGAGGCTGATCAATCGTGTTCAGCCTTTTGATATCACTAAAAATTTGACAGATCAGGCGAGGGAGATGGGCTACACTTCCGTCAACTACGACTTGATCTACGGTCTTCCTAAGCAAAGTCTCTCCATGATGAGAGAGACGGTGGAGCGGACCATCGAGTTGCGGCCCGATCGAATTGCCCTTTACTCTTTTGCTTTGGTTCCATGGATCAAGCCTCAACAGCGACTTTTTAAAGACGAAGATTTACCTGTTGGAGCGGAGAAGCGCGAGCTTTATGAGCTTTCCTATGAGCTGCTCACCGGAGCCGGGTACAGAGAAATTGGGATGGATCACTTTGCACTTCCCGAGGATGAGCTTTCTAAATCCATGGATCAAGGAAGGCTTCACCGAAATTTCATGGGGTATGCAGAGCTTCGGACCGATGTGCTGCTTGGACTTGGTGTGAGTGCGATTTCCGAAGCTCCGACCTGCTTTCATCAAAATGAAAAGTTGGTGGCAAACTATCAAAAGCGTGTTTTGGATGGTGAGATCCCAACTCTGCGAGGCCATAAGCTCAGTCAGGAAGATCAGCAGCAACGAGAGATGATTTTAAGATTTATGACTCAAGGAGAGGTTCAGATTGCGGATGCCGCTCAAAAACAAGATGTGGAGGAGTTTCTCTCTCCTATGATTCGAGACGGACTTGTAAAAGTTGATGGTCAAAAGTTGATCGTTCTTGATCAGGGCCGGCCCTTTTTAAGAAATGCCTGCATGGCCCTTGATGTGAGACTCAGAAAAAACAAGCCTGACTCTAAAGTCTTCTCTCAATCTCTATGAAGCCTATCCTTGTTGTTGGCAGTGGATTGTCCGGACTTTCAACAGCTTTTTGGCTGAAGAAATTAGGCATTCCCTGCGACGTTATCGAAAAGTCAGACCGAGTCGGCGGATTGCTTTCAACCAAGAGGACGGAATTTGGACTTGTCGAGAGTGCGGCCAATGGATTCCTAGCTGCCCCAGAAATTTTAGAGCTCTGTGAAGAAGTCGGTGTGGAGCTCGCGCCAAGAAAGGCCTCTCGTAAGAGGCGGTATATTTTTCGCGGTCGACCAAGGCGTTGGCCACTCAATTTTTTAGAGACTCTTTTTTTGCTAAAAGGCCTTTTCAAGAGATTTCTTTTTCCTTCAAAATTTTTTCAAATCGGCTCATCGGAAACGGTCAGTGAGTGGGCTGAGAATAGATTTGGTGAAGGAGCCGTTCAGTGGCTGGTTTCTCCAGCCCTTCAAGGGATCTATGCGGGAAATGTAAAAAGAATGAGTGCCGGTTTAGTTTTTAAAGGCCTTTTTGAAAAACGTGGCCCGGTGCCGAAGGAGCTGAGAGGAACACTTTCTCCAAAAGTGGGTATGGGTGAGCTGATTGAGAAGCTCGAAAAGTGGCTCGTCAACCAAGGGGTTTCCTTTCAGATGGGGACAGACTTTAAAGATTTCGATTCAAGTTCTTACCAGGCCGTGGTCTTAGCCACGTCCTCTTTTGACCTAGAGGATTTGGAAGGTCTTAAAGGAGCTCCAACTCTTTCGGTGGAAGTTCTCCCTTTACTGACGGCGACGCTTTTTTTTGAAAGAGAAGATTTTCATTTCGAAGGTTTTGGGTGTCTGTTTCCTCAGGCCGAAGGGTTTTACTCTCTTGGAGTTTTATTTAATGACTCCATTTTTGAAGGGCGTTCTGAGAAGAGATCTGAAACTTGGATCTTGGGTGGGGCTTTTAGGAAAGATGTGTGTCGCTTTTCCAACGAAGAGATTCTTCGGCAGATTAAAGAAGATCGAAAAAGGCTTTATTCTCAAGCGGATCCAGGTGATCCTCTTGGGGTGGATATCACCAGATGGGAAAGGGCTCTTCCCCATTTGAACACAGATTTAGAAAGCCAGCTGGCCGATCTTCAAAAGAAATCTGGAATTTTCCTATCGGGAAATTACCTGGGACGGATTGGACTCAGTCAAATTGTCGCTCGAAATAAACGAACGGCTTTAGAAATTCAAAAGGAATTTTACTTATGAACGGAAAAGCTTTGCTTGTCGTTAACTTAGGATCTCCATCCTCCACAGAGGTGAAGGATGTGAGAGATTACCTCAATCAGTTTCTGATGGATGGGGATGTGATAGATATTCCCTATCCTCTTAGGCTCCTTCTTGTGAGAGGAATCATTGTGCCTTTTCGCGCAAAGAAATCAGCGATGGCTTACAAAGAGATTTTTACCGAAAAAGGCTCTCCTTTAGTGACCCACACTCGAGATTTTACGGAGAAGCTGGGAAGGAAGCTGCGCGCTCATTTTCAGTCTGTTGATTTTGCGATGAGGTACGGTCAGCCAGGGCTTGAAGAGAAGATTTTGGAGTTGAACAAAAGAGGCTGCTCAGACCTTACGGTTCTTCCCATGTATCCTCAGTTTGCGAAATCCAGCACGCGAACGATTTTTAAAGAGATTCAACGGATCCTCAAGAAACATAAAATTTCAGAGATGAACGTCAGGACTTGGATCGATTTCTTTGGGGAGGAATTTTATTACAAATCTTTTGCGAAAGTCATCGAAGAGCAGTTGGAAGCCTTTAAGCCCGATCATCTATTGATGAGCTATCATGGTCTTCCCGCAAGTCACGTCAAGGAGTTTGCCCCTCAGAACTGCTTTAAGACACCTCATTGTTGCTCAACTCTCTCCAAAGCCAACCGTCTTTGTTACCGAGCTCAGTGCTTTGACTCCTCTAGAAAGATTGCATCAAGGCTTCCTGATTTGGATTGGTCTATTGCCTTTCAATCCAGACTTGGAAAGCAAGAGTGGATTAAGCCGTACACGGATGTCGAAATTGAGAAGCTTCTTGAAAAAGGAGTGAAGAGACTTCTGGTGGCATGCCCGGCCTTCGTTTGTGATTGTTTAGAAACCTTAGAGGAAATTGCCATTCGCTTAAAGGAAGATTTTATTTCTATGGGTGGTGAGGATTTGCATTTGGTGCCCTCACTGAATGCTCGAGAAGATTGGGTGGATTCTTGTGCCGACTATATCAAAAGCTCTCGATTCCAGCCCTTGGAGCAGGCTCTTCAGGAGGTTCTTTGAAAAAGGAATTGGATCGTCCCTACATCATGATCAAAGATGGATTTTATCCAAAAGCCAAAGAGTTGAGAGGCTTTTTTGACGATCAGTTTAGGAATCCTTTAGAGGTTCACGAAGGGCGCTTTGTCTGGGACTATTGGAATGTTCCAAGACAGTACTGTCATTTGAGAACTCCGGCTTACAATTACTTTCCAGAAGAGATCTACAACCCTTTTCACGAGTCTTTGGTTCACTGGGGGAGAGAAAATTTGGGCTGTCACGACATTTCACCCACTTGGCTCAGTTGCTACCCAGCGGGCTCTTTTCAGAATGTGCATAAAGATGAGCCCCACGGTCCGCTGGCCTTTGTCTTTTCACTGACCGTTAAGCCGTCCTTGTTTCAAGGGGGGCGAACGGTGATTGGTCATCAGAGAAATCCCAGAGTGCTTTCAAAAGGCCGTCGAGAAGCCCCCCAAGCCGTTGAAGGGGCGCTGAAGACCTTTACCTCCGTGCCTCCAAAGTTCAATCGCCTCGTGGTTTTTGATCCATCCTTTCCTCATGGAGTGAGTGAGACGTCACGAACAAAAGATCCTCGGAGGTCGCGGCTCGTCGTTCACGGGTGGTTTGTGCAACCGAGACCGTTTTGGGACGGGCCTTTGGAGGCTGAAGAGATTCAGGAGTCCCTAGAATCCTATCTGAAAGGTGTTTCCTCAGCGAAGGAACTCAAGTCCGTGGTTGGCTTTATTAGTCTTCGAATTCGCATTTCCAAAGCGGGCAAAGTAGAGAGCTCGAAGACCTTAGTGAGCACCTTGAGTGTGAAGTCCGCATCCCTTTGGTTAAACAATTCTCTTAAGGAGATTAAGTTCGCTCCTAGAAACAAAGGAAGTGTTCTCACACTTCCTTTGATGTTTTCCTAGGTCCTCTAGAACAAGCGCTCTTTTCTGGATAACGTATTGCTGAAGTTGGTTGGAATCGCAGAATTTGGCGAAATATGGGATTCTTCTTTGTTTTGTGGAATCGCTTTGCCTGGAAATCGGATTCGATCTGTAAAAAAGAAAGGCTCCTCTTTTGAGAGAAGCCTATCTTATACGTGTCTTAGAATCTGACTTTTTCCGGAACTCTATCGATAGTTCACGGTTCTTCGATTTCCAAGGGGCTGAAGGGGACGATTATTTGATGGATAAAGGCTTCGAAAAGCCATGATCTGCTCTGTTGAAATCGTCACCGGAGTGTTGAAGACATTCCAGTTCACACCCTCAGAGCAGGGAGGAGTGGTCAGACTTCCGCTATAGTTGTAGTAAGTTCTGGTCCGTGGGATGAGATCTTCAGGGTTAATGGTAAAGCTGACTTCTTTCTCCATACCCTTCTGAATGGGAATGCTTTGCCAAATGGATTCGAGGATGGGGTGAGAAGCGCCTTCGATCAAAATCACTCCAAGGACAGCCAAGTCTCCAGCGTCGCTCTTGTGAACCAAATGCATCTCCATGGGAAGTAGGTTTCCAGCAATGGCATGTTCACTGGAAGAGTGAAAATGAGCCTGCAAAAGGTTGAATTTTTCACCTTCGATTTCAATGGAGTTTCCTGGCTCGAAATTCACCTGAATGGTGTGACCATTGTCGATAATTTTTACAGCCGAATTTTTAAAAGAGGTTTTAATGTCTCGGCCGGTTTGAGGTTTTTTGAAAACCAAGTCAATGGGAGATTGGTTCTGGCCCGTCTTACACAAAGAGTACTCGGGCTTAAGGTCTCCCCAGTTTTCGGGTCCGGTCTCTCCCTCGTAGCTCCAATGGGCTTCATGGCTGGTTTGAATGTGGGAATGATCTTGTGGGGGTTCCGGTTGTGTTTCCTGCGGGGGAGCCGCTTCAACCGCCTTTGGCACTTCTTGCTTCTATTCATCACGAGAAAACAGCGAGCAAGCGGAGAGAGATGTGGCGAGAAGAATCAAGCTTAGCAGTTGGATCAACTTCATAGGAAACTCCTTAAAATTTATACATTTACATAAATTCGACTAGATCTATTGTCGCTTGAGGTGCAAAAAGGAGTCACTTATGAAATCCCTTTCTAAGACCTTGGTCGTAATGATTCTCCTCATTCTGAGCGGGTTGAGTCCAATCGCCCTCTCGCAGACTTTTCCGATCCTTCAAGGGGCCACTGACGAGTCTTCGGCTGAGTTTACGCTTCAGATTCCAGCAGAAAAAGAAATAGAGATTTTGATTCGAGATCAGTCGGGCAAAGAGATCCCATTGAGTTGGGAGAAGCGAGTCAATGTCGAGGGGACAGAGAAGGCCTTAGTCAAATTCAAGGTTCATTCCTTGGAAGTGAATCAGAGCTACTCCCTGACGGTTCGAGGGCCTGCGGGTGAGGACTTAGATGAAAGGGAGTTTCAGTCTCTCAACACGAACAAGAGATTTCCTAAAGTTGTCTTAGCCTCCTGTATGGTCGACTGGATTCACAATCCAAGGATTTGGGATCAGATGGCCAAGATCACACCAGACTTGATTTTATTTATTGGAGACTCCACCTATGTGGACGTTGGCCATCTCTTTGATCTTCTTTCTCGTCCAAAGGTCGATGAGGTGAGTCATTGGAAAAGGTTCTCAGACACCCGAGAAAGACTTGCTGTTTTTAGATGGAAGAAGCTTAAGCCGATTTTGGCTCTTCCAGATGATCATGACTTTGGCTACAACAACGCGGATTCCTCGTTTCGACTGAAAGACAAAGCCAACTTTGTTTTTCAGCAATTTTTTGCTCAGACGGATCTGGGCTCCGATTTCGCTTCCGGGCCGGGGAATTCCTTGTACAAAAAAATCTCTGGAGTGAGTTTCGTTCTTCTTGATGGAAGAAACTTTCGAAGCTCTGAGCAGATGTTTTCTCCAGATCAAATGAACTGGATATCCTCTCTTCCTCTCGAGCCGAAAACCTTACTTGTGAGTGGCACGCAGTTTTTTGGAAAATATCTTAAAAAGGACTCCTTTGAAGGAGATCGCCCCGAAGCCTTTAAGGTCTTTCTTGAGGAGCTAAAGAACCTCCCCAGTCATTTCTCTTTTGCTTCCGGTGATGTGCATTTCTCGGAAGCGATGTCTTTCTTTGATCCTTCTCTTGAATACGAAACTTTCGAAATCACTTCGAGCTCTGTTCATTCCTTCACTATGCCGGGACGCTATATTCTGCTCCCCCTCAATCCAAGAAGGGTCCCAGGCAAAGTCACCAGCACTCATAACTTTGTGATTTTGCAGTGGGATCGAGACAATAGAGAGATATTTACGGCCAGATCCCATGGTTGGCGGGGACAGAATCTTTTTGAGTGTGAACTTCTCCTAAAGTGATTGGGTCTTCGGACTCTTGAAGAGGATCGTCATAGATCTCTTGAATTTCAGAATTTTCTAGCTGGAATTGCTGGTTGAAGTCTTTTGAGGACTTCATCTTCAAAGCGCGATTTTCCACAGGGAGTCCTGGATTTTTAACGAGTCCTTCAAGTTCCATCTTTGGAAGGGAAGTTCTAGCCAACCGTCTTTTGACTTCATCCATTGAAAGGCTCGGCGAATCTTCAATCAGTTTCGTCACGATGGAGGTGACGATAGCCGTGGCTTGAGAAGTTCCTGTCATTCCTCCAATTCTTTGATTCGGAAGGCTAGATTCAATGTTCTCTCCCGGCGCGACAAAGTCCACGGAGTCCGGACCTCGATTGCTCGAGGCTAGGAGGACTCCCTTGTTGTTTGTGGATCCAACAGAAATGATATTCGAGAATTCATAACTGGCCGGAAAGAACCCTCGCTCATCGATCTTCCTCCCATCGTTCCCCGATGCGGCGACAACGAAGATGTTCATTTTCGAAGCTTTTTCGAAAAGACTTTTTTCTTCAAAGCTAGGAAGGTCTCCACCGCCGGAGTAGTTGATGACTCGAGCACCTTGGTCAATCGCGTATTGAATCGCTTGATTTGAGGCCTCCAGAGTTTTTTGTCCGGTGGCATTTGTAGAGTAATATTTCAAAGGCATAATCCGGATGTGAGTGCCCCTTTTTAAATTTTTGGTAATGATCCCTGAAATGTGAGTTCCGTGGCCATGATCATCAAATACATTGCTTGTTCCATCGACAAAATTCCACCCATGAACGTCATCGATAAATCCGTTTGTGTCGTCATCAATTCCGTTTGATGACTTATCTCGTCCTTGAGAGTCCAATCCAGTTTCTCCTGGATTAGACCACAAAAAGTCTTTAATCATTGGGTGATTGAGATCGACTCCCGTGTCGACCACGGCAACGACAATCTCATCGAAAGGCCGCCCTTTTTTTTGCGACCTCTCTTGTTCGTTTTTTATTTCTTTAAGCAATTTCCTAAAGCTCTCCTTTGAAGGGGAGCGATCCTGGCCCACTAGATCTCTAATGCTTTCTCCACTCTTTGGGTTTGCGAAAGGAGCTTCTTCGTTGGTCCAAACGGTGATGAGTGCGCTTACGCTCAAAATCCATAGCATCCGTTCAATTCTAGGGTGCTTCATAACTAAAGCTCCTTTATGTCTGTGAGTTGAATTTTTCCAGGTTGCACGTGGACATAACGAGAGAGAAAAATTTTTTCTTTTGCCAATTGGGAATCTTCCCCACAAGATCTTTGGACTTTTGAAATTCTTTGAACCAGTTTCTTTCTCACAATATTCGTATAATTGTATATAGATGAACAGTTCGCGCCTGTTGAGACCCATTTGACCTGATCATTTTCATTGTAGTTGATTCGAGCTTGTTTGCTCAGGGTCGAAACTTGAATCATATTGTCAAGAGTGTCGTATTTGAAGGATTCTCTCATGCTTCCATCATTCAGGCCCACCAGAAGCTGATATCGGTAGGCAAGAGTGAGACGACTCACTTCTCCATCCAGTTGGACGATCTGCTTTCTTTGGTTTAGCCTTACAGCAAAAATCTGCTCATTGATCTTGAGCGCTTCCAGGTCACTTCCTTTCCATTGAAGCTCAATATTAAGATTCTTTTGTGTGAGGCGAACAAGGCGAAGGACCTTATCAAAAATGTAGTTGGATTCAGAAGTCTCAATTTGGACTCCAGATTCAATTTGTTGAATCTGAAAATCTGTGACTCGTTCCGAGCATTTCTCGAAGAGGATGTCCATTTTTTCGGTTCTCTTTATGGACACATCTATTGGGGAGCACCATCCCTGGCCCCACCTTCCTTGGTGAAGACTTCGACTGCTGTAGTCGATCTTTAGTCCATTAAAGTTGAAGTTCCAAATCCATGCACCTGTGACCAGGTTGACCGATCCTTGGGCGATTTGGCTTGCGAACAAAAAAGTCATCATGGCTTTTCTCATAGTGAAGGAGTCTATGAGCAAAGACGAAGCCAGGTGGCAAGACCTTTATTTTTAACTGAGATTTATTTTTGAAAAAATAAATTGATCACAACTGTCACAATTGGCGAGCGCCACTTTTTTTCTCTTGTGTTTAAAAGAGTCTTTAAAGCCAAATTCTTTTTTGGGATGTCTAGAAGTTTGACAGCCCAGTTAAGATGTCAATATCCTTCAATAAAATGAACAGCTGTTGTTTGGAAAGGTGACCGTCAAGCCATTTGAATCGGTGGCCGTCAGCGTTCCTGAATAGACTTGATTGAGAGAGTTATAATGAAGGTTGAACTCTAGGCGAGTGAAATTGTTGGTCTTAGAGACCAAAACAAATCGGAGATTTCTCTCCGCTTTACTCCAAGACCAAACGAGATGCTCGCCGGCGCTCCCAAAAGCCGGATCCAATTGGTAAACATAGATGTAGGATGGCTCGAGCTCTCCAGAAAACCAAAGTTCAACGGAGGCCTTTGGTCCCTCACAGTGAAGGAGTCCTTGAGAGGCGAGCGCAGAAGGGGAGATCCAAGAGCAGACAGAAAACACGAGGGAGATGGCAACAATTTTCATTCGAGATTTATAAAGGCTTCTTTTTGTGATTTCCATGGGTCGAACCATCCCAGTTTCTTTAAAACCCGTCAATATAGGCCACTGGAATTGAAACAATTATTTATGGCATGGCGGGCAAATCAGAAGGATCTATGGGTTCGGTAGGCGTCGCTCCTCTTGTCAAATCGTTACTCGGTTGGATCACTGAGGGAGCTTCTAGGGGATCTGGCTCGAACCCGGTCTCGGACCTTTCCGGGCCCCTGGATCCTCTTTGAGGCCACTTTAAGATGCGGTGATCTGCTTGAAATAGGCTACGCCGCTGACTTTTTAAGGCAGGGTTCTGCCAAGGTGTACTTGTTTCGACCCGAGTTTTTGGATTGGTAGAGGGCCTCGTCAGCTCGCTTCATCCAAGATTCAACGTCTTCTCCTTCTGTCAGCTCGGCAATTCCCATTGAGACGGTGAAAGAGATTTTAATGTCGTCCACCACGTAGACCTCACCACGAATTCTGTCCAAGGCTTGCTCGGCCTTCTTGAGGGCATGATCGAAGCTGCACTCGGGAAGAAGAATGGCAAACTCTTCTCCGCCAACTCGTGCCACAAAATCACTTTCTCTAGAAAAGACCTCTTTCAAAAGACGAACGCACTCGATAAGAATCAAGTCCCCTGTTTGATGCCCGTAAGAGTCATTGATCTTCTTAAAGTGATCGATGTCGAGAGCAATCATAGAGAGAGGCTTTTTAGAGAGATGATGAAGGCTTTTTTGCTGGCGAATCTGCTCATCAAAACTTTTTCGATTGAAAGCTTGAGTGAGGTGATCCAGCCTCATTGAGGAGTTGGCTTCGTTGAGTTGCTTCTTTACGGCATCTAAGTTCTTTTTAATGTTCTTCAGTCGATCGCCGCGGTGTTTGTCTTTGACCGTTTGATGCTCCATGTAGGAGTCAATGAAGAGGCGAGATTGAGATTTTAAAAGATCAATCGAGTTGGCCTCCACCGCCTCTTTGAGTTGCTCGAGACTTTTCTTCATGTCCTCATCGGCGGACTTTTCGAAATGGAGGTCTTCGCTGAGCTGATCGACAAAATCCCAGATGATATTTCTAAATTCATCGAAGCTTTTCGACATAAAGGTGTATTCATCAATTCGGTAGCTGGAGAAGAACTGTCTGAACCGAAACAGCGCTCGTTCAAACTGAGGTCCTTCAGACTGCATGATCTCTCGTGCAAACTCATCCAGAGTCTCTCGGGTTCGTCGAACAGGGTGGTTGTCGATGTCGAGGAGGTTTTTATTGTAGACATCAATCAGATAGAGAATGGTGGCCACTTCCTCTTTCATTTCAATGGGATTGGCTTTTGATGAGTCCTCATGCTTCCAGTCCAAATCAAACTGATTCATCAACTTTTGCATCCACTGTTTCAAATCGACCTCCAATGATCATGCGGAATTCAGGTGTGCTCTTAGGAGAACTCCATAGCTCTTATCGGCGAAATGATTGAAGATTTTGATTGGACCAAGGTCTTAGGATCTACCGAGCGGTCGGGTGAACATTTTGAGTTGGAGTGGCGGTGGGCTTGATAACCTTCTGAAGGACTTCAGGGTTTTCATTTGTTCCAGGTTGATTCTGCTGGTTGGCCATGGCTGCCGAAACGACTGGTGCAATGGCGCTGACTAGAGATCCGATTTGAGCTCCTCCGCCCCCAACATGGATTCGGCGCTTTGGTGGTCCACCGCTGGTAGAAGAAGTTGTGGGTTTCTCATCACTGGAGTAGTTTGCTGCGATGTTAACAGCCGCGACCCCCTTGCAAACACCACCATTGGAGGTTCTTCCGCTAAAGACATGCTTTCTCATAAAGTCATACCCTGACTTGCAATACTTAGCGACTGTAGATGGGGAGTGAATATACATCGCAAAGGCCTCAGCAAAATGCTCGCTTCCCTGTTGGGATTTATTGTGAGTGCAGTAGCCTGTAAGATTGCAGTTCGACGAATTTACTGAGCTTGCAAAGCTTCGGTAAAGCCCCTTTGAAAGGCCTACGGAGTGGCCCATTTCATGGAGAATGTGCATCGTGGCCGAAGTTTGGCCAATGTTCCGATTGCAGGCACCAGACCCGGCGACGATATGAAGATTCTTAACTCCTGCAGTGTAGCTCGCACAGCTCGTCGAGGAGCCCCTCCCTCGGCTTCCTTTTCTTCGACCATCAGGGAAGGTGCTGATCTTTAGACCCCGAACATACTCGGGTTTTCCCATCGAAGCGATCATCGAGACCGCAGAGGCAACGCCTTTCTCAAAAGCTGCAGATTTTTTTCCATTGATCGTGACTCCATGTTGCTGGAGGACTCGACTCGCACTTCCTGGAACCGAGTTCTTGCCCACGCACTGCTGGCCTTCGGAAGACTGATAAGAGATACTTAAACCCGTAATAGGATTTTTTGGAATATTCGATGCTTGGACCTTATTAAACGAACTCAAGAGAAGAACGCAAATCGAGGCGATCACTATAGACCGCAAGTCTAATTCAAAAAGACAGCTTGACCCCAACTTCATCTTCTTATTTTCGGCTAATACTGAGAAACATTCAAATTTTCCTAGGAGTTTTAATTTGAAACGTCTCACATTGAGACAAAGTTTAATGAGGGGCCTTTAACAGCCATTTCATTGAATAACAGGAGTTCGAAAATCAGGGAGAGTTAGAGCAGGTCTCTCCCAAAAAGAGACCCGTCGAGAGATCATAGTAATTTAAACTTTTCCATTTCACTTCCAGAGAGGAGGTGGAGGTCTTTTCTCAATCGAAGCGTCTTTTTTTCAAGACCTTTAAAATCTTTTTTTAAACCTTCAAGGCCATTTGGATACTCGAGCGCATCGACGAGAGTTTTAGGAAACGCAAAGTTTGGTCCGGAGGCGGGCTCGTCGACGACTAAAATTTCAAAGCATTTGCAGGTTTTCTTAAAACTCACAATTTGAATGTCAGCACCCTTTTGTATTTTGTCTGAAGAGTCTGCCCTCAGCACAAAAGGAAAACTCAATAGAGTTAGAACCGTAATCGAAGATATAAAACGAATGAATTTCATCACATTGACCTCGTGACTTATTGTAGCAAACATTCGACGGGAGTTCTAAGTCCAGATTGCGACTAGTTCTTGGTCAAGTTGAAGTCTATATCGTCCGTTAATACTCAGTCATGGGCCAAGGCTTTGCTAAACTTGACCTTAGAGATGGGAATTCGATGAAGACGATTTTCAAATTGATTCTTTTGATTGCGGCGGGCGGTCTCCTCAGCGGCTTTGGTGGTTCCAACCCGGGAGGGACTCCATTTCAGCCGGAAGCTCAAATGAGTTACTCCAACGCGACAGGCCCAGTGCCTACGGGCCTACAGTCCTGCGGAATTCCACCCATGTCTGCAACCACCGCCTTGCGGAAAGCTCTCACTTTTAAATCTGGCTGTCATATTGTAAGAAACTCGACCAAACCCATGGCGATCAATGACTATTCCAGCAGTCCGCCCATGATTTATCTCTATAAGGTGGAGAGTGGTCGCTACAAATGCGTTGGAAAAACCCGAGTGGGGTGGGGAAGTGGTCGAGGGGTTTCTCGGAGTCGCCCGTTGTCTTGTTCGGATGGGGCAAAGCAAATGACTCCACCTGGTTTTCATGTCACTCGCGTCCACAATGGAAAGAGATACAACCACAGCACCTCCATTGGACTCAATGGACTCAATGGTCAGGGAAGTGTGGGGCGAGGAGTGGTTATGCATGGAGCCACATATGGGATGGGTGGAGGAAGTTGGGGTTGTCCCTATTTTAGTATGACGGCTTTTAAGGCGATAAAAAGCGTGCTCAGCCCCGAGGGTTCCATGGTCTACAATTACTTTGGAAATGCTCCTAAAGGCCCAGGTTGTAATAGTAATGCGGGTGTTGATCCAGATCCGGGTTCCTGTCGGCCAGATTCTGGATCTGGGGCTGGAGGTTCAACTATTCGCGGGGGACGCCGCGGAACCCGATCCACCAGATAGGTCCATTGACAAATTTGAACGACTGTATAAACAAAAAGAATTGAATGATTGAGACCGCGCAATTCCTGTGGGAGCCCCTAGCAAGAGGAGTCCGCACTGAGGTCATTCTTTGAATCCTTTTCAATCACAGCCTTGAGCAGCACAAAGCCAATCAAACCAGAAAGCAGAGAAGCAAGCAGGATTGCTCCTTTCGAATAGGTTTCATAATCTGGATTTTTAAACGCTAAGTTTCCAATAAAGAGAGACATGGTAAATCCAATTCCACCCAAAAATCCCGCCCCAAGCAAATGAACCCAACGCACGCCCTTTGGCAAATTAGAAAGCCCAAGTTTGACCGCAAGAAAACAAAACAAAAGAATTCCAATCGGCTTTCCTGCCACTAGTCCTAAGATAATTCCCTGAGAAACCGTGCTTTGGAAGAAGGTTCCAAGATCAAGATCGCCTAAAGAAACTCCCGCATTGAAAAAGGCGAAAATGGGCATAATGCCAAAGGCCACCCAAGGATGAAGGGCATGAATCCAATGATCTAGGCGATTGTCACCATTTTCTTGTCGATCCATGGGAGTAATAAAGGCTAAAATCACTCCGGCAATGGTGGCATGGACGCCAGATTTCAAGAATGCCAACCAAACCAAAACACCGCAAAGAATTCCGAAAAATAAATTTCGAAGCCCGGTTTTTTGCAAAAGATAGAGAACAAACAAAATCGCTGCGGCCCCGCCCAGGTAAGGCATCACAAGGTCGGTGGAATAAAACAAGGCAATGACTAAAATCGCTCCCAAATCGTCAATGATGGCAAAGGCGAGAAGAAAGGCCTTCATTGCAACGGGGACTCTTTTTCCAAGAAGAGTAAGGACTCCAACGGCGAAGGCAATGTCTGTTGCCATTGGGATTCCCCAGCCATGGTGAGTTTCCGGATTGGCATTGAAGGCGATATAAAAGAGCGCTGGAAAAACCATTCCGCCGAGAGCGGCAAATAATGGAAGGGCGGCATCTTTGGGCTTAGAAAGCTCTCCAATCATCATTTCTCGTTTTATTTCAAGACCGACGGTATAGAAAAACAGAACCATCAAACCATCGTTGACGACGTGGTGAAGATCTTTGTCGACCACAAAGTTCCCAACACTAAAAAGAATCGGAATGTGCAAGAAGTGTTTGTAAAGCTCAGCGAGTGGTGAGTTGACGATCCCTAAAGTGATCAATGTCACGATCAATAAAAGAATTCCTCCCGAGGCTTCCGTGTTGAAGAAGTTTTGGAGGGGGCTTACGATGACTTTTTTGATCACCATTGCAGGTGTTTTTAAACGTTCGTTCATGGCGTCCACGCTATCTTGGAATTTATAGGCTGCCAAGCCCTGACAAAGTCCTACGTCATTTTTGCGTGGCGTTGGGGCCCTCTTCAGAGGGACCATTCAATAAGCTAGGACAAATGTCTCAGAAGAGGAAAATGAGGATCATAGAATTTCGTAAGAATTCAATTCAGCTTCATCACTAGAGATCAATTAATCTCTAGTAGAAGTAAAGCTACTCGCCTAAAAAGTGGGCGAGTCGAGTGGCCTCTACGTTACAGTGGATAACAGATTGTTCATCCACTTGAACGGGCATCGAATTCAATTGCTCAAAAATCTCAAAAAGCATCTTATTTCCTGGGTAAAAGCCAAAATGATCCCTGGGGGTCAGAGAGAGAAAAGTGCTTGGAAAGTTCTCTCCACGATTGAAGCGATCAAGAACTCGAGAAAGAGGGTCGACGACCGTCCCATCTCCAAGAATGAGCTTTCTTGCAAAATAAGCCAGTCCAATCCATCCTTCAGAGGCCTGAGCATAAACTCTCTCGGCGTAATTTGGATTGGGAATGGCTGGGCAAATCAGCGCCATTTTATCAAAATTCAATTGGGTGTCGGAAGCCCAACCCAAAGCGTTGTGTCCGCCCATAGAGTCTCCATAGAGGCGTCGGTCCAAGTCTTTCGAAGGGAACAGTTCAGTTTCAATGACCCTCGAGAAGCGATCAAGCAGCTCCGCCGTCTTGAGATTTTTGTACCACCACATGGGAGCAAAACTCATTGAGATCACTGTGGGTCGCTCAATGTTCTCCTTCTTCCAAACCTCTTGAATGTCTTTGGTGACAGAATTCCACGACCACGCCGTTTCATCATTTCCATACCCATGAAAAAAATAGATCACCTTGTTTGAGGAAGGTGCACCCTCATAATAGCAAAACTGTAGGTTTTCAAAGACACCACATTTTGTTGGAGGAACGGAGTGAGAGACGGCGGCTGAGATCAGTCCTGCACCGATGTAAGACGTCATTGTTGCGAGCCACTCGATCATGAAACCCCCTCTAAAAGTTAGCTTTTCGTTATCTCAACTTTAACTTTTTGAAAAGGGCAAAAAAAGAGAAGTGCAAAGTCTAAGCTCATTTCGTAAGAGATCGCTCAGGAACGCTTTTCGTGGGACTGCAAGCGTCGGCGTGGACTATGATGGTTGTGGATCAGCTCACATCTCTGGATCCAGACATATCTTCAATGCGGACCTGGGCACAAAGGGCCCAGGCCATTGCTAGTAAAATTAGTTTCCAGTTCCACCTGGAGGATTGATTAACTTGCTCGGATCTAAAGCCGTATTGTTGTTGGTCAACAGGGCCTCACAAGTCGCTGTGACATGTTCAACTCCGGGAATCCAACCCAAATACTTATTTACTGTTTGAAGGCCGGCCGAAACGATCTCTTCCGGCTGATATCCGTTGAGAAGGAGATTTAAGAAGGACCTTTTTCCGTATGTCGGTGTGTCCATCAGCTCATACAAACTGACGAATGGTCCCATAAAAAATCCGTACACTCCGGCGAAGACATTGTGAGGATATCGCTTTAAGAGCACACTCTTATTGATCCATTCTTGCATCTTCGGATGGGCTCTTAACTTCCTCATGACCTTCGAGGCTTGCCATCTGCTGGCCAGCTCATGGGTCTGATCAATTTTATAGTCAATACCTGATAAAGGAGTGAGGAAGACGATCAAATATCCAGTCATAAACGCTCCCAAATCAAAGCGACCCATCGTTAAAAAATTCGCCGCTGCAATAGTGACAAAAGCTGCGGACAAGTTGGCCCACGCAAGTTTCATGGCGTGGAGCTGATTGCTAGACCATTTGTTTGCAGGGTTTTTAAAGAAGGACTTCACATAATAGCGCAAATAGCTTCGATCTCTGTCCGCAGTCGTCGGGACTTTATCAAAGCCTCCTGAGCTGTCGATGCGATCATCCATCTGAACCTTCATCCAAACACTGGCCATGGCCGACATAATGACCCCGGTGACAAAACCGTTTAAAAATAAGTATCTGGAACCGTAAAACCACGAATCTGGTCCAAACATTTCGTTTTGAAGTGGTGCCAACATTCCTTCGCTAACGGCCGCATACATCACCAAGATGGTCAAAAGCCCCATACCTTTATCAATTACAATTTCACTGGCCAAGGCGTTTACGGCTCGAATCACAGACTTTAAATTTCCAAGCTGTCTTTCTGCCGTTTTAAAGCGGGAAATTTGTGGCTTGTTTGGGTCTAAGTTTTGAATCACATCATGTTCCACATTGACCAGCATTCTCTCGCCTATTTTGGTGAAAGAGTTTGCAACCTGACGGCTGTCTTCCACAATTTTTCCATCCTGAAGCAGATCCAGGGCAAGGGCTTTCATTCGCTGTTGGACTTTAGATCTTTCTTTGCCTTGAAGAGAAGTGTTTAAGCTGTTCATCTGCTCAGTCAAATTGACGCCTAAGTTTTTAAGTTCAGCCGTCGTCTTTGTGTTGGCCACATCTGGGTTAAAGTCTTTCAGATACTCCTTCAAATAGGCTTCGGTCGTCTTTTCATACAGTCGGTTAAAAACGGACCTAAAGAAAGTTTGATTCCTTTTAGACAGCTTATTGATCTTGGGATCCGAAATAGACCGAATACCAGTCGTGGGGCTGGATCCTTTCATGATAGCACTTGGCGGCAAATTCGCCTTGGGCACGGCGCCTGAATCGAAAAACTGTTTCAGTTGCTTTGGATCCTTGACCTCTCGGATCAAGGTTTCTAAGGCTTTTTCCAATGCCACCTCATAAGCCAAGGCTTCGACGGGAAGCACAGACTTCTCAAAGATTTTAAGGTCTTTAAGCGTCGCATCTGTATCTAAGTTTCCAAAGACAAATTTAATGCTATCGAGATCCGTTCTGTAGCCGCCATTTAATTTGCTGGGCATGTGAAGTCTGTCCTCTTGCCCATCGATTCCGATTCTAAAGAGTTCAGGGTAGGTCAAAAACAAGGGCCAAGATTTAGGTTTCAAAGCAAATGACCTGATCATGAACCAATAGTTCCATAGTGTTCCATTGAAGCGAGAGGTGATGACCGTGGATGGATAGCTCAAAGCAAACTGAGACAGTGCGGCCCGTAAAGTCGAAATTTGATTCAAATGAGTGTGACCTTTAAGGCTGTCGGTAAACTCCTCGGACCGGTCTCCCGCATCTTGTAGATCCTTGGTTAGGGTCTCTACGGCTTTCTTGGAACCCTTGAGGGCCTTTGAAATTCGATAGAAAATTCCCGGCTTCTTCTTAATCTCAGTCATTATTTCATCAGCGATCTGATCTTCTGAGGCATTGAACTTGGTCTGAGATCCTTTGTTGGATTGGGCTTCGGCTTGTGCCAAGCCTTTGTCATAGTACAATTTCAATGCATTCTGATATTTAACAAAAGCCGCTCCGTAAGCACCAAGGCGAGATTTTCCCTCGGACCTGGCTTTGTTGATCCAATTCTTGTGTCTTGAAAAGTATCTTAAAGCGGTCATGGTATTGGCAGTCAAATGAAGGGTTCCATAGATGCTAAAAACCAATCCGGCCATGGCTGAGGCGAGCACACCCAGTTTAGGAAGATTTTCTGCCGTAAAATATCCTGGGACCCCATTGATAGGTCCTTCCGCCGCCTTGTCTGCAGCGTAACCCATAAGGTCTACGAAGTTCTTTCCATAGTTGATATGTTGCAAATATCCGAGGACCGAATCCTTACCCATTTGTAAAGTTTCATAAATGGTAAAGGCAAAGGTATCAGAGATCGTTGCGCCAAGAGCTGCTGCAGCAAGGGCTGGGGCGCCGAAGCGGCCATAACTGACCACTGGGTGTTGCTTTAAATCCGACCAATTCTCTTTGGCCTTTTTCCAGTCCTTTTTTAAAGCACTCTCGGCCAACATAATCATCCCTTGAATGATTTTTGGAGATCCCATGGGTTGTGGTTGATTGAGTTTTGCCATCAGCAAATGAAGTCTTGAAAAGAATTGTCTAGAGACCATGATACTTCTATTCACTTGGCTCAGGCGAGAGGCGCTGAGCACTTGGCTTTCAATCACATTGATTGTTGGTTCAAAGGTCAGTTTGAAATCGGGATTCTCGGCCAGGGCCTTTCGTAATTTTTCTGGGACTTTATCAGCATTTCCGCTCGGGCCGGATTTGTTCTGAGCCTCAAGCTTGAGTTCCATATCAGAAACTAAAGTGTCCAATCCCTGCATTCCGTCTAGGGCAGAGTTCAGCATTTGAGTTTCGGTAGCGTCCATTTGCTTCAGAGCTTGGTCCTTATAGTAAACGAGCTCCTTGATTAGATTGCTTGCAGAGCTGGCTGTTTTGGGATCAATGAGGGCCACTTTGATATTGAAATAGGCTTGGTAAATGTCCGCGGCCACTTTAAAGACAGAGTAGGGAATTTCCTTGTCGTTGATAGACAACTGCCCCGATTGAACGGAAATGTTATGAAGTTCGGTAAATTCCGTTGGAAATTCAAAGGCCGCTAATGGAGTGTTTCCAATGGCTCCTTTAAAATAATCTAAATCAATAAATCTTAATGGCAGTTTTTGTCCAGGATCGGAAGTCTTCTTATCCATATAGACTAAGAAGCGACCGTAAAAACCGACAGCGGAGACGGGGCGGTTAAAGCGATGAATGACTTCTCCTTGAGACGTTGCAATGTCAAACCGATAGGCTCCGTCCTGCGGGCTCTGGAAAAATGTCTTCTCGCTGAATGAGGCTGCTGTGGAACCGACGGCATCCTTTTGGTTGATGGAGCCGACCAAAAGTTCATTGTCGCCCACTTTTTTCATCACATTCACCTTTAAATTCATGCGGTAAAGGCGTCTGGGCGGAAGTTCTTCGTCTACGAAGTGTTCAACCTTATCCGGTTTGATATCAAGAAGGTTGGACACTTCATCATTATTCAAGGCGGCCTCAATGATGGTGCTAAGATCTTTTTTTGGGTGCAGTCCCAGTGTGTCTGCTGCAACCTGAACCTTTTCTGCTCCAATGAATTCGATCGTGCGCGAGGGATTTTTTAGGGCCTCAGCCAGCAAGAATGAAACTTCTTCTTTTCTTTTAATGGCAAAGTCTTGATCTACTATAGATTTAATCTTTCCATCAATGTCCGCCTGTCTTTGGTCGACAACTTCCTGTTGAATTAAGTCAAAGTCATCCAAAGCATGAGAAGGTCCCTCTGGATTGCCGAACGCGGTCTGAAGCGTTTCTACTTGTTCAATGATATTTTTGAGGGCCTCTTGTTCCGTCGGATCGAGATGCTGATTGATCTCTGCGATTTGTTCTTCTGTCGGCGCTGTCCAAGTCTGAGCCAGAAGGTCGGCAGGCACTGCAAGTGTGAAGGAAAGGGTCAAAGATAATAGGGAACGCAGTTGCAGCCAACGACCTAGACGACTCAAGAGAACCTCCTTATTCAAAGCTATGACGCATAACTTTAAGACATGGGATATTCTCAGAAAAATGGGTTTTTTGATAGAGGGAGATGGGTCACCATAGAACACTTACAAGGTCTTGTAATTGCTTCCAATATGACAACCATAGAAGACTTTCTTGAAGATGGGGCATCGGAGGAGACATTGAGCCTAAACTCAGACCGCTACGGACCTAATTTGAAATTTGAATCAATAATTCGCCTAGATTATGGCTGAGGGAGCTATTGTTTTAAGAGGCTTCCGAGAGAAAAGGTTTAAAAACCCACTTTTATCGAATTTTTAAGAGATTCGGCTTTCCATGGACGGGGTCTCTTGCCGCAACCGATCTGATACACGACGCCCTATTTGAGATCCGAATTCGTATTATCCCGTCAACCATGAAAAAAATTCAAAATATATACAAAAAAAGTAGGCTGTGTTCTAAGGGGCGCAAACTCACTTCAGCAAAGGAAATTGAAATGAAAAAATTAGCTTTGATGGTTGCTTTGGTTTTACCCTCTGTGAGCTCAGCCTCTTTTCCTGTTCATTGTTCTCAGCCCTCTACCATAGAGTTTTCAGAAAGGTCCATTTCCAGAAAGGCCTGCAATGGATCTCAAATCGATCTTTCAAACGTCATTGATCCTTACAAGCCAGAAACGACGACCCTCGGTGATCAAGAGGCTGGTTATGAGTCAGAGTGGACGGACGTGAGCTGTGGCGAAGCCACTTTCCAATGTGAAGAACGTAAAACGACGGACAAGAAAGAATATGTTCGTTCGGCTAAGTGGACTTGTGAAGTTGTTCGGACTTACAATTGCAATCCCAATTAGAACATTGAAGTGCTTTTAAAAAAAGAGGGAGCTTATATCTCATAAATAGAATCCCATGGAGTCTATCTACGAGAGTTTAAAAGGAAGTGAATACGAAATGAATCGGCGGAGCTTTCTTTCTCTATTTGTTCTCCCGTCCTTAGTTCCTTTGAGAGTCAGGGCCCTCTCTAGGAGTCCGTTTGAGCTCATGAAGCGCTTGTACTTTCCGATAGACCAAAAATTCAGTGGCTTAAAGAAAATTTTTAATAGCGCCTTAGATGTCGATGACCCAGTGGCTATTCTTCAGCCGGAGCTAAGAGATGGAGACTTAATTTCTACGTTCATTCAAAGAGGCTGGGCCTTTGGGCAACCCTTTTTTGTTCGCAGCGGAGGGCACTCTTATGCTGGCTTCTCAGTTGGTAGAGGGTTGGTCTTTGATGTGAGAAATTTAAAGCAGATCGAAGTGAGAGAGGATTCAGTTCTTATCGGAGCAGGGGTTACCCTTGGAGAATTGCAAACGGTCTTAAAACCTTATGGACTGACCTTTCCTATAGGGTCTTGTTCGAAAGTTGGCATTGCTGGTTATCTCTTAGGAGGTGGTCACAGTCGCATTTCAAGATATTTAGGTTTAGGGGCTGATCGAGTGCAGGCGATCAATATCATCCTTGCTAGTGGCGAGAAACGTACGGTTTCACCGACAGAACAGTCTGATCTCTACTGGGCTCTGCTTGGTGGAGGTGGTGGAAACTTCGCGATTGTAGAGAGCTTTATTGTAGACAGGATAAAGTCCTTTGATCAGTATTTTTTCGAATTTTCTTTCTCGCCAAGTGACGGCCGAGATATTTTTGAATTTTGGGAAGAGTATTTTTTGTCTGGACCTCGCAATGTTTCGATCAATTTTTCTATTTATACTTTCAATGGACGGGTTTC